>Ga0123357_10009351_pt1 | contig 12366 bp, 3 predicted proteins | sample TergutEmb28metaG_FD_89873 | JGI IMG/M metagenome (GOLD analysis project Ga0123357, IMG submission 89873) | Embiratermes neotenicus P4 segment gut microbial communities from Petit-Saut dam, French Guiana - Emb289 P4 | ecosystem: Host-associated > Arthropoda: Insects > Digestive system > Gut ... | reverse complement strand
TAGAGAGTGTAGTTGGCTAGGTGTGCGTCGCAAACCTAGCCAACTACACTCTCTACAACAGATTCCTACACAACATGATATGCTGCCACAAAACCTTGCTTACAAAAACGAACCAAATCGTGAATATTTAACAACTTTAGCAAGGGAATACGAAACTCCCTGATGATGATCTGAAAAAATCGAAACATGTGGGAGTAGTTTTATGTGTTTTATAGTGTTTTAAGTGAAAGTTATATAGGTGCATTTGTTGGTTAATAATTGTAGTGTAGCATGAGTTTATGTGGCTTACCACGTAATCTGAAGAACTCGAAGACCTGTGTCCTTCCTGTCCCTCTTAAGGGGGTAGGGGTCATTGGATTAAATCAGCATTCGGCAGAGAACTACATCGTTGGGTAATATTAGGCTTCACCCAGCTGTGTAAATGAAGTATTCGTTCTTATGGGATATTGCGCAGCGGATGACTGCTTGACCCTTGAATATAGGACCGATAGGCTGTTCCGAAATGTCGATAACTAACTACCAATCAACGCTTAGCATTATCGCACCGTCTTTCTCTCAGTCACTAACAGCTGCAGTCGGTGTACGACGCAACTTTAACAGTTTAGTCACTGTCACAATTTCACGATTGAAGAACGTCCGCCAGTTCAGGAGGGGTTAGTTAAATTTAGGATCGGGAAAATTCAACGAATAAACGTGGATAGAATTTCCGCATCCGGAACATGTAGTGCAGAACAGGGTTGCAAAAATACAGGTCGCCAGGTCGCCGTGGCGATTAGTCTCTTTACGGTGGCGATTAATACCTGTGGGTCCTAACTATGGAACTTGCATCATGTCACCATTCTTGTGCCTAGAATTCTGAAGTGGCTTCAAGAGTTTTGGAAAGTTTGTGCACTCTAGGTTAGACCCTGCATAAACTGACTTTTCCTGGTATATTTTAAAAGCTTGTACGGAAAGTTGTGAAAGTGCACAAGTTCTACATGCACCTTTATTGTTTATGGACTTAAAACCCTAAAGATTAAGGATACGACTATACTGAAGCCAGAACTGACACAACAGAGCAAACCAACATATGTCTGGACACAGATCTCCAGGAGCTAATTTTAATCAGACATGTATGTCCGGACTTTACCCACAAAACAATTACTCTGTTTGTCTACTGCAGGTGATGTGAACACTACATGATGTACGCGTCTGATGATGGATGGGACGAATTTTTGCTGACGAATACTAATTTTTTCTGAAGGCTAGTAATTTTTTTAGTTCCTTGGTGTCATTATTTCAGTACTTAACCTTACAGTTCAATTTCTTTTGTATTTCGTTCCAAAATTTCGGCTTGAGACATCTGTTGTGGTCCTTTATTCTCTTTGGTCCCAAGGAGGCGGCACATCTCTGACAAGTTCTATCAGATACGTTTTGTCCACTGCATCAATACTCGAATTCTACGTGAACTGCAGTAGGTGTCTGGACAGATTGTTGGGACAGACAGGAGTTTTTGGAGGACAACATGCCAGTCGAGTCGTTTTAAGTGTAGCCGCTGGTATGAATGGCATCGTGGTTGTTTTCTGCTTCCTTTTCTGGAGTCAGTCCAGACTGTTGTTTTGTGTCGGTTGTGCCTCCAAAACAGCCGCGGCCACAGGGCGACACGTTCATTAGAATCATCGGGAAGCATCCAGCAATGCAGAGTCACATCGATTAAGACCTGAATTCTCGATGGCACTGCTGCGAAAACCTCTAAACTTGCATATATATACACACTTTTTATCACAAACGGAATTCTCTTCGTTTAGGATATGTGACTCCCAACTTTGGAACCAGTTACGATTAAAATCTGCAAAATTTCTGCAGCATTATTCCTTCACAAACCTCGCGTCTTTCTTATCGCTGCCATCCTCATAAAATTCACGAAACCAAACTCTGCAGCGTCCAAATATCTCTGTTCTCTCTGCGATACATAGTTATCTAAGCGGTTATGATAAAGAATACCGTCTTCTAGGACGTGTCGCTGGGCAGTTGGCAGAAATTTATCGACGTTTCGGAAACTTATTTTTATATCCACAGTTGAAATGCGTCGTGTCCCAGAACAGGCTGTCACTCGCTGTAGTCTTTATGTTTCATATTGCAGTTTATGTAGCACTACTTTAAGGTTTTGACCAGCAATAATTACATACTGTTTCGAACTCTCTGAATTCACCGTTTTTGTGGAAATATGTCACAGTTGTTTCGCGTTTATATTGTTCTTAAAATGAATTTTGATTTTAGGGGATCGAATATGCACTTTTAGTACAATGCTCTTTAAAATTTGCTGGTTTTGAAGAATGTCATTTTCCTCTCACTTTGCTCTACAGTGTTGAGACCCTAGCAGACCTTGTGTGCTCTCTTCCCACTAAAGTTCCTTCATTGTCGTATTGAAAGTACCACCATTCTTAAGCCCAAGCGGGCTCATGTTGATAAAAGAACATTGAAGGCTCTTGAAGTTTCCAGCATGAGGCTACTGTTAAGAGGGGAAGCGAGAGAGAGAAAGGGTTCTGATCATTAATCTTAGCGAAAAGAGAATTGTCATCACGACTCTGAAATGTCGAATATTAAATATACGAGCTAGCGAGTGACTAGGGGCTTAAGGGGTATGTGGGTGTCTGGAAGAGGGTGGGTTTGGATTTTAGTCGAACTAGGAGGGGACTGGAGAGTGGTTGTGAAGTAACGGGTGGTAGAGAGAAAGAAGTTGCTGCTGCCTGCTTCTTGCAAAAGTGTTTGCGAAAAATAAACTGAATGAAGAAGTATTTGTTTAGAAACGTGGCAACAGCTAGAAGAATGAGGGAAGGGTGTTGTTGAAAGTTCAGGAAGATAATGCAAAGTGTTATGCAACGTGGCCATTCTTTATCTAGGCATACACTGTGCCCTATACACACAACATGTGTAAGTACTGGTTCTAAGCCCGTTGGGAATAAATGACGCGAATAGATATACCTATATATATTCATATATATATATATATATATATGCCATGTGTAGCAGCCTACTTATTACGCCTGGGGAATCGCTAAGATTATTTTAAATCCATTGAACCAAATCGTCACTGGAACGCTTGGCACAGAATGAAATTCAAAATGTACTCTATAACAAATAAAATAAAATCTAGACAACATTTCTTGCTTCAGTACGCCAATTTAAAATTTCATTCATCTATTTTATTGTGCGTTATATTTGTAGGCAGGTGACGCTAGAATCGCAATATCATTTACCTGCAAATGAAGAACAGGAGAAGGCGATCGCCTAGCTAGAATTAAGGTTTCTAAAAATGTCAATATCGGCATGAGGGTTCCTGCTGTATAAACGAGAACACAACTTCCCAAGGCGATGAAATCCTGCACGCCATAAGACAAAAAATAATTAACGCACAGAACTTAAAAATATGAAGATAAAACTACGTTTAAGCATAAGTTCCTTCTAGACTATGAGGCCGTGTAGATTAGTAAAGGCAGGCGACCGGGTCATCCGGAATATTCTTGCAAATTGCACGTCATAGTAGCCTGGACGAAGTCAAACCTTTTTTCTAGACCGGAAAAATCTTAAATAACAAGCAGTCAAGCACAGTTAATAATAATAATAATAATAATAATAATAATAATAATTTTTTCATGTGTATAGTTAGAAAATTAAGAACGTTATTACCAAGAACCGTCAGTGGTAGATAGAAGTCGAGGACGAGGAGAGATTGTGTGAGGAACAAAACTGTTAGTCACTGCATCTCACTACACGCAATGTTAATTCTATGGTACATGGTAGAAATTAGTATTTATTCGGAAGCTCCTGAGACCCACCATAGCAACACTATGTTCCTGTTTTTTCCTTTGTCTGGAAACAGTTGCTGAGATGCAAAATTTTGAGCTTCTCACAGCGGTCTTGATGAACATTCCTAACTTCTGGGGTTCAGGTCTTGTCGATTGGAAAACGGCTTCAGATATTTCGAAGGACTGTACAGCCTTTGTCTTCAAGGTCATATAGCACAAGAAGTTTCTTCGGCCCTTAGGGGTTGAGACGGTCCAGATTGCAAGTAACTAATTTTACTTGCCATGCACCTTCCCATAATAAATTAATCAAAGTTAATTAGTTAGATGTGAAAACTGCCACACTCTCTTTCCATATTACAACAGTTAACTATTACGCATTAATATCACTACACCTACTTCAATTCAGAATGCTTATTAACCTTTAGGCACCATGCATCCTATATATAGGACAGGCGTACTGCTAGTCCCCAGAGTGCGCTTTTTATATATTTAGTCAACAAATATATTATTTAATTATTTTTTTAGACTTTCACCATCTTCGTTCATTCCCCCACAAAAAATGTCGTGAATTTTCTAATGTTACCCTTCTTGGTTCATAAAAATATTCACATTGTACAGAAATGGTGTGCTAAACTGTAAATGTCCAGCTCCAGGGCCAAAGGGTTAACAGAGCTGTCGATGCCGGTTGCAGTGCGGTCAAAGGTGTAGGTCTGCGGCCGTTTGACTGTTCGGATGGAAAGGTTGGAGTCCTACTGAGGGCACGGATGTTCATCTGTTAAGTGTGTTGTACGTTACTTACATAGCGGTCTCTGCAACGAGCTGATCGTTTGCTTGGAGGAGTACTACCGGGTTTCTCTATCTGTGTGTCATCCAGAAAACAAAAACTAAAACTAAAACTAAAACTAAAAAAAAAGGTCGGTTAAGCCCGATTTGGGCTCTAATGCCACTGAAGGGAAAGAAGAAAGTGACAGAGCTACATCTGTCATTAATTTACATCATAAAGGTAACAGAGTTTCCCGCGAAGGCTAGGCCAACAATATTTCTTTAGGCCCTAGATAGTTTTCATACATGTAAGTGGCATACAATTTCGTGGGTTTTGTATGCCTATCAATCATTTTCCTTATCAAAGTTTCTTTTTTCGAAGTTTTAAAATAATTTCGCTGATTACATACAGACGTGAGAATAGTAAATGGATAATGTCACACGTAGCATTTAGATGAACATATGGTATTTTATAACATGACAATATAATATATTTTTTGCTTAATCTCTGTGAAAGTCTCCTCCATTCCCTTTCTTGTAATTGTTTCTTAAGGAAAAAAAAACAGAGCTCCTTTTCAAGCTTCAAATTGATTTCTGTGCGGAAGAGAGAAGATTAGAAGACGAAAACTTAGTCGATGAATTTTCTCTCATGAGTTCTACGTCACCAACAAGGGCACAGTTTTTTCACCCCTCCAAAATGTGGTAGGTCTAGCTTTATTCCAACTTTTTTCTCTATGCTGTTTATATTATAGTTTAATTTTAATTCAGAAATATCCCAATATTTGTGTCTATTTGAAGTTCCCAAATCGTCTTTTTTTCAGATTTCGGTCTTAAGGCACCGTACAGTCACATCAAAATATTATGTTTCGGAGAATTATTTTGCCTCAATTTTCGGTTTTGACGTGAATGAAATGAGGAAATCTGAGGTTCTTATACGAAGGTATATGGATGGTAGTCTTTAGATCCATGGAAGAAGGACAAGCAATATTCAAGGTGGACACGGGTTTGCGTGATGTATTCCTACACAATCTCACAGCAATTTTTTTCCGTCCATTTCAAGACTGAAGATGAAATCAGAAGGTTTGTCCGAAAAGTTTGTGTCCGCTATTGAAATTAAACTCAGTCAGAACACAGAAGACCATAATGTGAGTTTATAATGTGCAAGTTATTATGTCAATATCCATGCGCATATTTTCTAAAACTGACCATATCAATCGGATGCTTCATATACTTTACCTCGTATATGTACGTGTGGTACAAATAAGACGTATTCCGAACGCGTAAGACTTTAGAAGTTTTCAAGTGGGTTGCAAGATAGCGGAGAAGAAGGTTCACTGGAGCAAAGAGCTATACTGCCAATAGACTGCTCGCATTTGAAACTTATTGAGATATTATTTTAATTTAAAACTATCGGTTGCCACTTTCTTTCGATCCCTTTACCATATTCAAGTAACCCATTCAGTTAACTGTTTCATACGCAAGGCCGAGTAGCAGCGGGAGTTAGAACATGACAGTTGTTAGATAAAATTAGGAAACTGTATAAGCATCGGTGACATAGTTCTACAACAGAATTATCTACAGGCAAAAGTGCCGCCCCTTTAAAAGGTATCTACGTATTTCTTTTTTTTTAAATTAAGTAAATAGGTCGCAGTCATTTAGAACAGGGGTGGACAAATACCTTGCCCCAGGTCACCATGGAGAACAAATTTTTTCTCTGACGCCTAAATCAGCAAGAAACGTTCCCCGTATCACCCTTCTGGTACCTTCGATTTCTAAGTGGCTCATATATTTCGGGAAAATATGCGCACCCCTGATTTTAAAAAATCTTCAATTAGTTGATCAAGATATGTTTTCTGCCTTTTGTGGCACTCGAATATTCGTAACCATATTCGCAAGAACTCGTCAATCGTCCCCACTGTCAGCCTGATGGATCAAATATTATTATGCAAAGCTCATTATGTAGTCTGTCAAAGTTCCAAACAAGCTCATTGTAAGAATCGAAATTTATTATGTGGTGCAAATAGTGACACAGAACGTGCAGAACATGACAAAGTAGGTTGTTTCTAATACACCCCCTATGCAAATATTTGTCATTAATTTTGAACTGACGTGTCCCTTAGTACAGAGCCTCTTTCTCAACAAGTACTACGGATTACAATTTCACTTTAATAAGTGTCATTTCCTCAAATTACTTCAAAACGCCCACTCGTATTTTGAGGCAATCAGTTTCAAAGACGGCAATACAGCCACCAAAACACACACACACACACACACACAAACACAAACACACACACACACACACACACTCGAACACATACACACGCAAACAGTGTTACAGACTTACACCAATGATTTGAATAACTTTACCACTTAAGTTGTCTTAAATAGTTTCCTTTACTTCTGTTATTCAGGTGAATATGTACAAAGAAAAGGAAAACTTATTAGAATTAGGCCAATTTATTTTAAAAAATAATAATTTTTTAACGAGGGTTGCAAAACACCGAAAAGTTCCGTGTGATATGAAGGTGGAAATCCTAACGAAAAGTTCTAACTTGAGCGATTTCAATTTGTCTTGATTTTCAGAGTCCAAATTCTGCAACATACCCTTAAATTCGTCCTTGAACACGAAATCGTACTGGGAAAGCAAAATTTCACCCCCTATTCATTCTTAATCTCGGCACTAGATGAAAGTCAGTGGCATAATTCACGCCCAGTCTGCTTTTCCCAAGAGACAGAACCCCTGGGGTAGAGACTAGAACTGGTTTGGACGTTTAGGAGAAGAGCAAACTGGCATATCACTACTTCCATTACTCTCCCCATTCCTTGCAACCAAAGAATTTCCGTTTCCACCGTGCAGAATCTTCCATTTTATTTTGTTCTTAAACTATACGCTAATGTTTACGTACACGATAATAACCGCCACATTGTGTCATATTTGCCTTTCGTTTTGTTTACGCTCAGTTTTCTAATCATAGATTGGCGTTCTATTTTTTTTTTTAACAGGGATTTTAATTTCATTTCGTAACACAATTTTTAACCAATACTACAAACGTTACGGAGGTAATAGAAGGAAACTTTTCTACGGTTGTTTTATCAACTCAATTTCCCGATAATAAATTCGGTGTCATCATTATTACCATGTAAATTCCGTAAATGTGTGTGTGTGTGTTTTTTTTTGTGGCGCTGCGGCTCAACGCGGACTATGACCTCCCCATTCCTGAGGTTTCTAGATCACACACAACGACGCATCACAATCGGTAGGATTCCTCTGGACGAGTGATCAGTTCATCGCAGAAATCTCTACCTGACAACACACAACACTCACAACAGACAAACATCCACGTCTCCGGTGGGATTCGAACCCACGATCTCAGCAGGCGAGCGGCCGCAGACCTACGCCTTAGACCGCGCGTCCACTGGGACCGGCACATGTGTGTTTATCCGAGCAAGAATCCCAGCTTCCTGAATTCTGTAGCACTATTAACGTACTCCACGTGCCATGTCCATACACACAGCCGCCCTGAGCCACATAACCATCACTATTTCAGTCAGGAGTTTGCGAATCAGCCTTGCCTGTAGCGGTCATGTCTGCTGTAGGATATCAAGAATGCGGCGGTTCCAGCAAGCAGAAGACATAAGAAAAATCGAACGTCAGACTCTAATAAGTATCTTGCGTATTCGAACTACGAAGAGAATCGATTCCCTTATAGGTTAGATACCTATAACAGGAAGGGAAAAGAGCGGTCATTAAGAACGTAGAAATTGGGGAACTCAAACAGAGAGAGGTCCTGGTTTGTGGAATGTGGTTAGCACGTACAGTCAGACACAACACACAAGAACACGATTTATGTGAAAATATGTGATCCTCAAGTTTCATATCTTCTGAAATGTTACGCTACGTCCACTGGTATAGGAACGATCGCAGAGCCTTTATCATACGATCAAGCAGTCGAAATTCGTAAGCTTCGAAACGTCGGTAACTATTTGCCAGTCGACAAATCGTACCATTCAGAAGACTTCACTCTTCGGTCACACTGTGTTGAGGAACGAAATCTCGCAAAGATTTGGATGTTTCGCTGACCGTGCGTATCAGTATAATCCTAGCAATTAATCAAATTAATGCACAGATTGTTTTATAATAAGTTTATTATATGATTCTACATGTTTCGAGCATTATGTGCTCATCATCAGGAGGTCAAAATTTTATTATACAGCATCTGGTATCATCACCACTCACTTGTTTCAGTGTGATGATACAAGATGCTGTATAATACAAGTTCGACCTCCTGATGATGGGCACATAGTGCTCGAAACATGTAGAGGCATATAATAAACTTATTATAAAACATTTTGTGTATTAAGCTGGTTAATTACTAAGATTAACTCGCAAAGACTGTATTTTCTTCACTTTCCATTCCATTACGAATTAATTCAATTGTCATTTTGAAATTCTAATCTAACCTGAAGGCGTAATATTCGCCCAGGGTCTTTTTAAAACAAACCGCAACAAAATAACTATATTCTTGTACGGAAGAATGTAATATAAGCCTTTCACAAACCATTACCAAGTGTTTGTACTTTTACATATGTTACAGTAATCGTGTGAAGGCCAGTGTAATCAATCCCGTTAAGAATTTGAACAATAACACGGATCTCATTTCTGAATTGCTTCGTGGAAGACTGCTCAGCGAAGAACACGCAGCTCGTTAGTCTTCATTTTACCACACAAGAAAATAAGAAACATGACACATTTTCTCTCTTGTATTTGTCTCCATGACCCAGCAAGGTGGTGTGTCTTACAATTACCGAAACAATCGTTTTATGCGCTAAAGCTGAAAGGTTCTGTAGCCTTACAGCAAATATAGGAGAGAAGTGGACGGGGTCAGAAAGATAGCTGCTATTAACTACCAGTTCCAGATTTTTAGTTAAAGGTAGAGGATTTAGATTAAAGGAACATGATAAATAGGCATGTGTTATGGGATGTGCAAACTCTGTCCTGCCACAGACGATAAAACTGATATTCCCAAAGCTGAAGTGGTTTATTAAATTTTATTCCCTCCTACGCAGAATGGAAAACGTACACACATAATTAAAATTTAAATACAAACCTGCACAATGCATTTAACCATTCTTGATCAACGGAGATATCACTAGCTGGCCCGCGGAGCCACTTCAGCGGCTTTCTCAGCTGGTGACTGCCAATATTATTACCATAGTTTGTGCCTGCGATGCTTTGTTCGTATGACATAGGTCTAAGCCAAACGAGTCATTCCGTTTAAGAAAATAAATATATCACAACGAAACAATAAAGAAAGAGAAAATAGCACAGTGAATAATTTATATAAAAATGAGCCATGAATTTTTCATTTTGTACTGCAGAATAAGTCATTCGCCAGTGCATTACTTGTATTCCCGTCATGTTCGTGTGTTATATGATGTGATGTGATATAATTTTGAGGGTGTATCTACGGCTTTGCTTAAGCCGCCATGCAACAATTTCAAGGATTTGCTTCAGAAACACTTCGCGACCCATTATTCTTAATCAACCATCTGTGAACCGCAACAGGAAGTTCTGCCAACTTTCGCACATTGCATGCGATCCGCGACGTTTTACAAAACGAAGAAATATGTTTTTATTTTTAATTGTTTTGTGACTCACAAGGGTTCTGCAAATTTGCTCTTCGTAGTTCGTTACCTGTTTCATGCTCCGACAATATTCTTATTGTTTGGTCACATGTTTAATAAGTAACCTAGGTCACGAAGAGAAGATTCTCCAAAAGAACGGCTAAGTTAAGTTATAAATAAACAAATAGGACCTACACGTAACTTAACGAACAAATTCTGGTGCTGTCGCTCCTTGTGGGTAATTACCTCGAAAATTATACGAATTAAAAAAAAAACTTCCTGAGCCCTAATCACTGGTTATTTAATGACGTTCTCTGTAACTCAGAGCATGTATATACAGCCGAATGATTGGATGATAGGCAATCATGAATCGGAAAGGATATGAACGGTGTCGGTCGCTTTTGCCTTACTGTTACTATCCCGAAATTTACCAGAAGTAACTGAGGAAAAGAATGAATGCCATTTTTTAAAAATAGTCCCTATCATGGGCGAAATTTAAAGCGGATCTTTCACGAATGCAAGCCACGGTGTGAGCATAGGAGTATAATTATAACACAACGAGATTCACATTTCTTTAGAATCTGACATTCAGAGGGCCGTGAATCGTGATATATTCTTATAATAAAACCAACAAGATGCACTAATTTCTCAAATTTATTTTTGGAATAAAACTCTACGTGTTTCGGACAGTTACTCTGTCCAACATCAGGAGTTTTTCACTGTACACACAGCAATGGTATATGTCATATAGGGTTTGCTGACAGCTTGCGAGCAGGATCCTGGTCGCTAGCTGTCAGGAAAACTTGTATGACATACGTGGTATACCATTGCTGTGTTTACAGTGAAAAACTCCTTATGGTGGACAGAGGAACTGTCCGAAACACGTAGAGTTTTATTCCAAAAATAAATTTGAGAAATTAGTGCGTCTAGTTGGTATTATTATAAGAATATTTCTTTAGAAATCCGATCGTGTACAGTAATTAGACTTCTTAGGGTTTATGCTCCGTACGTGCGAGGAAAGACATGGGGGTAATTATGTGTACTGCTTGCGACTCTTATCCCATTTTAAAATGCAATAGGTGGTCAAATTTTAGTTACAGATTCAGCATCAAATATCATGAAACAGAATGACGGAGAGACTTGGCGAATATAATGGGCATATTTCTGCAGCTTGACTTGAAAGCGCTCACAAAATGCCAATATTTACTTAAATCGCTTTTGATAAGACCTGAATTAGATTAAGTTGGACAAATACAAGAAGCGAAGTTGCGGTGACTGACTTTCCATTTTCGTCATATGGCAAGGCAAAAATAGTTCTCAAAACTTCTTATACAACGAAAAGAGACGATGCGAAGAGACGTCGTCATCTGGTGTTTGGCCCATCTCCTACTAGGGGAGTTTGCGGCTTCAAATCTCAGTCCTGACACCGGACACAATGATTACAGGTTTCGTGGTTTTCATCATCTATTATAGGTATCGGGGTACGGAATTTAGTTTAATGTCTTGTCCACGGACAGGACAACGAATGAGTTTTTTCTCGTTTCCCAGCAGTGGTAAAATCTTTGTTTTCTCCAAAGACACCAAACCGGCCCTGATGCCTACCCAGTCTTATATTCAAAGGATATTTGGGAAGGAGTGGAGGTTCCTTGGAGGTAAAGTGGCCGAGTCGGGAAGCTGACTGTCGACCTTCATTTATTTCCTATGTTCAGAATGAGCTGAGCTATAAATCCACTCTTCCAAACGGGCCTACGCCATGTGCACAAAGGAAACTTATGCTTTACAATAATGTAAATCCCGGGATATTGCAGCAAATTAGATCATGATTACTTCCGTTATGTACCGGCAAAATGATCTGTACAGGGGGTCAGGTCGCCCAGGCACCTGAACGTTGTAAGGTGGAGTCTAATAACTGTGGTTCCTCAGAATGGACCTTGCTTCATGACACCTTTCTGGCCTCTCGAAATTTGAATTATTCACGAAATCTGAAAAAAAAAAAAAAAAAAAATTATATTTACGTTATTAAAGATTTTATTTTTTTTTTTTTTTAATTAATAAAAAAAAAAAAACAAATTTTTTTTTTTTTTTTTTTTTCAGATTTCGTGAATAATTCATATTTCGAGAGGCCAGAAAGGTGTCATGAAGCAAGGTCCATTCTGAGGAACCACAGTTATTAGACTCCACCTTACAACGT
>Ga0123357_10009350_pt1 | contig 12366 bp, 7 predicted proteins | sample TergutEmb28metaG_FD_89873 | JGI IMG/M metagenome (GOLD analysis project Ga0123357, IMG submission 89873) | Embiratermes neotenicus P4 segment gut microbial communities from Petit-Saut dam, French Guiana - Emb289 P4 | ecosystem: Host-associated > Arthropoda: Insects > Digestive system > Gut ... | reverse complement strand
GGCTGTTCCTGATAAGAAAACGATTTACCGTTGGGTATCAAACTTTAGACAAACAGGACAAACTTTGGAAGCTCTGAAGGAGGCGATACGACAGGAAGTTGCTGCCATTACACCTGAAATGTTCTCAAGGTCATGGACAACTACCGAGAGGCTACATCAGTTACCAATATTCAAGGCCGCCACTTGAGTGATGATTTGTTCAAAACACGTTGATGCAAAACGGCATTCTGTGTGCTTTCCAGAAATAGAAAAATATTTGCCGTGTCTTCTTTGGTTTTGAATTTATTCGCTTCTCAAATAGGGGAGTTCTTTCTGCCGCATCCTGTAGTAGTAGTAGTAGTAATAATACCAGAATCTTGTTGGCCAATTGCCATCATTCATCTTTTTCTCACTGAATGTTAATGCAGCAATTCTGAGAAAATATTCTTGCAAAAAGTTTAAGATTGCCATTGCTCTTATTGTTTTTCACAAAAAATGTTGGAATACTTTCAATTTCAACGTTTTGGAATCGAATTAAAAGTATTTGTACTGGCTTGAATTGTTCTTTCTAATGACCATTGATGGATCTTTGTATTTTTGTATCTTGGGTAAAGCTTAATGATGATTCATTCTCAAAAAAGAACAAATACTTGTAATTTAGCAAGTTCACAGCTTTCGAACATTAGGACAGAAATGTATGTATATATATTTTGTATTAATTTCTTCTTAGTGAATATTTGCAACATAACAACCAGTTATTTTAATGCTTGACACAACACTTGTTTATTGGTTATGATTCACACAGCAAATGCAAATCATCGAAGGTAATTAAATAACTTGGTGATCTGTTGGAGATTTTCAGAATTAAAAAGATGTTTGTTTGCAGGAGGATTTTATACTACTAACAGACTATGTTGTTCGTATATTCAGTGATATATAAGCTACTCAACTGACACAGTAACTTGAATAAACCAAAAAACAAACAACATCTTTTGGTAGAATAGATTTAAGGAGTTTTAGTTGTCATAAACACCAGATTTTAATTTGAAGCACGGAAAAGGAAACACACTCAATGCTATATCTAGCAGGTACAAGCAAAATACTGTTGTGGTATTGTTAGTTTAATGAATGCTTTGCCACTTACATGCAGCCACATGCTTCCACTACCATGTTTGGTAGTGTCACATGGGTAATGGTTTGATTGTTGTCCACATACAACATTTGAAGTGGTGACAGCTTTGTAGGTGCACAGCATGGTACCAGTTCTAGTTGCCTGGCACTTGAACTGTGTAGATACAGCAGCCTCTGCAAACAGAAATTGGTAGGTTAAAATGGACATATACATCAGGGTCTGAATGTTCTATATTTATTTTGACCCACTTACAAACTGCAATGAATAGTAATCACAGCCTTCCTAAAAGCCAGTCTCTGTTTTTAAGTAGGACTGAATGGCACTAAAATATGTCAGCCACATAACAATTAATTTAAAGAGCAGTACTTTGTGATACACTTTTTCATTAAATAGCAGTATATGAATGACTTAATTTGTTAGGTGGTGGAGATGACACTCTTCTTGCAGTCACCAGTAATAAAACAAATATATGTATACATACTGTTGAACATTTCATTATTAGTTTAATTTGTAACATTATATTCAGGTAACAAAACTTCTATATATGGAATAAAGTTCGGAGGTTCAAGATCATAGAAAACACTCAAAATCAGAAGACAGCAGACATTATTTTTAATTTCCATGCAAACAGAGATTTTTTGCTCCACTGCTGGCCATAGAGCAGAATGACATTGCTCAATAGTGACCAATGATACCGCCCACTCTTCAGCGCTGAGTCTAGCTAATAACTAGTAACATGTTTTTATTGGAATGCTTTATCTTTGTTGTCCTATGAAACCATATGCTGGTCTCCAAACCATACTGGTGAATGGCCTAGCATGCTGTATGCTCTGTGTTTGCTTGGTGTCCAAATACATATGTCCTCGCTAAACCAGAAACACTCAGGCTATCAAATGATACAATTGGTCTTTAAATCAGTCTCAACAGGTTAATTAAGCAAAGGGGGAACTTTACCCTTACCTCGTAACATTTGATGTCTACAAACCGCTCCACCTGCTGTAGAAGTACCATTGGAAATGACTGGTTTTATAATGTTATGATACATGCACAGTGGATGAAACAAATTTTTATATAGAGTTTCGTGAGTGTTTATCATAATTTCAATAATCCAGAGTGATTGACAACAACCTCTGTGAGTAAGTGAAACAGTAGGATAAAGTGTTAGTGAACACTCCAGTATATGTCTGCTTGTGGTTGAATTCTTAGAGCAACTCCTCTGTCATCTAATTGTCATTGGGACAGCTGAAAAAATAATAACTGCCCTATCACTGTTGGCAAAATGGGTAAAGGAGTGGAATGTACTGAATACTTAAAAATATTGCAATCCATACCATCACATTTATTAAGGTATACCATAAACAGAAAAAATGTGGATAACGTATACACACAAATAGTATATTTACTTATACTTACTTGAATTAGTGAACTGTGATGGGCTCCACTCTGGGTGATGGAAGCAGCATTATTACATGATCCATGGCAGAAATAAGCATGATAACCACGTGGCTGCAGAATCCATTCATCCCAACCAATTTCAGCAAAAGATATATACAGGTTCTCTCTACAGCATTCAGACACACCTGGGTGACAGTTTATGTTGCGCTTGTGCCGATTATTCTGCTTAAGAAAGAGTAATGGTAAATTAAACATGTCCATAATAAGATTCACAGTGTTTGCTGGTTATTTGACTCTTGAATGTTGGAATCTTTTGTATGTTACACTCAAACCATAGAAATGAAACATTGTTTTCTATAGCTAAAACATGACAGGTTTTGCTCTGTATTATGTTCTAATAAAGAGAAATGAAGTGAGATGAACGTAACACTGTGGTAGATCACAAGTGAAGAAATAAAAATATGTATCTTTTGAATAAAAATATTTTAGTTACATTGTTGTCCTCCTAAACGGGACCAAAACCCAATAACATTAATATTTTTCCATTGAATAACAACTTTGGATTTTGATATGTATATATGTCAGTATTATACAATATTTTTATGTGTTATGCTATTACTGTTTTAATCATAGCAGTTCATAATGTTGACACAACATGCCACAGATATGTACATTGCAATAATTCTTTTAAAGTTGACATCCTGTAGGACACTTATGGGGGAAGGATATTGATTGGTCAGTGGAACATCAGTGACAGCGGTGTCTTGAGTTGGGAACATATGCCATATGAAGTCCCCTGGTGACTATGTGTTGTTTTGTAAATTTTGTATTTTTGTCACCTGGTTTATCTTATCAAAATGCCAGGTGTAGGTTGAGGTTTTTAAAAAACAGAAAAATGTGAGACAAAGGACATAGAGTAAATGCCAGTTACTTGAGGTCATTGAGTCAGGTGATGAAGCGGGGTTAGAAGTGCAAACGTCCAAACTGAATGAACATTAATGAAACTGCAAAGCAATGAAGGCAAATAAAACAGATTGTGTGACTCTGTAAAGTGGATGACATAATAGATGTTCCATTATCAGCTGTGTTACAGGACAGTGTGTAATGTAAGAAACAGGTATATTGGAGAAAATAAAATGACACTTGGCACTTCAGTCGAATGTAACTACAGTAGTAGAATACGTTTAACCCTGACGCTTCAGAAATTGGACCAGGTGTTGTATGAGTGGTTTACAGGAATGCCTTTTATGAAGAAAACCCCATGGGACCTATGATAGTTGAAAAGACTATGAGTTTTTATGATGAAATGAAAATAAATGTCTAAATGCACATTCTCAGATGGCTGGCTGTGAAATAACAAAAAATTGCCTGTAAGAAATTAGGTCAGTACAGGTTCTATTGATAGCCCAGCATATTTGACATTCCAGCACCTTTCCAGTCCTGTCAGTGCTGGAGTAAAGGAAATCTAATGCATGTCATAAGCATTGTGAGCACAGTGTAGTATGACATACTTAAAAATTCAGTTAATTTGGGGTAACAGTGCCAAGAAATGTAAGCTGTACATTATAAATGTTGAACTATTATATGCCTGTGTGTGATGTGTGAATGTTCTGCTGTTAGTGAGGTGTTTTGTGTTGTGCGGATTAATCAGACTACCAAATCCATTAGCAAAATTTGGGATGTACCACAGGGACCTGTGCTTCTGCACAGAAGATATACCTTGTGAATATTTGAAAGTTGCTAAGAAAGAGCAATAAGCATGCCTCCTCAGTGGTCTGGATGGTTCTGGTAAAGCAAGGGGACACACATTACAAAGAGTTGTTTTGCCCATTTGTGGTAACATTGCTAAAATTATTTAAACACTTCATATGTCCAAATGAATCCAGAGAAATAAGAGGCACATGACAGTTTACCAAGTGGTTGCATAGAAGTTGATGATATGAAATCATGTTTTCATTGTTCCTCCCATTGTTACACCAACTTCCAGAGTGACAGTGATTCAAAGGCATTTATTTAATGCTACAGAGCAATTGAAGCTGTAAGTTAATTATGTCACAAGCAGTATATTTAAACGTGTAGGTCATGTATGTGTATGATCACATGTGTTTGTCAACTGAAGCTTTCCATGAAGCGTGAATGGTGAGGAAACCTTTAGGAATGGGAGGATGAGGGGAGAGAGAGAGTAAGGTTGATTGATAAAGTAACTGATAGAGTACAAAACAGCTGTGATCAATATCAAAGTACAAGCAATATTGAACAAGTCATGAGACCCATATGGAAATTACTTTTGCTTTCTCTCCTGGCAAATTAAAATCCACAACATCTTCCAGGACCAGACAGCTTGCACAGTTACCATAAATGGCTCATAAGTGAAGTGTGATAGAGGCAACAATAATTTTTGTGGATCTAACAGACCGACAACATTGTTCCAAGTAAATTCATTTGTTATGGTTTATTTTCAGTAGCCCTCACCTTATAAATAAAATTGTAGGGTATGTGACAAACACTGAACAGAAGACCAGTGAAATGTCTGGTTAGACAGAAAATCATATGGGAGTGTGTTTAATATAACTTGGATTCGCAATTCCATCACTGCATATGTAGGATTCGAAAACATTACACTTTTAAATGTATGATGCAGATGTACCACATAGCAAGGGAAACATTCTAAATTGTGAAGTGTTAGAGAGATAGAAAATAGGGCAATGGCACAGCACATGAAATTTGTTGACTCCCGTACACCGAGAAAGAAAGAAAATTCTGAAAATGCAAATGAGGACTGGGAGATGTGTGAACAGGTAAAGGTGAGTGAAATTCATGGGCACCCAGACAGTCCATATCCCAGAATGTACTGAGAAGTTTGCTTTTCTCAGAAGCTTGGTACTTCGGGCCATTTTCTTCTGCTTGGGGTAGATTAAAATTGTAAACATTTATTCACCTTGGCAGATCACACGTTTTAACATAGCATCTTAAATATATAATAAAGGAAATCTTCCATGAGGTAAAATAATTGTGAAAAATTAGTACTTATCTTGCCACATGAACATGAATTCAATCTTGGTATAAAATTTTACAAGTTCAGTTTCCTGGTGTAACCTTAAAGATGCTGTAAAAACAACTGCTTTTGGCAAATAGAGGGCAGCTCAGTGATTACAGTGTCTTAGGCTACAGATTGTATGACCAGGGGAATCAAGGTTTGGCTCCTAGCATGGGTAGGGACTTTTCTGAACAGCATTGGCACTGGCTCTGGAGCCACCCAACAAAATATACAGTGGCTATAAGGATGCAGTCACTAGGATTAAAAAGCAGCCAGCATGGCATTCTCTCCATTGGGGCGCCAGTGTTAAGAGTATGTGGAATTATACCTCAGCTTCCGTGTATGTCTTCATAGCATGGTGCTAAATTAGGTACATGGACAATTTTTTTGTTTTCGAACTTCACTTTGCAGTTAACGGGCTATGAGAAAGTTATCCTTATACTGTATTTTAGTACTGTAATGTTCTATGAATATCATGCTCTGGAGATTGGGTCCCCTACCAGTATTATCATAATATGTGTGGTATTTTAAGATATTAAAAACCGTAACATTCTTATGTCCTCAAACGTAAGTGTATGCTTATATGACATCATGTGTATGATAATGCTAATCTCTTTGACCAGTCAAATTTTGCTCATGTAGTCATGTTGGCTGCATACATGTCTGCTCTATTTATTGCCCATTTGATGATGTGACTAGCGAATAGTGAAATGTAAGTAATCGATTTCTGTGCTTGTGCGATACTTTTTAAAGTTTCATTTCTGTGTGAAGTTTGATTCACATAATCGCGCGGTACAAGTGATGGTGTTATGTGTTATTGCCGTCTGATTTAGGGTGTTATTGTGTATGAATGTTTATTTTTATTGCTCAAAAACAATACAATATATCCTGTGCTGGTGAGTTGATTTGTACTGGTTTTTTCGTAGTGCAAGTTTGCCTTTCATGTGTATGTGCAGGATAACGTTTGAGGTTATGTTGCTGTCATGTTGGTGTCTCCTGTGTTAATGAGACGTAGTTATAGATTTAAGTCAGATACATTTGCGAACCATTATTCCAACACTGGTTACATTATTGACGATACCGATAACACACATCAAAGTCAAACGCGGGCGGGCAGACCCTATTCGTTCCTTTTGAGTACGTCTAGTCGTACGTATACAGTACCGGCTTCGTTACAGTTTCGCAGCTTGCGTTGTGGGGGACCCGGCTTCTTCATTTTCATGTTGCGTGTCCAGAAAGTTTCGTGTTAGAGAGGGTAGTGTTTCATGTCCGTTAGGTAGCTCAAGTAAAGATGGAAAAAAGTGCAAAGCAGCAGTCAATTATTTAACAATTTGCTGAATATGCGGTTTTGCGTGTCATTGTCAGTTTAAAGACGCCACTACGAATAAATAAGAGAGAGAGAGAGAGAGAGAGAGAGAGAGACATGAATTCACCAATTGTGAATCATTTTATTTTGAAATCTAGGCAGTAGAAATTGTGCCACTACTGGCATATAAGAATATTATTGCAGTGTAAGTTTCTACAGTAATTTCACCAACACTCATCTAGTTTTATTATGCAGTGAAGGCAGTATTGTGTACTACAGAAAGGTTTTATTGTACTCTGTGTAAATTTTCAGTGCTGAATTCAGGGAATGATCAGAAGATGAACACGTTTCAGCCAAGTTCATGCAATGGGCAACAGCAAAGACAAATTCACAAAAAATGACAAATTTGGTCAATCCATGAAAATAGCAGATTTCACAGACAGGTGTATAATATGTTCAGCCTGGCAGCGAATCATATTTCTTTTTGGAAATGTAAATATGTGCAATAGAAAAGTGGGTTTCTTGATATCAGCTCAGAAATCTTTGTTGATAATTATGAATGCATCATTTGGTGGTTCTGATTGAGAGGGGCTCACAGTACTTTGAGGTTTGGAGGAGGTGAATTTTTCTTCCAATTTCATGGATCTAGGGATTGGCATGTGGCAGATGTTGTACAAGGAACCAGATGATATTTTTCTCTGTGGGGAATTCCGAATGGTTTATTGAGTGAAAATAATGCTCTTGACACTGGAGTCAAATCTTAAACAGTTAAAGAAGGGTAAAGGTGGAAATTTAAATTGCTCTTGCATTACGGATGTCATTTTACATTAGTAATTGTGTGCAGTGTAATATAAGAAATATATTTTCAACAGTTGTAAGAAGATTGTTTGTAAATTTAACTTTCCATTTTGTGTTACGTTAAGTTGTAAGTGATACATTCGAATGAGGAACAATCACACATTTATAGCTGCCATCACCACATGTTTCTTTGGTCTCTCATATCCAGGCGCATGCCTGTGGTCTCTACTGGTTAGTACTGGCAGACACTGGACTTGTTTTTGTAATGAATTTTCAGTAGCAAAAATGCCTCACTGACCCTCTTAGTGATCAGATGACACCTGACAAGCCCACTGTCAGTATCATGTTCACCGTGCACATTGAAGTTGAATTAAAATGGATTCTGCCCCATCTGTCTGCCTACCAGGTAACTTACTGCTGAATATTTTCATGCATTCGCACCAGTTGCCACTTGTATCCCAACCCAGTCTGTTATGAGGTTTCACTGACTATTCATATAATATCATTTTATTAAATGAAATTACGCGTTACTATTTTTCGCGTACTTCTTGTTACATTTTGCTAAGTCAATGACATTAATGTTTACAGTGGTGTGGTATCCATATGCAGGCTGAAGCACTACTGGCCACCACAGCCAAACCACAACGTAACACCAACACACATTGAACCAGGTATGTGTAAGCTCAGATACACGACATCAGAATATATTCAGGAAACATTATCAAAAAATACTACACGCAAAGAACACTCAATAACCGTAAGACACCACAGCAGCCAATATTTGCAGAAACACGCTTTCTAAAACAACCACACACGTCATGACTAAACACTCCCTACTAAATAAGCATGCTAATGCAATAACCTCTATCCTTACAGAGCAGTACAACCCATGAGATAACTCAACAAATAAGTCGCAAGCTCCTGAGGATGGATGTATTAACATCCGAAACATGTTGAGCATTAAATAAGGGAATAATAAAGCAAGTGACATCAAGTTGGTCTCTCTTTACTCAACTGTCAAGATGATGCATGGTCCAATAAACATAAGATTAAAACACTGAAATTGATATCAATTTGACACCTCCAATTTAAAGTTGAGGATTCTCTGTACTGAGCCACATCTGCTTAATAAATAAGTAAAAAACACAAGTTTAGATTTTCATTGTTTCAAAACCTACTTTACCTGTGTTGTGGTCTTTGTGCTAATAATGATGAATGGTTTATGTTCAGGCTCTAGAAATACAGGTGACTTAGTAATCATCATTGCACATGTTTTGCATGCTATATGGATCACGTGTGTCAGTTCCTGGTATTCCAACCAACTTTTTACTGTCCAAATTAAATTGATTCTCACCCAGCCAGCTGTTAAAGAGAATATAACATTATTTGTAATTTGATTAGCTTTTATGTATTTAAAGAAAGAAATAAAATGGAGACTATGTAAACAGAGATGCAAGGAAGTGGAAGGAACTTCACTTAGTGACATCTACAACCCACCAAAAGAGCTTTTCTAACCCAGTGGTCAAAACACATTGTTAGAAGAAAAATTATGCTTCAAATAATGGGATAAAGTTGGAGCCAAGGCAGAGGAGAAAATGATTGTTTTGGGCTAAGACACTGGACTCTTGCTGAGAGGGTTCTGGGGTCAGTACCCATTCAGATTGATACACAAATATTTTGCTTATAGACTGAAACCTTCACCTTTACTGTGTTAAACTTTAGGTTCACTCTTTCATGATTTCCTCCATCACTGTGGATAACAGAATCTGCCGTATGAGTGCCCCACCGTCAGAAAGTGATTCTGTGCCCTTACCTAGGGGGGCAAAGGCCAGAAGGGTTGGCACAAACCATGTCCAGAAGAACTATGCAAACAACAACAAGAGAACAAACCTCTATTCTGTTATATAAAATTACTGTAAAGTATTATTATTTCTACAACCATATTTCATATGAAACAATACTATCCCCATTTTATGTATAACATTAATTATATGTGTGCCACAATAAGAAATAAACTAAATAAGTTTTTTCATTGTTAATTACTGGGTGGGATGTCTATAGTATCTGCCTTAAAATTTTGTTTTGTTAGCCAGGTATTGATCCATGGAAATGATCATAAAATTTAGGTTTCATTTATGTAATCATGTAGCAGCAGAAAATACTCATAGTTGTGCTTGTAATACCATAAAGTATTTTCTTTTTGTGTTCCATGACATGCAGTAACTGAGTGTTATATCAAGATTTTGTGTGTTATGAATATGTATATGCACAGCTTCATCATAAGTAAACCTGAACTAATCTCTAACTCCCCAGTTTTAGCTCAGCTGTCATTGTTTGTGTCAGATACATTTCTTAAATTGAAAGCAATGGCAGTTAAGAAGATGTCCAAGATAGTAAACTGAATGCAAACATTCATAGCAGGATATTTGACCTGGCAAGTCAAAAAGACAGGGCCAAAATCATTATGAGGGCAGAAATATGTGAAGTTGTCAACAAGAATTCCATTCGCCAAGTAGCAGCATCAGCCACATCTAATGTTTCAAGCACTGTTTCCCAAATGGTGTTACATAGAACCCTGGGGTTCCACAAAGTTCAAGTGAAAATAAGGGTTTTGCAAGCATATTCCATTACATAAATTATCTTTTTTGTTTTTGTTATTGTCATCTTCGTCATTATTGTTCACCTGTATGTATGTATAAGAATTTTATTGTGGATTCTGCAGAAGTTGTTTTGACTCTGAAAGGGATCTGTGGCCAAATTAATTCAAAAAGCACTTTTGTAAGTGTAGATTGATGGCTGTTGCATACTAGTTCCCATAAAAGATTTGTCATGAGTGAGAACAACAACACAAATATTTTTGATAATGGTATATAAGTGGTGGCTGGTGAATATGGGGGGCAGTTGTATCACTCACAAAATGGAACAGACATCCACAAAAATACACAGGTGTAGGCGGTAATGCTCACTTGGAAGAGTTGGTCCTTTGATCCCTCAGAAAGTATATGAAGGAGTATATTCTGCACCCAGATTTGAAAAACTCGAAGCAGCATTTGATAAGTAAGGACAGCTGTTAAAATTATTAGCCCATATATGTCAACCAATGGAGTGCTGTTATGCTGTGCTAGAAGGTGAAATTCTGTATATCCTCAATACCATTGCAGTGGTAATATTCTGATGGGCCTTCCAGTACATTAGGCAATGAGTGTAATTTGGTGTTGACAGTTACAGTAATTATACCAAATGGTTGGACAGCTGAGTGCTGCATGGTGAGAGGTGTGACAGTGGTTATTTAAGTAATTGATTCCATTTCTGTGTTTTCTAATCAAAATGTTTCCATACTAAAGTCACAATCGTATCTTATGCCTTCTGTGCCATCCCAATATGAATTTTAGCCATTCCCATACAGCTGACAGGCTTTTATTTGAAATTTGTTCCTTTCTTTATGGCTTGGTTCATAAACAGAATGTGTGTGATAAGAGCAGTACCATCGTTTTCATGTCATCCATAATTACTACAAACGATAGTAGTATCAGTGAACAGACAGATGTGTCAATAATCAAGTTCCTGCTAAAATAATCAAATTAATTTAAATATATTCCCATTTAAGAATTTTTCATTGGACCTGGAATTTCCTTGCACTGCCATGTCACAGTGTTTGAAGGCCATTTTCATCATTGTGCCTCTCATTTCATGTCACACACACATCACAAATATGTCTTAATATTATTGGTAAGTGATAACAGTTGCTGCTCAGCATGTGTTCAGGAGCCCATGTTCATGAAGCACATTTTGGTTGAATAACGTGTAACACATTAATATTAAAATAAAACTGCTGTCATTTGCAAAATATAAGTACTTGTATGTGCCTTTTTCCAACATACAAAATGTGAACTAAAGTGTTCTGCAAGCATGACAGGAAATCATGTTGTTTTTAAATGATGTTTTGAGGAATGTCACTTGGGTATCAAAGCACATTAGTTGAAGAGCCCATGCAAGAGTGAGGTATGGGATTTGCATGGTGGTGGAGACTTCATTTGTAGTCTTTTGTGATACTGTTGCTGTGACGGGTGGATGGTTAACACAAGACCATACAGGTCCACAACCCAGAAGGCTACAATTCGTGCAGAATTGTTACTTGTTTCATACATAACATACCTTTGATCTCTGTTTCATGGATGGTTATCAGTTTGCTTTTTTCCATGCTCTGATACCATTTCCGTCGAGCAATTTCGGATACAATAAAAGTTTGGTTTTGGCTATCTGTCTGCTCTCTTTCTTTATAGACCCAAAATTCTGCTGTAATAACATCATCTGCTTGAAGTGCTGCTGGCAATTTGAAGGTGAAGCAGGCAGCTGGACTGACAGAAGATACAGTACATTTGACTCCATCTGAAATATTATCATCCAACTTTTATTGGTTTATGAGTTAAAGTAAGTGTAAATGCCATATACATATGCACACATCAGATTCTGAGCATAGCCTGACCAATTGGCTGCATCAAAATCTGCAGGCCAAGTAGTACAAATTTCAGACTTGCAGTAATCATAAAATGCTGCATTGTAGTGGTGGTTGTGGTGGTGGTTGTGTTGGTGGTGGTGGTGGTGGTGGTGGTGGTGGTGGTTGTGGTGGTGGTGGCGGCGGCGGCGGTGGTGGTTGTGGTGGTGGTGGTGGTTGTGGTGGTGGTGGTGGCGGTGGTGGTTGTGGTGGTGGTGGCTTTG
>Ga0123357_10009348_pt1 | contig 12369 bp, 10 predicted proteins | sample TergutEmb28metaG_FD_89873 | JGI IMG/M metagenome (GOLD analysis project Ga0123357, IMG submission 89873) | Embiratermes neotenicus P4 segment gut microbial communities from Petit-Saut dam, French Guiana - Emb289 P4 | ecosystem: Host-associated > Arthropoda: Insects > Digestive system > Gut ... | reverse complement strand
CCCCCCCCCAGAGCCGGCGCCTTTAAATTTCCCCCCCGCCCCCTTTTCTACCAAGGGAAGGGGGGGGGGGGGGGGGGGGGGGATGCCCAACAGCCTTTACTGCTCCCATGTCACTAGTTCGCTGAACGCAATCTGAAAAAGAACGAGCTATATTACTTAAGATATCCCAGAATTCCCTAAGTATATCAGAGGCAAGGTCTTTGAGGATTACGACAAAACGAAGAGGAAAGAGATAAAGCAGTACGGACATGGAAGGAAATGTTCATGTGAAAAAAAAAAGACAAGACAGACAATGTACGTATATCGTAGCATTGCGGTGCATTCGCGTAACCAGTGTTGCCACCTAAAGCAAAGTATTACATATTACGAGTGTCTGTATACTTGCCATGGTTATCCAGTATGCAAATTACATCTCGTCTGCGCCGTATTATATTGTGAACTGTCTGGATCTACCACGTTTTTCCACATTATCCTCATGAACGGTATGATTTTTCGGGAAGGGGACCAATGAACATAAAATATCTTTTGATTTTCTATATAACTTCTATTCTTATAATAAAAACAACCTGATTCACTAATTTCTCAAATTTACTTTGGAATGAAACTCTACATGTTACGGACATGTCCTCTGTCCATCATCAGGAGTTTTTCACTCTACACACAGAAATGGTATATGTCATACAGATTTGTACGCAGCTTGCGAGCAGGATCATCCTGATCCTGCTCACAAGCTGTCAGCAAACCTGTATAACATATGCCATTCATGTGTGTACAGTGAAAAACTCCTGATGATGGACAGAGGAACTGTCCGAAACATGTCGAGTTTTATTCCAAAAATAAATTTGAGAAGTTAGTGCATCTAGTTGGTTTTATTATTATAAAAATATATCACGATGCACGGTCATCTGAACGTCAAATTCATATAACTTGTGTCTGAAACATCTCATTCCAAGAAGAATTCAGTAAGATATCACAAATGTACGTATTTCTCTACGTAAAGTACCCGTTTTACTTGTCAGATTTCAATTGAACTTGAATTTTCATCACAGGTTTTCGAAAAATATTTAAGTATCAAATTTCATGAAAATCGGCCTAGTGGGAACCGAGTTGTTCCATGCGGACGGACAGCCGTGTCAGATGTGAAGGTTTTCCGACGTTTCAGGAACTCCGTCCCCATCTTCAGGGCGTTGCTGGTGGTTTGGAAGCAACAAAACTGACGACCGGGTGTCAAACTCCGCTTCAAGACATGAAAACATGAGGAAGCTAGTAGTCGCTTTTTCCCAATTTTGCGGAAGTGCCTAAAAACCAACTAAGCGCAAATGTCTATAAGACAATATGGTTGACAGGGAATCGAATCTGAACCGCCGGTGCTGAGATGAATGGTAACCTGAAAATTCATTTTTGAGTGAGAGATAAGGATCACTTAAATCAGTAAGTGGGCCATTCTCACCATACCATGTTGCGTCCTCAGGTTGCATGATGGAGAAGGCCTAAAGTTACGTAGGGCACATGCGAATGTAAGCCGACAAGGTGTGGTCCTCCAGTTTGGGGTTTGGGAGAGGTGCTAACAACTCCTCACAGTAAAAACTGAATATGTTAAGAAACATTTCACAAAGACTCGGGCTTGCAATGATCCTTTGGAACGAAGAAGGCAAAGGATGAGAGGGAGTGGACTGGACTGATCTGGCTCATGATAAGGGCTAGTGGCGGGCTCTAGTGAACGCGGTGATGAAACTGCGGGTTCCACAAAACGTGTGTAATTTCTCGACAAGCTGAAGAACTATTAGTTTTTCTAGGATTCTGCTCCTTGGGGTTAGTTAGGGACACTTAAATTGCTCAGTGGGTACCCGGGTAAATCGAAAGTGACGTGAAGCTCACCACTCACCTCAATAGCGCCCACTTATGGCAAGGAAAGGGTCACCTCGATACATCTAATGCATGCCACGTGTCAAATTCAGCTCCGTCCGTGCCCTAAGACATTATGCGTAACCTTTACGTATATAAGACATACTTCCGTTTCCGTCGTCGTGTTATGTAATGGTCTGATGATGGTGTGTAACTTATGTCGAAACATGTAACGAATTATGCGAAATACAGGGTCACTACTGACGGGAAACGCGTACTTACGGCACTCAATGACTAAGTTTACCATCACTGCAGAAAATATACCTTTACGTACCGGTAAAACCGAGAAGTAGTGAAACTTCAGAATAATTTTTACAGCGCGTATTTGATCTGTGTTTAATTCCACCATGCACAAAATTCAGATCTGCAGAATTACAAAACGGGCCAATAAACTTTTTTTCTGCGGGCTGACCAGACCGCTGTCTTTGGCTCAACTCACGACGGACGGGGTGCTGGTTAAGAGATAATCATAAAAACTGACAAAATGCTGATGTACTCCAATGGCAGTAACAACACTCTATTAAAAATCTTCACTTAACGCCACTGGATCATAGTCGGTTTATCCTTGCAAAGGCAATACTGAAATAACGACAACAAGAGTCCCACTTGTTTCGATGCCAATTGTATGGGTCAAGAATATATCACTCAGCACTGCAGCTACTGTGAACCTGCCAGATTGGTTGGAATGCACCACGCTTGTTCAGTAAGATAAGCTGACACATTCAAGTGCTTGCGAGCAAAACCAGTGATCCTAAATAACTGAAGAATAAAATCCAACTCGATGCCACTTATTAGTTTATTATGCTTATGTTATGCTCAACATGTTTCAGGCACCATTATGCCCATCATCAGTAGCTCACGACGATAGCGCTGGTTCTCGAGTTGCTGCTGGTTGGAGGTTAAGTGCAGGCAGGATGGATGAGTGTCCGGGCCGAAGGCTGTTTAACAGCCTTCGGTCGTGAGCTCCTGATGATGGGCATAATGGTTCCCGAAACATGTTGAGCATAACATAAGCATAATAAACTGATAAATGGCATCTAGTTGGATTTTATTCTTCAGTTATCAAGATGGTGCACGGTCCAATACACATCAAATTTGCAGTGATCCTAAAGTCCGCTCATTACACCACACTGCCTGTGTCTCGAAGCTCATACAAAACACAGCTTATGTCGGGGTTTCGGGGGGGAATTAACCGTGTAGCTGTACAATGACATTCATTTACCCACTCTTCTAATTAATCAACGGAGAATCTTCAGCTCCTTCAGAAGCTGAGAACCCTCACAGTTTTATGGCAACCGATTGTTTATTACGGTGTTCACAAGACACAGCCACTGTACCCTGTCCTCAGCCAAATGGATCTGGTCCCAGACACGCGTCAACGGGTTGTGAACGCACGTTAGCAGATCTAACTTTGGGAACACTTCGCAGTCACACTATCGATGACACCCACCACGGGTCCTCCCGTGCATACAGAGAGAGAGCGTCGAACGTATTCTTCATGGTTGCCAGGCCAGGGTATATGCACGAAATTCTCAGGGAGCTTCGCTGGCGCTTACATGCTGGCTGACTCCAGAAACACGTGAGGACGAAGACACACTCTATATATTACTCAAATGAACACAAACACACACGTTGCACCGTTGGTTGTAGTTCACTGGGGAGAGGAGGTGGGGGTGGGGCAAGAGGTCCTGGAAATTTGATCGGTGTGATGTAGAAATAAAATATGGTGTGTACCGAACTGGCACACGGGGAAAAATAAATAAAAACCGTCTTCTAAGAAACTGTTTGAAAGCGAGAAGTTATGAAGGCATCTCTCCGGAGGCTGTGCCCTTGACAGAAAACAGCACAAGCATGCGAATCTGTAAAATTTCATTTGGCAACGGGCAAGGTTCTGCTTGTGCCAAGACTATAGGATGTCCAGTTCGTGTTTAAGCGCTACAGACATGGCGTGATCTGTAAGTATGCATTCTACAGAGGTATGTAATACGGCAGTGTGCAAGTGGCAAGCAACTGCTGATCACTGAAGCAGTAGATTAACACAATACTTTCTGTGACATTAACAATTTAACAGACAGGTCACAGGGAATTAAAAAAAACACGATTCTGCACGCTACTGCACTAACACAGTTATACTTTTATCGTGAAATTCGAGCAATATAAGTTACGACACCAATACTATCTAAATGAGAAAATAATTTTTCTGTAAGTTTCTACGTACATTACTCTCACTAATATCTGAATCATCCTGTCGTGAATATGGTCGTGACAGCGTAGTTGGTATAGCGAATCGCTACGGGCTGGACGGTTCGGGGATCGAATCCTGGAGGGGGCGAGATTTTTCGTACACGAGGCCCACTCCGTCTCCTATACAATGGACCGCGGGCCATTCCTGGGGTTAAAGAGGGTGGGGCGTGGACTTAATCCTCCCCTCATAGCACCGAGGTTAAACAAAGAATGAAGCTACACTTCTACTCCCTCTATGTGCCTTCATGGCAGGTTACAGAGCGAAATTTACCTGCACCTTACTTACTGTGAAACCGAGCCAACAAAAATTAAGTACACTCCTGAACAATGCCATTCTTATTTTAGGGAATGGGTTGAAGATGGGCACACTGCTGAACAGTTCGTAAAATGGGCAAGCAGTGAATGGGAAGGCATTTGGCCAGTTCGTGAAATGGGTAATTTCACAAACGGGATATAACTCTTTGAACACTACTCCGATAACGAATATTCGTCAAGAAATCTGGTAGCGTTTTGTTCTGAAACGTCGGGCAGAAAATCAAGTTCTTCCCAACATGTGTCTCACTGATTTTCAAATACTATACGACACTTTTAAACCATCACTTACAGTTAGCTCTGAATAACGCTATCAACGACGTAAAAGAAGTAACCACTTCAACCTACTTTTAACCGACATGCAGAGGACAGATAAATGCGTTAGACCGGGTACAGAAGAAAGCTGCTCAATTTACAAATCACACGAAGGATTCTGACTGGGAAACCTCGGCTCAGCGTAGGAGGATAGCACGTTTATGAGCACTTTTTAAAGCGTATTCAGGGGCTTGGAAAGCTATACGCGACAGGCTGCGAAGGCCTTACTATTTGAGTAGGGTTGATCATGTTCGGAAAATTAGGGACAGGAAGCAAAGAACGGATATCGGGAAGTATTCCTTTGTAAATAGGGCCATTAAAAACTGGAACCAACAACCTGCAGAAACGTTAGGGACTTTCCCTTGCAAGCCTAAGATTTTTTAGAAACAGAGTTAGGAAAGCAATTATAAACGGGGTGAAATGAAAGGAATAGAAGTGTGGCGAAAATCATCTAAAAGTGCAGTGCAGTGAAGTGGGGTGAAGTGTAGTGACGTGAGACGAAATGGAGCGGCAGGAAATTAAATGGGGTTAAGCCAAATGAGAGGGTAGTGAAGTGTAGTTGAGTGACGTTTAAATGAGAGAAAGTGAAGTGTCGACAAGTGTAGTGAAGTGTAGTTGGGTGAAGTATCGTGAAGTGTAGTGAAAGTCTTAGTAACAGGGTGTCTAACATTATTAGAAGGTATATAGATCATATAAAGTTTGCTGCTTATATGACTTTTTCGTTTAACACATTTCTTCATGTTCTTTTCATTCCATTTTTTATCACTGTCTATATGCTGTATGTTTTGTATACTTCTGTTTAATTTTGTAAACTATGTATTTTATTGTTATTTTTATGTATTCTTATTGTTATGTATGTTCTGTTCTGTATATTCTGCTTTCATTGTGTTGTTCTCTGTACTGTTTGTGTGTAAATGTGTACTGTACTACTGCCACCGGGTGTCTACCCAATTGCAGTTAAAATATATCATATAATCTTGATCTTAGTAACTAACCAACTTCATGCAAAAATTCTTTTTATAATAAGCTTATTATAAAACAAGAATTTATGCATTAACTTGGTAAATTACTAAGATTATTCTGAGATGCAGGGTCAGCAAAACATTTATATATCATATCAAAACCTGCGAAGTCCAAAATGCCAGCACTCCGTAAGAAACCATAAGCAAATAGACTAAGTGTTAAAATCCCAAAATTAAAATCTGCTAACAAAAATGCTCCCCAATGGGATAGATACGAAGCGAAACACGTTTCTGAATAAACTGCTGCTACAGGACTTGGTCAACCAACTGGGCATATTTCAACGCGAGCTGTAGGTAATGAAACCAAGCGACAGGCGGCAGATCCGTCACGTTAATCCTTGCACGAATACAAAACGCGCCCTAAGTAAATGGTTTACTCGCTCCTGATGTAACGGAAAGCTGGCAGTTTCGATGTAAATCAGTTCCCACTTTTAGTGTCACCCGCATGCGATGCCGTCCCTTGCTGTGGGACGAGCACTCCTACCTCGGACGATGCGCAGTCAGTTTATTGCCCAGGGAGAAAGGATTGACGGGGTTGACAGTGGCGAACAGGAGGATCACTAACACTGCCGGGAATCGAACTGTCGTCGCACAACCCGTGAACTTTTGACGTGAAACTGCAAAATCTAAAATCTGACAACACGTGTTTAGCGTATCCACATATTACGAATCATTCCCAAGAACTAAAACTGACTCTCAATCCCTTAACACTAAAATTCGTCTAACCACAGAACAATTCAGACGGTTTCCATAACAGAAGATTAGTTAGTTAAACGGTGTTTAGGAGAATAATCGCTGTTTGATCTTGAATCATACAAAACACACAAACAGACTGTGTGTGGGCAGAATTTATATAATACACAAACTCACTGTGTGGGCAGAATTTACATAATACACAAACACACTGTGTGGGCAGAATTTACATTGTACACAAACACACTGTGTGGGCAGAATATACGTAATACACACACACACTGTGTGGGTAGAATTCACATAATACACAAACAAACTGTGTGGGCAGAATTTAAAGTTTCAAAACGTTAAAGCAGGTGGGTGGCACGCAAATCAGAACAAGTAATCGACATGAAAAGCCATTTTTTTTTCGAAATATGCCAGTACAATTTACATATCGGCAGTGAGTATGAAAATTATGATCTTTAGGAACGTGAAACTACGTAGTCTGTTAGATTAGGCACTGACGGTTTCAAACAACCCGCTACCTTCTTCTTGACAGGTGTTTGAATGAGCCTCAAGTATTTGAAGATTGAAGCAACATATCTGATCCTCACGATATAATTTCTTAGATGCTGGAGCAATTCAGTGAAAGAAACTAATCTTACCGGCAGATAATTAAGAACTTTTCTTTCATCATTTCTGAGATCATGTGACGTTCCCTCTTGCTTCCAGCAACTTGGTGTTGTTTACCTTTTGTACACGTTGTATTTTAAGATGTCGTGTGTATTGTTGTTAGTTGTCTTGCGTGTATTGCTGTTTTTACTTCAGATACCGGACTGCTGGCTAGAAGTCGGTATTCGGAACGTCCTGCGACCGGCCACCTCGACACAGGTTTCTCTTGGTTTCCCTGTGTCTATAAGCAAATGCTGAGATGGTTCCCAAGATTTCAAGTTGCCATTACATGCTTCTCATGTAGTCCTCCCGACTTAAATTTATTAGTAACCAATTTCATATTTGTATACATGTAAAATAACCACCGCCGCCGGGTGCCAACCCAATTTCAGTTAATAATAATAATAATAATAATAATAATAATAATAAGTAATGTGTCGGTATCCAGAATCTGTTTCCCATCCGTTCTGCTCAATTTCTTGTGCAGTAAAACTTGGACAAGTTCCCCTTCAGATTCGCATTTCAAAACTGGAGTTCGGAATGGAAATAAGGGACGAACGGGCAAGACGCGCTGAAGCGCCAGTGACCGCTTCTACGTGGCGCCACACAGTAACGCCATACAAACGCTCGCGGGAAAGAACTTCCAAACTCAAATATTTCTGAGAGGCCCCAAAACTGGGAATTTTGCCTAATTTACCTGACAACGGGTCTGACAGCGTATTACATCGCTGACCATTGAATCCTGTGAAGACCGACCGTCCAATAAAACAACCAAGAAGCTGGAGTCGGACAATTGCGTAATGTGCAAATCGTCGTCCCTGCTTACGATAAACTATTCCCGCAAACCTGGAATGCGAAAACAGTGCCTTACACACCACAGCCGGGAGCGGTCTCAAGCTAGGAGGTTTTCAAACGGATTAGTCTATTAGCTTTTTGGAATTCGGAACATGGTGCTCTGAATAAACACTAAACCTCACACAGGAACTAGTCCCTGGGCTGGACAAAGCAGGGTTCACATCCTGCCTGGTGCAAGAGATTTTTCCTTCTCCAAAGTGCCCATACCGACTGTGGGGCCCATTCTGTCTCCTACACGATGGTACCGGAGGCTCTGTACCTCGGCGTAAAGAGTTCGGGGTGTGAGGCTGACCACTCATCTGCACCTAGTACCCAAGTGAGAAACAAGTGCCGCTACACTCCCACTCCTCCCTGTATGGGGGGCCGGGATAGCTCAGTCAGTATAGCGATTCTCTACGGACTGGACGGTCCTGGGATCGAAACCCGGTGGGAGCGAGATTTTCTACACCCGTCCAGATCGCCCTGGGGCACACCCAGCCTCCTCTACGATGGGTAAAGAATCTCTTTCCCGGGGGAATAAAGCGGCCGGGTGTGGAGTTGACTACCCACCCCCATATAGGGCCGAGGTTAAAGAAAGTGGAGCTATGCTCTATTCCTCACTGGACCTTCACGGCTTTGAACTTTACCTATTTAGCTTTTTAAGCCTCTATATGCCTTCACTGTGTGCGGCATAGGCACAGCTTTGCCTTTTACAAGCATTCAGTTCTACCACACAGTAAGCATAATCTGTATCCAGCACAAAACCGACTTGATATATGGGTAACACCACCCATTATCCTGCAAAAACAATATTCATGTTCTTTACGCGAACACGACGCTGTCAGCGGTGTTTTAAAATGTTTTCTAAAGGAAAAAGACACAAAAACAACTGAAACTAACCTACTGTAGTTGGACGGACAGAAATACGAGGCCATAAAATACGTTAAAATATCTGACTTCGTTAAATGCTTGGTTCTTAGCTAAGTTACCTCATAAAAAGCTGGTCTAGCTGCCTATAGATGACATTTATTATTCGGGGTTAATAGTCTTTTGCTAGAAAATAAAACGGATCCACGGTACATCACCTTCAAATATGCAAAGTTATAGACAAGGCACGCTGTAGACTGCTGTAGTGCTTGGGTCTGCAGAAACAGGACGATCTCTCTGTCATTGCACTTGGTTTCATACGCCGCCACGAATGGCATTCCCGGGTCATATACTCCCCGTTCCACTGTGTGGGCGGTGGGGGGTTACAAAAGACCTAGAAGAAAATGGGACGAGGCGACGACCGAAAAACTGATACGCGTTGACTCCCGTCGGGGAGAAAATATCACTTTAGATGTGGAGATTTCTTTTACTGCTGTGTCCTGCTTTCCGCTTTAGACAATCCAATCTTCCAGACCAATTTCAGAAACGTTGAAAAGAACAATGTCTGACGTGGTGGCGAGAGCCACTACACTCAACTCAGATCAAACTTTGCAGTGTCGAGAATCAAGGAGGTCTGCATGTTTTTGTGTCTTACAGAAAATTCCCACGTCTATTAGGTTTGTTTCTTAGTGGCTGTAGTCGGCCTGGTGTTGTGGAAGTGCTGCTATCTAATCTGATTTTATCAAAATATCAATGCTACAGTCACGTTCATTTATACGTCATCGCCCAAGTGGAAAATTTTGTTCCAAAGTACTGTAAATCAGATTTTTTTTCAAAACATTCAAATGTGTCTATTTTCAGTTTCATATACAGTATATCAAATGCTCTTTTTTGAAGGGGGCCATCCCGTTGTGTATCATCAACTATTTATTGTATTAGTACCGTCAATACACAACAAATGCAAAGACCAGATGTATTAGTACAACTGGGTTATATCTGGCGACATGTTTCGGCCGTTAAACGGCCATCCTTAGGCCAACAAATTTGCAGCCAGTCAAGCAAGATCCATCCACCAATACAATACTATTCCTTGTTGGCCTGAGGATGGCCGTTTAACGGCCGAAACATGTCGCCAGATATAACCCAGTTGTACTAATACATCTGGTCTTTGCATATGTTGTGTATTGACGGTACTAATACAATAAATAATATCAAATGTTCTGTCTAGTTTCACATATGCGTAAGCAGTATGAAGAATGAGCTGTAGGCATTCGATCCCCTTGATACTATTTTTAATATCTTGAAGATGTGTTTTCGTATTTCGTACGAAATATAGGTGGATTCTGGCGTCGTAGTGGGACTTGAGCGGCCACCTGATCCTGAGATTTGTACTGTCGGTAGCGTAGCTATTGGTAAGGTTTCTCATGCCGAACCGTTCAAAGGTAACAACCCAGCCAAAATGATGCCACAGTCCTCCAGGTTGGAGGTTGGGAGAGGGGTTGACAACTCCACGCGTTACAACGTTTTACTATCCAGAAGCTTCCAACAACTGCGGCCGGTAGGGGAAGAAAGCAGAAGAGGCCAACATTCTGATGGAATATTTAATTACACACACCAACACATGCACATTTATATTATTTAAGAAGTCCAAAATTTACATTAAAATATTTAAAACGCTCCTACATGTTTCGATCATACGATCATCCTCGGGGAGAATATGTTGTTCCTTGCTAAAGGTATAATTTAAAACATTCAGTGTATTACTTCGTTATGTTAACTTTGGTGCTGTGGCGGCATGTCGTGTTTTTGTGTGTGAGTCGTACGCTGTTTAGAATGGGCCTGGTTATGGTTGTGCGTCGTATGCTGTGCAGCGCGAGTCTGCAGTCTCACGCTGCACAGCATACGACGCACAACCATAACCAGGCTCATTCTAAACAGCGTACGACTCACACACAACAAATTATAACTTTAGCAAGGAACAACATATGCCCCCTGAGGATGATCGTGTGATCGAAACATGTACGCGCGTTTTAAACGTTTTAATGAAAATAGTTTAATTCTTAAATTATATATATATATATATGTGTGTGTGTGTGTGTGTGTGTTGGTGTGTGTAATTAAATAATATACAGTACGCACGGTGAAATTATATACAAAAATATTCTGATGAACTGTAGCGGCAGCAGACGGATTGTCGCGTGTGCTAAAGAATATGATGATAACTTAAACGGGAAAGGAATAAGTGGTAACTTTTGTGGCATTGCTTAATAAGTGAACTTTTTAACGGCTGTATCATCTGCTATACAACTCATCACATGACGAGGACGGGCAAATAGCTCGAAAGGTTCTTCAATGGCAGTATAAATTACAGTCCGCAACAAAAGCTGTAAATTTTAGTACCAGCCTGTACAGATCCAGATGATTGAGAACCATTCTGCAGTGACGCAGCCTTCTCAGAGGCGCCATTATGTCTCACTTGTTCACGCCGTGGTTTGCCTCGAAATAGCCTATGGGCGTTATGAAACTCTTATGTGTGCGAGAGGGAGCGACTGCGAAAACGTAATTCCGAACCAGCATGGCTCCTGCTAAACACACATTTTCAGCCAACGTATTAAAAATGTCTGATGGAAGGAATAAGATAAATACGAAACGTAAAAAAAACAAACTTGTGGTAAGAATGTGCCTCCCGTTGAAAGACAGAATTGTCACAGCATATGGCGTCAGACCATCAGCTGCAATACAACAGTGATACACAGAATTACGATTTGTTTATGTACATTTTATTGCTTATATAATGGCAGCCACAAAACTGAATCACAACATTCTGGTAACAATATACGCTTACAGTATCAGGGCAGGCAAGAATTTCTTTTACCATGTGCTGCACGCAAATTGACCGGACATGTAAATAACCAGTGACAGTAGCACGGTCGCTGTTCAATCAAAATCCTTAATCCTTAAACTACAAATGCAGGGCCTGTACAATATTTAGTTTTGTTTTTGAAGAATTATGAATTAATAAATTACGAAACATAAAAAGTAGGCTGTGTCAAAATCCCAACGTGGTGCAGGGGCAACCACCTTGTACCTCGCTCCAGGCGCTCCTGGCAAATGATGTTTTTCATTTTGTACTACCTCAAAAATTGGTTATTCATTTTTACACAAAACATGCAAGTCTTTACTACTATTCTAACGTCTGCGACTATCAGATATAGGCGATGACGAGTAAAACGTGTCACATGACGTAATGCACTCTCAACTGACTATGGTAAAGGTAAAGCAGTCCCATTACAGGCCTGAAGTGGCCCAGAGGGTTCCAGGGAGTTAAGGTTCCCAGATTTCATGACAACGGCACAGGATGGTGGTAAGGTTGCCAGCCTTACGCACCGGCCGTCTTTACCCCAGGAAATGCTCCTGGTACTCATTTCTGTTAGAGGCTGAGTCGACCCCAGGGCCATAGTGCGATCGGAAGGATTTTATGTCAATGAAAAATTCCAATGACATCAGCTGGGATCGAAACAGT
>Ga0123357_10009347_pt1 | contig 12369 bp, 7 predicted proteins | sample TergutEmb28metaG_FD_89873 | JGI IMG/M metagenome (GOLD analysis project Ga0123357, IMG submission 89873) | Embiratermes neotenicus P4 segment gut microbial communities from Petit-Saut dam, French Guiana - Emb289 P4 | ecosystem: Host-associated > Arthropoda: Insects > Digestive system > Gut ... | reverse complement strand
CCCCCAACACCCCTCTTTACCCCCTCCCCCCCCCCCATATAAACTTGTTGGGAGGGGGTGGCTCCCCCCCCCCCCCCCATTTTGATGGGTGAAAAACGAAACCAACATCAAGCCACTGGTAAATTTCAGCGAGTATTGTTCACAAAATGGACGTTAATTTTAACGTCAATTTATGATGTTCGTTTAGAAACATAATAACGTGGGGGGAAAAAAACTCATTCATGAGCTGGTTGAAGCACAATCTTCCGTGGATTCCTGTACTCATGCACAAGACTTGTTTACCTCATTACTTGACGCTATGTGTTTTGATTTAGCCCTCTTAACCTACGCGAACATTTGCTGGGTTGTGCGCGGTGTGCCGCTTGTGATGTCAGTCGTTGTGCGCGGTGTTCCGCTTTTGATGTCAGTCGTTGTGCGCGGTGTTCCGCTTGTGATGTTAGTCGTTGTGCGCGGTGTGCCGCTTGTGATGTCAGTCGTTGTGCGCGATGTGCCGCTTGTGATGTCAGTCGTTGTGCGCGGTGTGCCGCTTGTGATGTCAGTCGTTGTGCGCGGTGTTCCGCTTGTGATGTCAGTCGTTGTACGCGGTGTGCCGCTTGTGATGTCAGTCGACAAAATTCAGATAGCCGAAAAAGTAACCTGGAGGTGATGGGTTTGAATCTCGCCCGGAATGCCGACTGTCCTATCTGTCTTTATATTTGTTTGATTGCATTTCGGTTTGTTAATTTGACGAAAGCGAAGTTCAGATGCCTCTAAAATCAACTTCCTCAGCTGCTATACCAGTAAGTGCAGTATCAAGTTGTCTTTATTCACTGGTATGAACCGTTACTACATGTTTCGGCCAAAAGCAGCCATTATAAAGTCAACTCCAGATATTTCGAATCCCAAATACACTGAATATAACGCATTCAGCCATTCAGTCACCCTAAATATTTTTGAATCAAAATGTTTTTACTTTCGCCCAAACGACTCACTCGCTTTGGCGTTCGTTCATAGATACAATGATGATGATGATGATGATGATGATGATGATAATATAACATATAATTTTATACAGTATATAACGTGAAATGACCAGGAAATAAGATTAAAACAAATTAAAATTACATTCAATCTTGCAGTAATACGTCACATTGTATTGCTGCCTTACCGTCCGGTATATAACCAGCAGATTATACAGCCGGTGAAGCTGGGATATCGCCAGATGGATATTCAGTTTCGTTGTCTGGCATGGGTTTGTAGCTGTTGGTGTTTTGCCGGTTGCTGGCTGTATACTAAGATATGTCGTAGTTCACCTCAGTCTCCCCAGATAAGGGCTGGAATATTATCGTCAAATGGGTCACTACCACTTCCTTCCACATATATTTCAGTTCATAATTCCATACTGTCTACTCATTACGTATTACGGACCACAGATCACGAACCACGAGATGATTTGTGGGGTGGGTTGGGGGTGTCTGGCGTGGTGCGGGGAACTGCAGGACTGCTATTAGTAGGAGCGACAAACTGTTCTGCTGCTACACACAGACTGGAGCGATCAAGCATTACGAGGAGCGTCTAGTGTGAGTGAGTGAGTGAGTGCACTGTGATGATAATGCTTGCAAGATGAACAGTAGCAACTCATCGGTCATGAAGTCTTGCGCATGCGCATCTATCTCATTCCCAGCAGGGTTCATCTCCTGGTCTGTGGAGATTATATGATCTTCGATTTAGTTATGGATAGTGTTGTTAAACAAACTACAAACCAAGAAACATTATGAAAACTTAAACAGACAAATTATTGTTTTCATTTTGCGTTCTATGGACAGATTATACAAAAAAGAAAGCGTAATTGGAAGATCGCATGTCTGCATCCATTGCCTCCCGCCCTCCCTCCCCCCAATCATGTTTCATCACTGAACTGCTGATCGGGTATGAATGACGTTTGATACTGGTCAAAAGCCCCAGTAAAGTTGTTCCTGTCCAAGCTATTATATCTTATAGGGGAGTGGCTTTGTAGCGCCAATCATTTCTAACCTGCGCGCCAGATAGTGTTGATGGGTTAGCTTAAGGCCCCGGCCGCTTTACCGGCGGGAAAGAACCCGGTACTCATTGAGGAGGAGGCTGGGTGGGCCCCAGAGCCGATCTGGACATTTTGGACCTGAAAAAACTTTGTTGCCCTTGCTGGATTCGAAAACCGGACCCTCCAGTCTGTAGCCTACTGGCTGTACCTTGAAGTTCGTCAGCTGAATTTTTTTGTGGAACGTGTCGGTCCATTTAACTTTATCCGAAGGCCCAATCGAACTGTATATATTTTTAAAGAAACGTACCCTCGTACGAAAATTCAGAACGTAGGTCTAGCTGTACGATGAAGCGAATCGTTCCTGTAGCTGATTGAGACTACAGTGTGGGGGCATATGGACCGATATGGCTTTAACCTAGGTGCTAGAGTGAGGTGAATTGGCCAGCTTCACGCTTCAGCCGTTTTACCCCAGGGGAAATGCCCACTAGTACCCATTGAATAGGAAGTGCTACTCTTATTTTTGACAAACTGTATGGAAAACATTTTCATTGTGTCAACAATAACAATTCAAAATTCCCCTATCACCTGTTAGAAAATGGCCACTCTTCTGGAAAAATTAATGAAATTTGGAATATCCTGTATGACATCAGAAAAGCAATATTTATGGATACAGTATAGAAATTGTATATTTAATGAGCAGTGGGCCGGGTGGCTCAGTCGGTAAAGCGACTGACTACGGGCTGGACGGTCCAGGATCGAATCCCGGTTGGTACGAGATTTTCCGCCTGTTCAGACCGGCCCTGGGGCCCACCCAGCGTCTTGTAAAATGGATACCGGCTCTTTACCGGGGGTAAAGTGCGGCCGGGGCGTGTTGCTGACTACTCACCCCCTTCTAGAGCCGCGGTCATGGAAGAGTAGAGCTATACCTCTACCCACCCTCTGGGCCACACCGGGCCTGTAACGGCACCACTTTACCTGTTTTATGTGTACTGAGCAACAGTACACGGAGACCAACTGAATGACGAACGTGCATTTACCTCCAATAAAATGTTGGAAGCAGTTTTCAAAGGACGTCATTTGATTGACGTACGTTGGTCCGAGTACCCACCGTTCGCTGTAGAGTCCAGTTGAAATGTGATGGCACACGGTGACGCACAGGAGGGGAAGTGAAAGTGAACTGGCGAATGGAGTGGGTAGCCAGTACCCTTCACACTACCTCGGAACATGGTGTATCCAGCATTACTACCGCTGATGCGCACATCTCAGCTGCCAGTAGCAGACTGAACTGACGCCCCCGCCGTTTTAAATGGACTCGTCCGTTTCGCCGAGAGACGAAATCTGGTTTCTGCGCGTGTGCCATCACATTTCAAACGAAGTCTACCTCAGCAGGCAGCTACACACGCTACGTTCCGAAGCACCGCCACGACACGTCACGACACGACATTGTAGCTCTTTACGAATAATAAGTGAAGCCTTCAAATTATCTAAAAACCAGTAATTATTTTTACACTGAAGTATCGAAACTCTCCCTCTCTCTCATTTCGTTATTAAACATTCGGATTTTACAGAGACGCAAAACTAAAGCGCGATTATTATGAGGAAGGGACGCCACAAAATAACCTCCCATTGCCTAAATCCTAAATATTTACCCGAAGTCGCAGGAACGAACCCTACATACACACGTATTAATAACGTCTTCAAGATACATAATTTGCTCCTTGCCACGTTCAGGTTACGTGCTGTTTTACATCACATCTATTTATGCCCACATATTTTACCTAATATAGACTATATTCTATTTCCATTCTGCCTGTATATACGTAAACACCATTTTCCCCTCTATACATCATTTTACTGTCAAGGCTGCATCTGTAATAATTCTTTAACCTTTTTTCCGGATGCATTTATAATTGTATCGTTATATTGTAATGTTTTGAGCTGCCATTTCTGCTTGCAGTTTGAATTTTTCGTCATAATGCCCCAGTTGTAGGCATTATGCTAGCTTATTCATGCCGAAATATGTGGTCCTGTTTATATTGTATTGTGATTTGTGTATGTCTGCTTCGAAAAAGAAATATGTCTCTTGTATTGAGCAGTTCTGTGGTAGATTATTTTGGTATTTTTTAACGAGTACAGCAGCATAGCAATAAATAATAATATGGCCGTCCGTCCGTCTGTTGTACTCTGTACTGTAACCTGCTGACTTTACCCAAATTTTGTTTGTATAAAGGAACGTGAATGTCAGACGGGTAGTGGGAAACTCGAAGAATGCATTTCCGAAATATGCAATTTCGAGCCCTTTGTGTAAAGAGATTCTAACACAAAATTCATGCTTCAGATTTACGTTTTTTGGGCTGTATCGCCGTGTCGGCTGCTACGTAGTACCGACGATTCGAAGGAAGTTAGTGCCCTCATCTTTAGGATCAAAATGTCCAAGAATAAATCTTCCTTTTACTGTTTTGTCCCTAGAAGCCACTTCTTATAATAAAACCAACTACATGCACTAATTTCTCAAATTTATTTTTGGTATAAAACTACATGTTTCGGACAGTTCCTCTGTCCATCATCAGGAGTTTTTCACTGTGCACACAGCAATGGTTTACGTCGTACAGGTTTGCTGACAGCTTGCGAGCGTGAGAAATTAGTGCATCTAGTTGGTTTTATTATAAGAATTTTTCACGATGCACGGTCACCTGCACGTGAAAAGGTGAAGCCACATCCGTCATTCGAACAGTCGGTAAGTGTTTCCCACACTGCACGGTGTAACATGCCAAAATACTTGAATCTCCAGCAACACCACCGTGAGAGTTGCAAATCTAGCAAAAGTTTTGCTTATTGGAATGATGACGTCATCTGTGTTAAGAACGGAATCGGAGAGGACTGTCAGGGCTACCGATGAAATTGTCTACTAAATTCTGAATACTAAATGCAGTAGGAAATGTTTCACTGAAGGCGGTCGAAAGTAACTTAAATGCGCTATTGAAAGATACTTGCAGGATTTACTGTCTGAACGACACGACGAATGTAACACGTTACATGCTTTGGCAGGAAATGTGGCAGTAATATTCTGTAGCAAATAACATCTTGTGCGTTTCACTGTGTTCGCAGAATTTGTTTATTGTCTACAGAAAATATAATTATTTCGCAAGAACTGAAAAATATTGTTTATTTTCAGGAAATTGGTGTAATTTTTGAGGGGCTGTATTTGACTGAGGCCCCTCGTGGGACGGCTCGTTCGGCGGTACACCCTGGATCCTAGGAAGACAGTGTGCATGCCACGGACGTGCTACGGTATTGGTGAGTACAACGTCGTTACGAGTGTTGTTTGGATGTAGTGCAGTACGTTACGGCAATGCGTTGCGTTAGGTGCCTTTGTTTTGCAGAGCTTAGTGAAATGATTCTTACGAATTAATGATTTTGGAATTTGTTTTGCAGGCTTTTTGCGTAGTTTTCCTTAAGTAATGCTTTTATCATCTAAAATAGTTGCACAGTCGTCAACGCACAAAAGCCGCATTGCACGAAATGCGCAGACGCGTTTGAGAACTGCCTTTTTGCTGTATTTTGTCTGCTGCTTCTGTGGTCCGTCAGTTGGTGAAGCGAAGCTGCGCCAGAACTCGTTTATTCGCCTCCAGTTTTGTAATGTACAGTTTAGTTGTACTGACCTTCTGAAACATTAAATTCGCCTTTAAAATATATGTATAACTTTATTTCCAACCGCGCACACAGCACACTGTGTCTTCAGATCTACCACACGCACACAGCACACCGTGTGTCCACTCCTACCACAAACACACACACACACACACAGCACACCATATCTCCATTACCCAAACCATCCAGTTAATGTTGGTTGGTGAAATATTCGCTGTTTTTTCTGACGCCAAACAATAACCAGTTCTAACGGAAAGCTGTACACAGGCCTGCTTATGTACCTCTGATACCTTACACGTATTTCAGTAACACGAGGAATTCGTTCGTTATTAATTCTCAGGTGTCACTTGTACTGGCCGTACTTGTTCATTTAAGAGCATGGCGTTGGGAATTGTTCTGTGTGCATGTACAGGAATTCGTTTTCCTGTACAGTTTCTTATTTTCATACACTTTTATTTCTTGCATCTAGCCTATGTTCTGTTTTTCTTTTCTAATGCAGCACTCTCAACGTGATAATGTCTAATTTCTATCCCGCAGTTTGTAAATAAACTGCACTTAGTCCATCGAAGGCAGCATTGCGCCTTACATGTAGGCTACACGTTTCGGCCCTTTGTCAGACCATTATCAGGCACGTCAATACAAAGACCATCTGTCGAAGGGCCCCTGTTTACAGTCACCATTTTCCTGCAATATTAAAATATAGAATATACAAAATATGAAGTACACGTACAAAATCTAAATAAATCGTAAAACCCACCGTCAACTTTTAGGCCCTCTTGTGTCGCAAGGACAGTTAGTGTTTGATTCTCTGTGATTATTGCATTACACTCGGTGCTGTCTGGTCTGTTTTTATTTTTCCTCCTTTCAGTTGTGTCAGGCGCAGTAAGTATAGTTTATTTAGTAACACAACGGGACGGCTGCCATACTTACCGCAATCTGTACCGCCCGTAGGTTAATTTCCTGTTCAGCGCCCACCTCTGGTCCTTGTCCTCAGACCCACACATCACTTCGGCACCCACTGCTATTTGTTTAACGACTGCTTTAACACTTTGCTCCTCTCTCCGTACAGGTCTTGCAGTTGGCCCTGTTCTTTGAGGTTTTACCACAACAACTGTGTTCATACTTCTCTTCATTAACCCTTTGGCCCTGGAGATGGACATTTACAGTTTAGCATACCATTTATGTAAAATGTGAAGATTTTATGAACCAAGAAGTGTAACATTAGGAACTACACGATATTTGGTGGAGGAATAAAAGAAGATGTTGAGAGAAAGTCTAAAAAAATTATTAAATGTATTCGTTGACTAAATATATAAAAAGAGTACTCTGGGGAGTGGCGGTACGTCTGTCCTATATATAGGATGCACGGTGCCTAAACGTTAATGCGACCTGCATTCTGCCGTCCATCCCACCTTCATTGGTTTGATCATCCTCTGCTGAAGATGAGCGAAAATTTTGAGGCTCATTGTTACGCAAGTCTGTTTAGATATCTGTTCTGTATTCCAAATGTCCTCCTCAACGCCCACTTCTCGAAAACCCTCAGCCTTAATGTGCGTTAAATGGCGTCACATCAGTTATAGCTTCCTGTGCTCTGAACTTTGCACTTCAGATGGCAGGAGGAAAGATGAAGTATTGTGAGCTGTGTGTTAGGCCTGTTGTGTACATCCGACTGTCGTCTGTACCCAACTTTCTGTCTGTGTTATTTTGACGAGCTGTGTATTATGTGAGTGTTTTTAGTCACTGTGTTCTTGCAAAATCTTACGCTTAGCTGAATTGCAGTCATTGTATGGTTGACGTTGCATTCCCTAGTCAAGAATCTAAGTGCAAATTCCTGGTACAATTGTTAATACGGAAACGTACGTATAAGTGACTAAGGAAGTGAGCTAGTACATCAGTGTGGCGTAGATTGTACTGTTACTACTTGCGTCAATGTAGTAGTAGTAGTAGTAGTAGTAGTAGTAGTAGTAGTAGTAGTAAAAGTAGAAGTAGTAGTAGTAGCAGCGCAGTATCACTAGAGGTTGATATAAATGGATGGTTCCTATTTCGTTTCGTGGCGAATTTGTGGAATTCCGTGTATTTAATACGAAGCTCTAGTACCCTTAGCCATATACAGATGCAGTGAAACCTGCCTATGACGGAATTGCAAAGGAAAAAAAAATTTTTTTTTCCGTTGCCGGCAGGTTCTTTTTCATACAGACATCTGAATTTCGGATCTTCGAAACTGTAAATGTTGTCTGCCAAAAACAGGTTTCCCTAATGCACAGTTTGCGTTGAAGACAGAGTTTTATGCAAAAGGCTTGTGGTCTGAAAACTGCGCTCTTCTGGGTTATTACGCAGCGAGAAGTGGTAATTCCTTACGGACGTTTCGGGACAACTTATCGGTCCCATCTTCAGGGGTCAAGAATTCGTAAAGAAAGCCAGCAACCTTAGTACGGTGTTTATAATGGGAACAGTGTGAGCGGCGATATGTTCTGAGCAGTGTGGTACATACCAGCCAACAGAGTTGGTGCAGCTCGCACCACACTGCTCAGAACATATCCTTGACCCTTGAAGACGGTACCGCTAGGTTGTCCCGAAACGTCGGTAAGGAATTACCACTACACGCTGCGTAACAACCCAGAAGAGCGCAGTTCTCATCTACTTCGCGGCGGAAGCCTGAAATCACGGTTTGTGGTTTATATTGTGCCGTTATTTACGTTATCACGTGTGTTGGCAACTGATTGCGAACAGGATCGGATGATGACAGCAATGGAAGATAAAGTTGATTTCCTGTTGCGGTGCCCATCTTTGACTAACTGACATTCACCAACTAACTGACATCCACCAACTGACATCCACCAACTGACATCCACCAACTAACTGACATCCACCAACTAACTGACATCCACCAACTAACTGACATCCACCAACTAACTGACATCCACCAACTGAATCCACCAACTAGCTGACATCCACCAACTGACATCCACCAACTAACTGACATCCACCAACTGACATCCACCAACTGACATCCACCAACTGACATCCACCAACTGACATCCACCAACTGACATCCACCAACTAACTGACATCCACCAACTGACATCCACCAAATTACACCACATCGCACTCGTCATCATCCTGAACATTTTGGTGTTTGGGCTGCAAGTCCTGTCCTGTGCAACACATTCACATCCAGTTGATCCTGTTCTGTCCATCTTCTTCTTGGGCGACCTGTATCCATTTTTACTGTAATGCTAGTTTTGGTAAGCGGTTGTTTTCTGTTGACGTGTTGAAGCCAATTTTATCGGCAGTTTCTGATCTGACATGCTCCATTTTCCTGATTCAGTTTGTTACTAATGACAGTGTTTTTGTTTGTCCCGTATTGTGAGGTCCGGGAGAGTCTGAGAGAGCGCGTTTGTGCTGCCTCCAGTTGTTTCTGTTCTGTAAATTCTCCAGAGCTGACGTTTGTAACGGAGTGTGGTCTTCGAAGTGATATTGTGCAATATTAGTTTTGTGTCTGTTGACATTCACGTGCTAAATTGTCATTTCATAATTCATCACACCATTGATGCATATGTTTCTGTCCACCTATTAGTATCTCAGTATAACTGTAGACACCTGACCAGAACTGTTCGCAGTACGGAGGTTAGGATTTTTTTTTATTTGTATAAGTTGGCTTCTGACAGTTTCTCCTTGCCGCATCAACGGCCTTTCCACTAGTTCTTAAACATGATTTGTAGGATTGTTCGTACGGGAAGTAGTAAAAACTACGGCAAACGAATCACGGACGTAGTCTGTTCGGATAAAGCCAGCCAGCATTGTCAGTTCTTCTCCAAAAGAAACAAATTCCAGTCGCTGATGTAGTCACATTTGCAGTTGCCAGAGATCGCTTCAGTAGAATTTAAAACAAAAAAAGAAAAGTTTCACAAATCATTTGGCGCAACACAGGGTCTTCCAGGATCTTCGGCACCGTGTGGAGTGGGCTACACTTGGCAATCCTACCTACTAAGCCCATGTAATACTATACAATGTAATCGGTATTTAAGTCTACTGACATTGTCCAGCCTGGAAGCTTTGACACTAATGACCCTTACGGATGTGGGTTTGAATTTATTGAGTTGTGCTGTGCTCATTACTTGTATTTTTACTGTATTGTGCAACACCAGTTTTGGGCGGAGCAGCCAACGTGTTTAGCAGTACATCGGTCAGCGCTCTCATTACTGTTCCCATGTTACATTACCGGCCAATATTACTCTGCTCTTTCGTATGTCCAGTAACTCTCTTATTCACGAATCTATTCCCCGGTTGCTACTTATTGACTTTACTTTCTCACGTCTATTAAATTTTCCACAGGCATTTTCCCATGCTTTAAATCTGTTAAATTTGCACATTTTAGCACATTATTATAGGCTGCATTCTAATTTTCCAGTTGGTGTGTAAGTTCCGTCTAACACAAATTCAGTACAATCGTTTAAGACCTTTACATATACTGCATGTTTCGGCCTATGCAAATATCATCTAAAGGAATATCAATACAAAATTTTATACAAAGTTTGTAAAATTTTGTACTAACGTACGGGAAGACTGATCGTTGCATAGACCGAATCATGCAGCATACATTATGGTATAAATTCGGTTTAATCGACTTGCTCCTTACAGATTATTATCCCCACTTTTCTTTCTCAGTATTTTAATAGTATAAACTTTTTTTTTGCCATTTCTGTCCCAAAATATAGGGGCATCTCTCTCGAATTCTTTCCTTATTTCTCTTAGCTTCTGGCTCCCTGCTTTTAGCTGTATCATTTCTCTGTCCTATAACAGGGCTGCAACAGAACGACTTTAATATATAGCGAAGAAATTTATTTTGTAATTGGAATGTTTGTTTATTTATTTTCTCTAAAGCTGTATGAAAAGTGCGTGGATGAATTCTGGGTGATTGCTAGTCCTGCAGTATCAAGAGGCTTATTTGTGAGTGTGCGAGTGTCGTGGGCCACAGCAAACCGATCCGCGGACTGTATTTAGCCCGCGGATTATCAGCTTGACCACGCAGGTCTGTCATATTGAGATGCTCTTCCTCTGCGTCAGTCATGAAGACAACGCTGTACGGCCTTTATCTCTTACAGAATTGGCCAGGTGTGTAAAATACGGCTGTGCACACGTGTGACTGGACACAGTTTGTGATGAACTGTGTAGCCACGTGTCGTGCAGGAATGAGCCAGTGGTAATCATTATGAACAGGACCAGATGATGGCGGCAACGAACGACGCTAACAGGTGCTTGTTGTTGGGACGGCATAGCGGTTGCAAGCTTTAAGTTGTCATGAGAGTGGATGATTGTGGGAAAACTATATGTGGAAACCGGAGATAGAAACGTGCCAATGTCGCAGTATCGTCGAATGGTCAACTGGCATTTCGCTAGCAACGTACGAAGGTTTAAACTTCGTGGTTGTTTGCCGTCAGTTCTTACGCAAACTCTGCGTTTTGCCAACAGAGTCTATTTGTGTGTTCCTTATGTTTGTTCCAATACACAGCCGTTAATTTATTGTACAGCATTCTCCGATTGGCTGTTCTTATAGAAGCACACTGCGTTTCCTGTGCGGTACGAACTGACTAACGCACTGCACTTGCATATCGGTCATCAGTTGGCGCTCTTCTGCGCGGCACCAAATAGAGACCCGACAGAACGATATAACAGGACGGAACGAGCAAAAAGTGAACAAAGATATCTCGCACATTGCTGACGTTTGTGTGGCAAACAGTACAGCGAACAAGAAAGGTTGCAGAAATCCTGATCTTTCGGCCTCCGACCGTTTTGTCACTTATAACGTTTATTACTAATCCGAAGTAAAAGACACGAAAATTTATGTAAACACGTGTTTGTGTGTTGAATGTAAATCAACTACACACGTTGGGGGCTTCCACTTGGGTTCGTGTCGTTGAACGTCGGACTTACAGGCTGTTCAGCCGGAAGGTCCTGCGATCGACCAACTCTATCAAGGCTTGCTGTTGGTCTGCTGTGAGCAGAACAAAGACTGAATTTATGCACACAGTCCACTGCTGCGCTGCATACTTCTCATTCATACATACATACCTACATACATTCCATGGATACATAAGTGTGTCACAAACACAATAGGTATGGAACAACTCATAAATACACAAATATACACAATTTGTACATGTAAAATACTATAGTAATTTTACAAAACAACGTTACAGATCATCTGCACACACACAAACAATTCATCTACACAGTAGCACACTGTTGTGTATCCGAGCATTTTCTTAAGGCTGTTTTAAGCGTTGTCTTGTCATTCTTGAGGCCCGTCAGACTGCGTCGTAATCTGTTGAAAATTTTGATAACAGCATAAAATGTACTTTTTTTTAAAACAAGACAGTTTGGCATTTGGGCTACGAATATGTTGATTTTTCCTTGTATTATTACTGTGTATAGATGAATTTGTTTGGAAACTTTCCTGTTTTTGATAATGAAGTTCGTAAAGGAAATCAGCGTATATATTGGCTTGAAACGAGTGGAATCTCTTATTTGTTTCACTGGATTTCTACATGAATTTCTGGGCTGTGCATCAGCCATAATTCTGACGATTTTCTTGGTGAAGTGAAAATCTTCCTACTGTTGGAAGAGTTACCCCCCCCCCCCCCAAATATTATTTTTTTTTAAAGAATGAAAATTATTACATACAAAATATTTTTAAATATGTAAATTTTCAGATATGT
>Ga0123357_10009346_pt1 | contig 12369 bp, 10 predicted proteins | sample TergutEmb28metaG_FD_89873 | JGI IMG/M metagenome (GOLD analysis project Ga0123357, IMG submission 89873) | Embiratermes neotenicus P4 segment gut microbial communities from Petit-Saut dam, French Guiana - Emb289 P4 | ecosystem: Host-associated > Arthropoda: Insects > Digestive system > Gut ... | reverse complement strand
CTATACACCCCCTCTCCTCACCCATACGCGCCACATGCCCAGCCCATCCCATTCTTCTCGATTTTATCACCCGCACAATATTGGGTGAGGAGTACAAATCATTTAGCTCCTCGTTATGCAATCCCCTCCATTCCTCCGTTATCCCGTCCCTCCTATGTCCAAATATTCTCATCAACACCAAGTTCTCAAACACCCTACTTAATAAACTTACACAAAATAAAATATGCCGATGTGAGAATCTGCTGAGTCACAGTAATTCAATTATCCCAAGAAAAATCCAATCAAAAGAAGAATTAATTCTGCCTTCCTTTGTATATTTCTGTAAATGCTTCGCCTGATGACGGCTTAGTGATCGAAACACGTAGCGAATTTTTTTAAACAGAACTGTTTTTGTTGTAAAGGTAGTTGTGGCTGATTGGATTGTTTTTGGAATAACTGACAGAAGACAATATTTGTCGTCCATGGTTTACATCGCTTTTGTAACAGCCACAGTTTTTGTTACGTTCTAACGACGGTTACTCTTGCGTGGCTCACTAACCAAACGACCTGCTAAGTAGGCAAACAAATTTAGGCCTAAGATTGTACCTTGTGATTTTAGACAAAGCATGTTGCATACCTGAAGGACACCATACTTATTAATTACGTATGTTCTTCTCTTGCCACAGGCCACTTGTTGGAACATGTAAGGCGGGGCAGACGAAGAGCACTCATGTTGCTGAACACACTTTAACTCTGACGACTGCAATATTGCATGCCGTTTTAATTAAATAATAGCACAACGTCCATTATTTTAACGCCATACATGTAAATGACCTTAACATACATAATTTAAAATTATGCTTTCTTCGTTCCTTTAGCGTCATGCGTCGTCAAAAACAATTCATTGAGGTAAATACCCAAGAAAATCCATAAAACAGCACGGCCTTGTTGACAAATTCACTCTGTAATCATCACACTCGCATACGGCATATGTGTGCTTGTGCGTGTGTATAAACATTACATGCAACGCTGCGTGTCAGCACAGCTTATCACCATGTCTTTGTTACTCACCTACGAGTATTTGGTACCTGTTCATAGAATGTCTTACTTCCATCTCTCTAGCGTATGAGACGACTAGCAATGCGAAAAAAAAAACTAGGCTACTTTTTCACAAATCTGTACTAAATTCGCTTTAAATATGCTGATACTGAGGTCCAGGTTCGGAAAATTTCAATACCGCTGATACGGCAAAAACAGTGCAACATTTACTTTTGAAGGAAGTACAGAAATGGTTAAGCTACAAAACGAAAGTGTTCAAGAGCGAATGACTAAAACGTACTTCCATAATGTAAAGAAATTAAAATACACTACGTAGTGTGGTCCTGTAACAGCATGCCACTGATACAAAATTTCGTAAAAATCGATCTACTGTTTCAAACGTTAACATGGAAGGGCAACACATAATGGTGCTTTCTTGAGGCTAGTTGCTTTTCTTCTCTGAAATAAGGCAAGTGAGCCGAAAAAGGAGACACCCTACCTACGCGCTCCCTTATTTCCAGCAGCTTCGACTCTGACGCGATTCTCCTGTTTGAACAAGTGACAAAAAGTGGAAGTAAAATGGCACGTCTTTCAAGTATCGTCGTTGTGACGAGAGGAAATGAGTGAGTGGCCTACTGCAGTAACATGGTGTCATGACTTCAGAATACTGCAGGCAAGAAGGACACCAGAACATTTTGTTAGTGAAAAAAAACAAAAAAACAAAAAAGTGTTTACATATCCATTTTAAGATGACGTTGAAAGGCTGGAACAGCTTTCACAAGGACCACTAAATATTTTAAGAGTGAGTCTCCTTTCCTGGTCTTCTATCTTTTATCTTAATCCATATTTTCTTTCTTTGCCTCTTCCGTGATATTTTCTCTCTTGTCTTAGTATTACCTTGTTAAGTTCGGGCTTCGTTTCGTGATTTACTATTTTCACGCCTGCTTCTCACTTTTCATCTGTCTTTCCTTTTTTCGTCTATATCTTTCTCTGTCAGTCTGCCAAAATAAAATTTACTTGGTTTTTTCTTATTTGCCTTGTTGTTGCGTAAAACGCCTTGTTTATAGCAGTGCAGTTCAAAAGTCCCTAAAATAATTTCCGTCTCTCCGTTAATGTGTGTTTCTTGCATAGATAAAAATTATACTGAATCTGATTTCCTTGTTTCCAAGTAACCGTACATGTTACATCCCCCCCAAACACGCTAAAATATATGGAGGACAGAAGTTCATTTCATTTCGCATCGGAACACACTGTAATAAAACTCATATAAAACTTTTTCAGAAACCCTGTACCTGGGAAAATTATATAAGATCAGTACGCCACAAAGACTGCAAAGCCGCACTACGTGTATGTTTGAAACATGTTTCAGTATCATGCATATTGAACACAATACAGAAACTTCATCACTGTGCTACAGGCGATCTTCGAAAGTCACCGAAGGCGAATAAGAAATCCTTACGCTTCACAGTATAATTAAGAATATGTTTTGTGTCTAGTAAAAGACTCCTAATAACAGAACAAGCAGTACATATCAGCTTGAAGGAAGTCATCCCTTGCGTTTATTACTAGACAGACAACATTTATTGGGTCTGACACAACACAGCTTATTTTAATTCAAAATGCGCCGTCACACGTATGCTACACGTTTCGACCTGTACTTGGACCATCCACAACCATGTCCAAACAAAAAAACCTGCAATCCTTTGTAAGGTTTTTTATTGACATGCACGAGGATGGCCTCAGTGCAGGCCGAAACGTGTAGCATACGTGTAAAGGCCCATTTTGAATTAAAATAAGCCTGTTTTGTGTCACACTGAATAAGCGTGTTTTGTCTGGTAATAAACGCAAAGGGATGGCTTCCATAAAGATAACCATAAACGAAAACACATAGAAAATGGATAAAAACAACAAATCGCGTCCTGTAGGGCTACGTATAATTGTTAGAGCCAATATGATTGAGATACATAATTTGTTCCTGAATATATTGATAGCACAGTTAAATTCAATTCACTTTATTGAAAAACGGGCTTAGCAGTGCTGGGTCAATTATTGAACTAACACACAAATACGTGAATACACAAATACAGCGCATTTACAGGCCAAAAAATAAAAAATAAACAATGTGATATAAGCGTGAGGAATGACTCAGCACCCTCATACTACCAGTAATAATAATAACTTACTTACTCCATGGTGCAGAGTCCTTCTTGAGAAGCTAATTGGTTTGCAACTAGTCAAGAAATTCCCCGCATTTCACGGAACCCGAAGGTTCATCACCGCACTCTCAAGCGTCCGCCACCTGTCTCTATCCTGGGCCAGCCCAATCCAGTCCATATACCCACATCCCACCTCCTGGAGATTCATCCTAATATTACCCACCCATCTACGCCTAGGTCTCCCCAGTGGTCTCCTTCCCTCCGGTTTCCCCAGCAAGACTAACAATAATAATTTTAAAATATAAAGAGCTTACAATAGAAATACAGCGCATGTGGAATGTAAAAACAAAGGTGATACCAGTTCTAATAGGGGCGACTGGGACTATTTCAAAGTCATTTAGAAAATACGTGCGTAACATAACTGGAAAACATGAAGTCAAGGAACTACAGAAAACAGCCATATTGGGCACTGCACACATTCTTCGGAAAGTAGTAATGTAAAAGTACAATTCATTCAACACAGAAACTAATGATATAAGCACCATGAATAGTAACAACATAATATCTGCAACACTGTATTCCCTAGGGACATAGTTTTTCTCAGGAATGTAAGTATAAATACCCTGCATAAAGGAGATGATGATGATGATAATGATAATACAGAATTTAATAATAATAATAATAATATCAATAAATACAGAATTATATGACTGTGCAGAAAGTAATAAGACTTCCAGTTCTGCTCCGAACTCCTGCCTTTCCGTTTTAGGTAAGAAAGCAAACTAACAGCAATCAAAGCAAAGTTTCTGTTAAATGTGAGAGGCAGCATCTTTGACAGTAATATAATGCCTGGTGCCTTATCAATATATGTTACTTTCTCCCAGGCTTGTCAGAAAATATTCCTACTTACAGTATTGTAAAGCCATAGCAAGGGGATTTTGACACCAATCCGACATCTTCCTGGAACAAGGGAGAAAAATAAGGAATTTTTGTAAATGAAGCCGTGCAGTTTGGTAAAAAAAAGTACAATAATTTGGAGAAACCTGCTGAATCGATCTTCATGATAGAAATGAAAAAGAGGCAGCAGGCATTCCAACACCGTATTCCTCATCTGGCAAATTCGCACGCCAAACGACCTTCGCCGTACTACGACCGCAATAATTTCAAATCTCACTATAAACAATACGTCTGCAAATATGAGAAACCTTCCGTGTGTAAATAAGATGCAGGAACACTAAGATAAACGGCTCAATTTTTGTCAGTTGATTGCAGCAGAAGGACAGCCTCACAACATATTTCAGACGACCTCTCCCAATTTATTTCCTTATCGATTATTACGTTCGGCTACTTCGTTTTATCGATCATTACTCGCAGCTGGTCATGCGCAAACTTTCACCCCCAGATGACAAAAGTTTCAGGCGTATGTCGATAGAAGAGGCACCACCATCCGAAAGGTATTCGCCACTCCACAGCAAAATGTATTTTTCCAAATGCATATGTTATATTTCGCACCGATGCTGTGTTCACATCTATTCGTCCTTCGTTTGCTTCTTCATTCCGAAATGCTGGCAGTCAGTTCATTTCAATATTGAGACATTCTATTCCTACTTTTCCGAGGTTTTACCAATATCGGCGCCTTGTTGTTTTATACTGTATAATCTGTTTCGGTATTCTTTCCTCAGCCAAACTCGCCAAATCGTTTACCGACTTTTTTCTGTATTACTTTTTTTGTGGCTGCATTTGGAGAATTTGGTGTAGTCTAGTACAGGTTTAAACATTCCTTATGTACTGCTTCTCTGTTAAGTGAGTTGCATTTATGCTTCTCACTTAGATGTCCAACAGTCACTTCCGTATACCACAGTTGGTATAGCTACTAGTTACATTATCACAGCTGTGACTTTGGTCTCATTTAGCCTTGCAGCTTCTTCTACCAGACTAGTTGCTTCATTCATCTAAAGTCTAAATTGTTACTTCCTATATATCTGAAATGATACGTACGTTCTAATATGTTATTATTAGTAAATATTGTAGTCGAAACTTGAAATTATCCCATAAGTTCTCTTTTCTTAGATAAACGTTCAGGTCATATTTTTTTACTAAAGAAAGTAAAGTGATCCCATTACAGGCCCGGTGTGGCCCAGACGGTGGGTAGAGTTATAGCTCTACTCTTCCATGACCGTGGCACTAGAAGGGGGTGAGTGGTCAGCAGCACGCCCAGGCCGCACTTTACCCCCGGGAAAGACCCGGTACCAATTTTACAGGAGGCTGGGTGGGCCCCAGAGCAGGTCTGGACGGGCGGAAAACCTCGTCCCCATCGGGATTCGATTCCGGACCGTCCAGCCCGCAGTCAGTCGCTATACCGACTGAGATACCCGGCCGACCATATTTTTACTAATTCTGTGTAAATTATAAACGTAAAACCGTCACTTACAGAGATACAATCCTGCAGCTCACAAACGTGTAAGCTGCATAAAAGTCACAGATGACAATTTTTGTTTGTTTGAAAGGTGGAAAAGACATGATGGTAAAAGAAAAATGCAGCTTATTATTGCGTGGAATAAATTATTTATAACGTGGTTGGTAAACAGTCGCATAATTATGAAACACCTAAGTCGTATTTCTGTACGGATAAATAGAAAATACGACGTACGGAGGCGATATGGGGGCTCATCTGGGGAAAATGTGAGAACTCTCGTAATCGACACCTATGCCTCTCTGGAAGCATACAAGCAATTATTCGAGAAAGAAACTGTGCGCGAATTGGAATATTTTACCAAAATAAAATGAAACTACACTTCAATAATTCTCAACGAAGGGTATGAAGCTCTTATAGCGCCGCTCGAAACTTTCAAGTTCCCTTTGTTTCTACTTTTCTCTTACGTATTTTACGAAAGTTACAGTAGAACTTCCGTTTAAATATAAAATAGAAATTTTTGAGCACAAGATCCTTCGACGAAAAAAAGAAACAAGCAAATGTATTTTTTTTTATTTAGAAAAAAAAAGAATGTCTAAAATACACAATGTCAACAAATTGGTCTTTAGTCCACTTTAACACGAAATATAAATAGGTTATTTTGTAATCAACATTGATATAAATATACTACATTAAGTGCAATCCTGAAGCAAACTTACGTCCCAGCATCGTGTATTGCTCTCATGCTCTGTTCCTATCTGAAACTGCTACCAACTTTGTCATCTTCAGTCGCCAAAACACAAACAATAAACACAATGACAGAACTGCAGGCGTTGGCTACCTTCTTGTAGCTGAATTCGTAATTACTTTCTAACATAAATACTAAAATATGCCAAAAGAGAGCTGTATTTACGTGCTTGCGCGTGACAAAATGCAGGACAACTTCAAATTATCAGAAATTAATATCAGGTTTTAAGGAAATCCGTCATTTTTTTTCAGAATTCAAATACGATACAAAGGGATACACTGACCCAAACACCACTATGATGATATTATGTACATAATTCGTATTTCGTATTTTAAGAGAATGGGCTAGAACGGTATTTACAAGACACCAATACGCTCCTTTAAACGTATGGGCCCTTTACACGTGCAGTCCATTTTCGCTTCTAATGTACTGAACTCCTTAAACAGAAGAACTTAAGAGCAGTGATTAGGAAGCCAATGACTGTATATAGAAACATGAGATAAGCATCTTTATCGTTGCACCGTGCATTTCGTAGAATCATTTAATTAGCACACCAACTAATGCACATAGCCTATATAATTTTTTTTACATTAAAACGTTTAAAATCACTCCAACATGTTTCGATCCTAAGATCATCCTCAGGGAGCTATGCTGTTCCTTGCTAAAGTCACATTTTTAAAAATACACTCACTGATTGAATTTCTTATATTAATTTAGTGTTGTGGCAGCTTATCTGTAATGTAAAATGTATTTATTAATTAGACTGTCAAACCAATATAGTAAGATTAGATTGTCAAAATAATATAGTAAGAATTGAATTTTGTACACAAATAATTAGGCTATCTGGAATGAAGCACGGTTTATGCTTAACATGTTGTGTAAGTCGTACGCCACTGAGAGTGTGACTGGTTATGTGTGTCGTGTGTTGTGCAACTTGAGGCTGGCTATGGGTTACGTGGAAGGATTCGTGTTGTGTTTACGAGTTCGTAGAGGGGGTTGGTTTCAACCAATAATATAAGAAAATCAATCAGTGAGTATATTTTTAAAAATGTGACTTTAATATAAGAAAATCAATCAGTGAGTGTAATTTCAAAATGTGACTTTAGCAAGGAACAGCGTAGCTCTCTAAAGATGATCTTAGGATCGAAACATGTTGGAGCGATTTTAAATGTTTTAATGTAAAAAAATTATGTATGTGCATTAGTTTGTGTGCTAATTAAATGAGATAAGTATTCTTCCTTCATCACTTTTAATGAGGTGATAAATATGGTTCTAGAAAGACCTAACGAACAGCGCAAATTTAAAACAAGTATATGAACTACTTAATTAAAACCATAATAAAATCCAAGTCTTAAAAGAATCAAGGTAGGTAGCTAACTCCTTACAGCATAGTTCAGTGTTTGTGTTCGATTGTCACCATTCTTAGACTGTGCCGTGGTCACCAACTTTACCCTCCAGATGTACATATCGTAATGCGCAACCCCTACACATTATACCTGGTACATCCATAACTGAATTTATAGTTCCAGTTTCGTCGTTTTTAGCCCTGTGTCATCACTGCATCTGGGCGAACAAATTCTTCTGGTATAGCAGGTGCAGGAAGTACCGGTGTCCACTTCCAAGCACCGAGTCACTGTGATATATCCATCAATTAAATACTGGAAAAAGTGAAGTTTTGAACGAATCCGAGTCAGCCCGGAGAGATCAGTCAGACGTGTTTACCACCTTCACAGCGACGACCGAGTTCCATTCCAGCTGACGATACGCATAATCGCAGGTTTAGAATAACTCTTACCTAGGTCGAAAAGCGGCAAATAAAATGAAGCTGGTAACTCCCCTGCGCATAGTGCCCACTTCTGTGAATTATGTAGCATTACTTCCATTAATATTACGTCTTCACAAGGGGATCCCCAAGTACACATGAAACGGTGAGAAAGTGGTCTTCTGGGACATAATATCTTACATCTTGGTAGGTTGATTACTCATCTTTTGAGGAACCTAACACCCCGATCTTCATGGTAGAATACGGACAGAGTGTCTTCAAAACTTCGGTAACCGATTATTTTGACTTCAGTGGGGAGAGGAATATTTCTGTCCGTTACTGTCATGTAACCATGAAAGCTCACTGAAGAGAAGAAAGCACTGGTGGGGAAAGAGACAAAAGTTCCTTTGTTTAGATCCGCCTATGACGTAAATAAAGAGCCGTACAACAAGTTTACACAATTTCGCGAAGCATAGATGGCGTAAATTAATAAAACATAAGGAAGTATGAAATGAATGTTGAGGGAAAATAGCCTAAAACTTTGTCCGACAAGTAGCTGCAGTAGTGGTCTGGCTGAAGCAGACAGTTGGTTCCACGAATACATCTAGACTATTTAATCGCCTTACAGCAGCAGTCATAATACAACAAAACTTTGCAAAATACTTTCCAACAGGATTTAAAGCAGTTATCTGAGATGGATGGAGAACAGTCTCTCAATATTCCATCTCAGTTTATTTCATGAGTTTCAATTAGCAATATTAGACTTGAAGATGCAATTATTCTGGGGGTGTTACGCTAAGCCAACTGGAAAATGCTTGCCGACGTTTCGAAGAATCGTCGTTCCTTGCTGCTTGACCCTGAAGATAACATAACAACGCTTCACAAAAGTCGATATCTACTTACAAGTGAACATGATGAAATATCTCTGAAGATTTGAATCTAAGCAGCATCCCTGTGACATCTGAAAACTTGGCAATACTGGGCCTAATTACATACTATCAATGGGTGATATAACCCAATTTTGCGCTTCGATTCCCGGCACCTGCGCACTCCGAAGGCAAACACACAGTTTTTCACATCTCTTCCTTTCTCACGTCCTTCTTGGCAAATTTGGACTACAGAAGCGTCAGAGTACGTATACGTTTATACCAAATACATAGATTGGCCTTATTTACTGTGCTCAATGTAATGTAACATAAACTGTCAACAAAACCAACGTAACCTGACGTCAAAGGACATAATTTAATCGTTGCTGTCACTCAACGTGACCTCACTTGCCAAATGACGTACCTTATGGAGGTCTGTAAACGACCCTGACTTATTCTGGCATGTCTGACGACGCGCATATGTACATCTGAAGCAAGAACAAGATCAAGATGTGTGAAAGTAACACTTGATGCATTAAATTTTTTACATTCTACATTGCACGGGCATAGCATTAAGTCTATACAAACCAGGCAGGATGGTGCAGCAATAACATACCAGCCACATTTTCCAGAAGTAGCAGAATGAAGTCTAAAATCAATGAAAGTAACATCAGTCACAACACTTACAGTCGAACCCGGTTATAGCGACATCGGTTTTTTGACACCTCTTCTATAGCATCAGATGGCCTGTGGTAACAATTAATTCATCTCTATTAACCATAACATCATACTCCTTGGTTTTAACAACACTCGTTTATAACGACACAAAGTACTTAGTCCCCTTCATAACGTTATAACCGAGTTGGACTGCATATATGTCCCCCCACACACCCGTCCCCCCCCTACCCCCACCCTCACCCCACCCACACATTCCGTAAAGTTCGGCTCTTGGTTTGGGACGCTGGGCTGCCATATAAAGTGTATAAATGCAACGGTACCATAATGGTACCAGTCTTGCGAAGTTTTGCAACTGCCAGGCGCAGCATTCAAGCAAACCAAGATACAGAAGAATTTCGCCTCCACCCCTTCACCAAGTACCCGCAGGCCGCAGCCTTGCTTCCCAAATGGTTAAGCCAAGGGGCCATGAAGAACGGACGCCCACTGGGGAAGCAGCCGTCCCAGACCAGAGAAAACCACAACCTATGACCAGATTACGAAAACGGAACACGGCCCAGCAAATGAAGCAAGTATCGGAAAACATTCACACAGCCACAATGCAGAAGATCTTGACGGGTTACGGTCAAGAGAATCGGAGGACGACCGACTTCTTTGCTACCGTCGTGAGAGCTGTACATTGTTTCGTCATGATAAGGTGGATCCTGCCTTCGCCGATCGTGCAGCACACTTTACCCTTACCTACGTGTCGATCCCAATCCGCTTGTAAGAGGGGGGGGGGGCGTTACCCGTAGGCGTAGGTAATAGCCTGGTCAGAAGGAAACAATAGGCTTGGTAACATGACAAGACAGGTCAGTTTGAGCGCCTGCCGTAATGCTGTCAGCGTCAGTATTAATGTTCAGTCGCATTCTCGTCAAATCAACCGCTGATGACGAAGACAGAGACGGAAGTTCGGATACAAACTCCATTTCCGCATGACTGATCGACTGAGAATGCTCGTATTTCGTTGCCTGCATTGGCCGTGACAGCTTTAAATCTCGTACAGTTCAGTCAGTATTTTCTCGCAGCTTGACGTATTGTTATGAATTTGATGAAAGCATAGAATGAATACTCAGTGCATAACTACGCCACATTTCAGATAAAATGAACAATTCGGAACGAGTGAAGCGATATTAGTAGGCCATAAGCATGCCCCTAAATTACGTATTGCAGCGGTTGTGTTTACACTTAGAAATATGGTAAAGGTAAAGGTAAACTTCACACTAGAACAGGCCAGGAATGCCCAGAGGGGGGGGAGGGAAGTAGAGCTATAGCCCTACTCTTTCTTTAACCTCGGCGTTAGATGGGGTGGGTGTTTAACGTCAAGTCCCGGTCGCTTTAACCCCAAGAAAGACCCGGTACCCCATGTGTTAGAGGCTAGGTGGGCCCCAGGGCCGGTCTGGACGGGTGCGAAAAATTTCGCTCCCCAACCGGGATTCGATCCGTAGCAAGGCGCTATACCGACGATGCTGTCCCAGCCCATACTTACAAATATGGTAACAATATGAAATTTTGGGCATATATGTAATAAAACTTTACATAGTTGGAACCCGTACTGATGAAAATAATGCATAATAATCAATGGAGCTTTAATCGAATCTCGTCAAAATTAAGTACGTGTAACCTAACATTGAGGGGAGTTCGCGTAACCATTGTTTTCGCTGAAAAGCAATAATTATTACATAGTCTGAGTGTGAGTTCGTAGCCTTAGTTATTCAGCATGCACAATGCACGAGCCACGTTATGCTGTCATCTGTGGCCTGGACGTATATACAGTATTTATCCACACTGTCTCATAAACGTTACGATTTTCGGGAAACGTTACTGAGCATTACATGTGAGTTTTGATTTTCTCTGCCAACTTTTGTCTGATACATTTCTCAAGCTAGGAAGAATTCAGCGAGATATCATAAATGTGCACATGTTTCCATGTAAAGTACTCGTTATTCTTGTCAGACTTTAGGTCGTGACCTAAGGCCTAACGTTAAGATTTTATTCCAGCGTTCCTTCACAAACAGAAATATCACACTAACATCTGTCCGATTTTTTAAATTTTGTTGCCCTGTGCATCGTGATATATTCGTACAACATGAACCAACAAGATGCACTATTTTCTATTAGTTTATTTCAATAATAAGCCTCTACATGTTTCGAGCAGGCTTGCTGCTCATCATCAGGGGGATCAACTCTGTATAAACAGCAATTGGTATAGTCATGCTTTATGTTGACTGGCTGCTGGTAGGGTCCATTCCGGCCCTACCAGCAGCCAGTCAACAAAACGCTTGACTATACCAATTGCTGTTTACAACAGAGTTGATCCTCCTCATGATGAGTAGCAAGTCTGCTCGAAACATGTAGAGGATTGTTATTGAAATAAGCTAATAGAAAATAGTGCATCTTATTTGTTCACATTATACGGATCTGTCCGATTCTCAGTCATAACGCAGCTACAGACGTTGGAAATGCGTTATTTAGTCAGAGGTAACTAGTCTTCATTAAGATAACAGATTAACCTTTTGGCGCCGGAATTACTTTTTTAAATTTTAGCACACCCTGTATATAAAATGTGAATAAAACAGGAACCAAATACGTTAGAATTATGAAACAACCTGCATTTTGAAGAGAAAAAAACGGAGTGTATATACCATGTTTAAAATATTCAGTACCTATATTTGTTGAATAAATATATAAAT
>Ga0123357_10009345_pt1 | contig 12370 bp, 6 predicted proteins | sample TergutEmb28metaG_FD_89873 | JGI IMG/M metagenome (GOLD analysis project Ga0123357, IMG submission 89873) | Embiratermes neotenicus P4 segment gut microbial communities from Petit-Saut dam, French Guiana - Emb289 P4 | ecosystem: Host-associated > Arthropoda: Insects > Digestive system > Gut ... | reverse complement strand
TCCTTTAAAACCGAATGAAAAAAATGGTGGGCCCCCGACCCCGGGCTTTTTTACAAAGGATAAAATTCCCCCCCCCCCCCCCGCGGTTCTTGTTAAGTAAACGCTGGACTTTTCCCTGTCCCGCGTAATATGAAGCATTTGGCTGTCTTGAAAATGTGGCCCAAATGAAGTCTTTCAGGCAGTTGGCAGTAAGAAGATTGAATTAGTATTGATCCCTGAAGACGGAGGCAGTGACTGTATCTTGACTCCTCTTGCTTAGCCGAGATGATGTCACGGTTTGTACTCCGTCGATTTTATGCGAACCCTCAGGGGTGTCCTTCACTAAACGTGTTTTGTATTCTCAGTGGTGAGTCTGGAGCCGGAAAGACGGAAAACACGAAGAAGGTAATTGCGTACTTCGCCACTGTGGGCGCCAGTCAGAAGAAGGACGAAACCAGCCAGAAGAAGGTGCGATTGAAATTCAGCCTACCTGAATATCAAAACAGTGTATTCAGCACTCACTTTGGAGATTCGGCTCTTCTGGGATGTTAGCTAAGTAGCAGCTTTGTTGATTCCAGACGTTTCGGAGGGGTCCTAAAAATGCTATTTCTCTCGACCCTTCAATTAGGCTGAGGTTGTTTGAGAATAGCGTGCTGAGGTGAATATTTGGGCCTAAGAGGGACGAGGTAACAGGGGAGTGGAGAAAACTACATAAGAGCCTACTTAATAACTTGTACTGCTCACCCAATATTGTTCGGGTGAGCAAATCTATAAGAATGAGGTGGGCTGGACATGTAGCACGTATGGGGAGAGGAGAGGTGTGTACAGGGTTTTTGGTTGGGAAACCTGAGGGAATGAGACCACTTGGAAGATCCATGCATAGATGGGAGGAAAATATTAATATAGGTCTTCAAGAAGCGGGAAGAGGGGACAAGGGCTGGATTCATCTAGCTTTTAATAGGGGCAGGTGACGGGCGCTTGTAAATGCAATAATGAACATTTTCGTTCCATAAAATTCGGGGTATTCTTTGACTAGTTCAAAACCTCTTGGCTTCTCAAGAAGGTTTATATTCCATTGAGTTAGTTAGTTAGTTGGTTGGTTGGTTGATTTGTTAGTTAGTTAGTTAGTTACTTAGTTAGTTAGCGTCTCCTCACCTCTTGAAAATGAAGGCTTTACGTGACTTTGAAACTCCGATGAGCAGTAAACTTGCTACTGAGCGTAACACCCTGGAAGAGTCGACACACCAAAATAATGTAATTAAAATATTGTTCAAAATAATATGGGTATATTGTATATATTTGTCATCTCTCCTATGCAATGTACTAATATCCCACGCATTCCATGCTTGTATATTTCATCATCCTAAAGTAAGACGGAATGAAGTTTTCCTAATAATTGCCACAGATAATGTGGATTCAATCCTGACACCCCCTCGCCCGTGTAATGTAATTTCACACATTGCGTGCACTTTGCAGGGCAGCTTGGAGGATCAGGTCGTCCAGACCAATCCTGTTCTTGAAGCTTTTGGCAATGCTAAGACCGTGCGAAATGACAACTCTTCACGATTCGTGAGTACTTAACGCGTATTTACGTCATTAAGTAAGTGGAAATGTCCGCGATAACAACATTTTGTAACACTGTCTGTGTAGACTAGATTTTATTTTCACTTTCTCTAATTTTCCTGTTCCCAGGGTAAATTCATCCGTATCCACTTCGGTGCGTCTGGTAAACTGGCCGGCGCTGATATTGAAACATGTAAGTTTTGTTCAGAACTTGGTAACAAAACCGTTAAGTTCATATTTATTTTCAAGATCCTTTATTGACGACGTATTACGAGTGCACTACAGGAGAATATGGTCAGTTTCCTGATGTTTTTTTTAATTTTTACCAACTGACTCATTTTTCAGTCAGTGATTATGGACGTCTTAAAACATTACAAGATTTTTTTACTTGAATTGAGAAAACATTAACGACAAAAAATAGACTGGAATTGCATTGTGTCTAAGACTCATAATACCGGGTGCTGATAAGTCCTTCACCCGACCAGGAAGGAAAAAGCTCGGAAGCATGTTAAGGACGCGCGCGATTTCGACAATCGGGACACGATCTGTCATCAAGTTTCTTTTCCTGCAAGGCAAGGCGCCCACGGAAATTCACGCCAGTCTGACAGAAACATTACCTTGTTTCCTTCCTGGTCGGGCTAAGGACTTATCAGCACCCTGTATTTGAGTACATTAATATTACACACCGCATATGTGCTCATCCACTTTTTACATTATTTTTTTGCCACATTTCTTAAAAGCCTTCCTTTTTAATTTTCGTCCGGCTTACTACTGTGTATTCTACACCAATGAAACACAGAATGCACATGCATGCCTTAAAGTAGTAGTTCGTGACATATTCACTGTATAGACAATCGTTTCAAAGGGCAGTTTTTGTCCTTCCTTATAATGACACAGGTCTCTGTTTTGACACCTTTAGAACGCTTTGAATAAAATGTCTTTTTTTATTGCGATATTATAGTCGATTTGTGACAACCGCACTGTAAGCTGGGATAGTTCAGTAAATTATATGTCTATTGGTTGGGTTTTTGTCATCTGCATTATATATATGCCTGCCCGAGAGGTAAGACAGGCTCCCTTTCTGTTGTTGCCATCAAACTGCACTGGTTGTAGTGTTTAGCATTCCAGTCTCAAGCCTGTATTAAGAACAAGAGGTAGTACATCTCTTCACCCTCCGTGTGGTTTGATCTCATTTTGTTTAAATTCTTTGAAAGATCTGACTTCTCAACTTGTATGAGCTGTCGTTTGCATAGAAAAGTGGGAAAAAGTTGTAAACTGCTTCGTTACCCAATACTTCTACGCAGAAACCATTCGCTGATGTAATTCTTGTGTTCTGCAGATCTGCTGGAGAAGGCTCGTGTCATTTCCCAACAGCCTCTGGAGAGGTCCTACCACATCTTCTACCAGATCATGTCGGGCTCTGTTGCTGGAGTGAAAGGTACATACTTTTCGCTGATTGAACCTGCCTGAAAGGCACGGTTTATAACTTTATTACAAATTCAAGGTCATTCAAAAAGAGTTCTGCATTGTTTCGACAGTACTCATATTTGGAAGTAAATATACTACTGACGGATATAATTACGGTTGCAAATTAGTAACATTTATGTGTATTTTACTCACTTATACAGAGTGTGTTTTTAATATATTTTCCCGTTACAACAGCCGTCACAGAAGCTTTATGACATGCAAAGCCTGCAACCTTCAGGAATTTAGTATCCCGGCCCACTTCCCGCCACAGTTCAACTAATTTGGTTTCATAGCACAGTCTCCAATTTCTGGCCTGTAACTCATTAGCGGGACTCGAAACCTCTGTAAATATTTGTTGACGCGCAACAAAATTTTTGTCTTCACATGTCAACAGTTTATCCTCAAAAATCGCCCGTCAGTCTTTCCAATTTTTTGTAACTTTCATGCATTTTCTTTTCTTCACTCAGTTCCCCGAAAATAATATGGGAATCTAACATCAGTCAGAATTTATTTCTTCGAAGTACACGGGGTCTAAGAGTTACGCACACAACCTGCGCTGTAATATCGCGTCATAAAAACTGTATGAATTGCGTGATGATTTGTGTAACACTAATATCTGTTTTTTTAAGTTTACTTTCCTCCGCGACGTTACCTGTACATCGTGCAAAAAAAAAACACACAAAATTCCCTACCTTTTTTTTCCTCCAGCTCTGAACGTATAGTTCCAAAATTTTCCAGTCTTTATGTCCTTTACGCGGCAGTGTTGATGAGGCTACTTTTTACAATTTTTTTCCATATCACATATATCCTTGGCAACACAACACAACATGAAACATTTTTCTTTTGCACTAACCTGCCGTGTAGGAGACACAAGACACAACAATAGGAACATCTCGTGTTCCGTCGTAGATGATATGACGTTACGCTCTGCCGATTCACCTTGCGCTATGGAAACCTTATTTCACTGAACTCGGACAGTCGATTAAAGGTACACTGGGCATTCCTAATTACTCAAGTAGCAGTGAAGTATAATTTACATAGGAGCTTAAAATATTTACTGTGGTTTTCAAAGTAGCGTGAAGTCTTATGTGTGTGTGTATGTGTGTGTGTGTGTGTGTTTATGTATATATATATATGTGTATATATATATATATACTGGCGCACACGTACGTATATAATCATTTTTTGCAGAAACCAAGGTCTTCGTGCTTGAGATTTATTTCCAGATGTTTACTGTGTTCTTATTAAAATGCATTCTGTTTCCCGAGGACAATATAGTTTTAGGGAAACCTTTCAAGTGGAAAACCAAGGTGCGGCTTACTTCATTGATTCAGCGGCTAGAAAGGGACAGCAAAGGAACCATACATTTGTCTTGAGTACAATAAATGGGCAGTTTATGTTCAGCAGTGTTGCAAATAATTGTTATCATAGTTGCTTATGAAACTTGTGGATGAGGCGCTGGTCGACTTTAAGAAGAGTGCTGATGGTTTTCCCTCAACTTTAGAACCCTATGAAGCAGTGTTACCACCTTGATGACATTTGTTCCTAAATTTACCAGACATGTGTCTTTTGGGCGCCGATATCTACGAGTACAATTACGTATCCCAGGGCAAGATCACAATCCCCAATGTGGATGATGGCGAAGAATTGCAGTTGACTGATGTAAGTGAGTCGGTCAACCCCGTGGTTGCCGCTCAGGAACTGTTAATTCATCTGATGGGGAGACTAGTTAGCTCCTCATTCAGAAGTTTTGACGTCACTGACCTTTTATTTTAAATCCTTTAGTACTTTGTTTTGTGTAATTGACCAGACGGGGAACAGGAGACTTCCCAACTGATATTTGGATTTCCGCCCCCCCCCCCTTTAAACCTGGTATGAATTTCCTATACATTATTCATACCTCTGGTTTTTAATATTCTGGTACAAAACCTGCACGTTTCTGAGTAAGTGGGTTATGAATTTGTTCCGTATAAATATGTAGCTCTTTTGAACCTGTAAATATCCCAGCACAGTTGATTATGACTCTCTTTGTGCATCCAAGTAAAGTAGATTAAATTAGTCTCAACGCATTTGCATTCTTCAGTTCATGAACTACAAGGTGGTTAACTACAGGGTGGCAAACTACAGGATGGCTACATATAAGCGGATAATTTGGAGGGACTGTAACTTTCTCCTGGCTGCACATATGGAAGACATTTTAGTACAGATTATTCTTCCGATTTTCAAGCTTTCTACCACGCTAATGTGTGACGATCGAACGGTAACGTAATAGTATATACGAAAACCTAACTTGCTAACAAAGGTGCCATAGTGTGAATGTTTTCTCTTTTCACTTGTGGTCGAAAGTGCTCAGTGTGAGCTCCTTCGATACCGCGAACCGCATCCCACCTATTGGCAGCTTTATCGTACCCTCATCGTGGCATATCGTGGTCGATTTTTATTAAGGAATTCGACATTCTACCTTTTTAGTTCCTGTACGGACTAACGAAAAATCGTGAACGTACACATATACGACGAACAAAATCTTGAAGTTTGATATTCTCTAGTGTGTAAAAAACGTTTTCCATACGTGCTTTTCAATACAAACTTACGGGTTTCCCAAATCTTTCTCGTATCGTATTAACGTAGCCCTCTCGGATACAGCGGGGAATGAAACAGTACTCTGTAGCAAGTTTTACATGAGGCTTCTGTGTCATTTGATCGTGTTGGTAGAATGCAAATACGTTGTGCCTCTCGCCCAGCATTACTGCATCAGGTGGGAACTGAAGACAGCCCAGCTGATCTTGATTTTCTTGCCCTGTCCTGCATGGTAATGTTTCCCCGTTGCTAACCATGGTTGTTCCAAACCCCAACAGACATGTACGCCTTGTCCAACAACATCAACGACTATTACTATGTGTCCCAGGGAAAAACCACAATTCCTAATGTGGATGATGGCGAAGAAAGTCAGATGACTGATGTAAGTGACTCAGTGTTGGTTGCAGCTGAATGTTACAGAAAGATGAAATCCGTATTGGTGACCTATAATTACTTCCATAATCTTGGTGTGGATTGTGTTGCCTTGATATTGAAAGTATCCAGTTGGAAAACGGAGATAACCCAACCAGGCATTATAAACGTGTTTTACCTGTTGTGTAACTCCCACTGTGGCTTCGAACATGTGACTGGTAGCCAGAAATGTGGTGGACGATGTACAAAATGTTAGATGGATAACCTGTTAATGTTTACGCAACTATTAGATCATTTTTGTTCTCTATGACAGTAGGGATTTTCTTTTTTATCATGAATGTGAAAATCTAACACTTTAAATTCATGGAATTATATTGCAGCAAGTAATAATTTGTTATTAACATTTTGTACCAAGATGTAACTTTCCTAAAGAGACATTAAGAACGATAAAAAATTTATTACAAAAGAATATGTACAAAACTCATAAAAATGTTCTTCTGGTAAGATTAGTACGATTTTCCCCTTTTTACAGTCAGAGTCATTTTTCATTTAGTTCATATATATACCGGGAATACATTTTTGTTCTTAAAAAACGCATATGCTGAGTCGGTAGATGGATTGCAAAGAGACACATCTGAGTCGGTAGATGCATTGAAAATGGAAACATTTGAGTCGGTAGATAGATTGCAAAGGGACACATCTCGCATATTGTGCATCGTAACTTTACCTTTCTAATCCTGGAATGGAAGGACAACAGGATATTGAGCCCTGCTTCCATTGAACTGTAAACCTTAGACAGGTCGCATTGGGACTGAACGATTCTGTCACCTGTGTTACTCCTGTACAGAGATTTGCCTCCTTTCAAACAACATCCACGACTATTACTTCGTCTCCCAGGGCAAGACGGAGATTGCCGGCTTGAGCGATGGAGAAGAGTTTAGCGTCACGGATGTAAGTTGTGGCACGTGGCAGCTCTGCAGATCGCACCTGTACACATTTATACATGTTCAGACTTCTCTTCTTTCCCTGTCTTTCTTTAATTATAGATGGGGATTGGTGCACGCGCTATTACGTGTCGCAGCTGAAGTTACATGATTCTTTGTACTTCATGCTTGTTTTCTCGTATACAGCTGAAGTTACACAGCCATCTGTTGCCACTGTTTATACTTGCGTACATATCTGAAGTGACACAAAACCATCTGTTGCCTCTGCTTGTATTTTATACACAGCTGAAGTGACACACAACCAAATGTTGCATCTGCCTATATTTTGTACACAACTGAAGTGACAAACAGCCATCTGTTTTTCTGCTTATATTTCATGCACAACTGAAGTGACATGCAGCTCTTTTTCGCACCTACTTATACTTAGAAACGCAGTGCGAGTGCTACTCAGCTCTCTTTTGTAGCCCTGTACCCCTGTAAATAGCACAAATGACTCATAACCCTCGGTGGTGCATACTGAATATTCTTGTGCGTATTTCAAACGGCGTTCGTCCATTGCGCAAGTCTGAAACTGGGTACGGTGACTGTAACCGTCAAAACGATGATGGAAGTCACGTTGTGCCTTAAAAATTAATAACTTATTAATTTTTTAGTGTTTTAATGAACGTTTCTCTTAGTGCTGAAAGTCATCGCCAAACCTTACGTAGTTAAATACGTCATAAAATTAATATGTAGGAACTAGTTGCCCATCCCGTGAACATTCAGTTACATTTTATGCTGATTTGTAAAATATTATAACCACTGACCCTTGTATTTAGTGTGTATGTTTCGAACCCAATATTACAGATCAGATACATTTTGGAAATTTATTATCTTTAAAGTCCCCTTCTATTAATTGATGCCAAAGTTAACAGTGCTACAGAATGGTATAAAATAAGAGAATTTTTCCCGTGCGCAGCGGGGTTATTAGAAATCACACTTGTAATAAGGATGTAGAAAAACTGACCTTCCCCTGCTACTATATATGTTAAACTCACACTATTTTATTATAAACACTTTTCTTCAATATTCTGTCTTTCTGTGACACACAACTGCACTCTGTGTTTTTTGAATGCTCAATATGTCTCTTATATATGTGCATTGTATTTTGGGTTTAAATTATGTGTTTGATACCTGAGGATGGTCAGTAATGACCGAAACACGTAGCATTTGTCGAAAAGACTAATAAAATTTGTTGTGGAAGTGGGTGTTCGTGAATGTCTGACAGGTTAAAAGCTATACTTTTACACTATCAATAAACACAACCGAATTCTTCAAATCTTGCCGCGAAGGCAGAGATGCTTTAATGCAATTTGGAATATGTTACGAAATAATGAAACTCCTGCGGTATAAATTCGAAATATCGAAAGTTGTGCCGCCTTCTTTAATTTGTATGTCCGAGGGAACATTACTTAATTGACATCATTCATGTAATTAAGTGAAGAGATGGAGTTGATTGTATCGGTTAGTTGTTTTAAACGTGATATTAATTAGTTTTTTCTGTGACACTCTAGGAAGATACACGCGTGGCTAAGCTCTTGTGTACCGGCCATGAAGAACTATACCAGAACTTATTGAAGCCCACGATCAAAGTAGGCAACAATTTTGTAACCCAGGATAGGAAGGATGACGAGGTGAGCATTGTAATGCAAACCGCCCACATAATGACAGATGTAGAAAATCGTTCCTTCCGGGTTGAAGTTTAAAGTTTAACAGATGTGAATTTAACCTGTGCATGTCATAAACATAAATGGGGGAAGGGATTTACTGTTCCACTCATTCTTAAACTCAGCACTGGATAGAGAAGATTGTTCAGATTTACACCCTACTCTTTAAGCGAAAGGAAACAACCTCGATTATCCATAGAACTACGAGGTTGGACGAGCTCCTGAACCAGTCTGGTCGTTTCGGAGAAGATGGAAATCTCTTACCCCTACTGGGTTTAGACACCCAAATTTTGGAGACTGTAAGCTAGTCACTATACAGACTGAGCTACTCCGGTGCGTATTTCAAGTTTACAAAAAAATAATGTCAAATATAACTCTAAAACTTCACATTTTTTGCAAAGTATACAATAATGCCACATATCGACGTGATGTCTGTCCGTCTGTAACCTGGAGTCAGCGCACAGGATGTTGAACGGATCTTCTTATTTCGATTTAAGACATTTTTGTTCAAAACTACGAGGAAACTCACATATCAGCTAAATATATGGCTCCATAGAAGTATTCTCATGTAAGTTGTAAGGTTATTTATATATTCATTGCTACATAAAATTTAGTATTTCTTTTTCATATTGTAATATAACTCAAAGTGCAAGTGGATTGTATTCTTTGTTCTAAATATCAAATGTTTTGTGCCTTACGATGGTCAGTAATGACCGAAGAACATAGCTTTTGTGGAAAAGACTAATAAACTCTTTGTCGATATGGATGCTCGTGAATGCCTGACAGGTTAAGGGTCCCGCCTTTATCCTATCATTAATCACAAAGGAGTTTTGGATATCTTGCCACGACGGCAAAGATGCATTAATGCATTCTATATTATATTGTGAACTAATGATATTCAAAAGGTGCAAATGCAAAACATCTCTCGTTGTAACGCCTTCTTTAATTTTTACTGCCTAGGGAAACTTACTTTATATCATTCGTGTGATAAAGTGAAGGGATGGAGTTAACTGTAACGGTTAGTTGTTCTAAACGTGCCGTTAATTAGTTTTTTTGTGCACTCTAGGAAAGTACACATGTGGCTAAGCTGTTGTTTACCGACCCTGAAGAACTCTACAAGAACGTGTTGAAGCCCAGCATCAAAGTAGGCAACGGGTTTGTGACCCAATTTAGGAACAAACACCAGGTGAGCACTTTAATGCCACTGTCCACATACGGCAGATGTACAAGATAGCTCCTTCCCTCTTCAAATTTAAAGCTTAAAAGAAGTGAAGTTATCCTGTGCATGTCATAAACATAAATGGGGGAATCGATTTACAGTTCTACTCATGCTTAAATTCAGCACTAGATAGAGATGAGTTGTCAGCTTTACTCCGCACTCTTTACCCCAATGGAAACAAACCCCCGTTTCCATAGAGTTACGAGGTTGAGCGGGCTCCTGAACCGGTCTGGACTTTTCGGAGATGAGGGAAATCTTCTACCGCAGCTGGGGTTTGAAACCCACATCATCGAACCCGTAGGCTAGTCATTATACAGACTTAGCTACCACGGCTCGTATTTCAAACTTACTCACAAGTAATGTCAAATATTACTCTAAGGCTTCAGATTTTTTTCAAAAGTATACACAAATGCCATATATCGATATGATGTCTGTCCATCTGTGACGTATCATCGGAATCTAGGCTGTCGAATGGATCTTCGTATTTTGATGTAAGACATTTTTGTTTAAAACTGGGATGAAACTCGGATGTCAGGTATATTGCTCCATATATGTAACCTCACGTAAGACATAAAATTACCTATTTTGTAATTGGTACATACGAGTACAATTTAGTATGATTTCTACAAATTGAGATATCACAAAAAGTCACTATATATGTGCATTGTATTTTGAGTTTTAAATATCAAATATTTTATGCCTGGTCAGTAATGACCGAAACACGTAGCATTTGTCGAAAAGACTAATACAATTTGTCGTGATTGGCAGTATACTTTCATCAGTTGTTAATATGACACACCAAAAAGGGATGAATTATTTAAAAAATTGGAGGTAATATATTTTGTGAAATTGTAGGTCTCGTACTCGGTGGGTGCCATGTCCAAAGTCATGTTCGATCGTCTGTTCAAATGTTTGATGAGGACGTGTAATGAGTCGCTGGGCACCAAGGAGAAGATACAGCACTCCATTGGTTACCCGGATGTTGCCGAATTTAAGATCTTCAACGTAAGTTTCATAACTATGTTAACATAGGAAAAGAAGAGCTTATGCAATAAATTTTTGTGGGTCAGGAGGATGCATGTCATTGGTTTTTTGACAGATAAAGTCTTAAACAAATCAATAATTCGTTGTTCTTTTTCAAAGTCAACTTAAAATGTTATATTTTTGCATTTATGAGCGTTTGTACTTCTTGTGAAATATTGCTAATACACACGTTTTGTGACGTCCGAATATTTGTTTTCTTAATTCGCACTCAGATTTTTCACTCCTATATTTATTTTGTAATACATTATATTTAAAAAGATATATTCAGTAAAAAGAATGAATTTGGCAATTCAGTACTGGAAACTAAATGTTATTATCAATGATGCTTTTAAATGTAGTGTCATAATGTCAAAGTTTTTCTCAATAAAACTTAAGTTGTGTAATTGTTTTCGGCAGCATATTGAACAGAGTAAAAAAAGTACAGTAGTGAAAAGCTGAATTAAATGTTCTTAATTTAGGTCTCATCAAACGTTCTACTATTAGCTGACATTTACACGCATGTTTTAAGGCATACTACTTTACGTGTAGACTAGTTCTGTGTATATGTGTGTGAGGCTGTATTCACAATAACTACCCAAAACCCAGAGAGAGGCATTTCATTTGCATTAGGAAGTGCCAAAAAAATATATTTGGGATTTTACTAATTTTTTTTTTTTTTGGCTAACAAAAGTTTTTGCAATGTCATCTACAGATAAGTTGCGGTATTTCAAGGACACGCGTATAATTTATTCATAAAAATTTCTGATTTTAATATATTCTGAATTGCTGAAAAATTCAGCCTTAAGCCTTGCAGTTTTATAAAAAAAAATTTTACGTCAAACTCTTACAGGTTGGGGAAAAAATTCGTGGACACGACTTTCTGCGATTCAGAGCTTTGTTTGTGAATTGCGGCAAGTGTAACTTTAGTGCACAAAAATGCATTGTTTATACTGTCGATTATTTGGTTCTAGATTCCAATTATGCAGTCTTGATTATGAACTTCATTTCATTTCATTGTATATTGCTAAAGGGTTTGTACGCGCTAAATGTGAGTACATACCGAATCTTTTGGTCTTTGTCTGACCAAAGTTACTTAAATATTTTCCTATCCTACTTGATATTTGGCGTGAAAATTACTCGTACTTAAGATGTGTGGTTTGTTGAAGCTGCTAGACCTTACGTACGTTTAGTGTTCTGTTGTTTTAACTTAACGAACAGTAAATAGATATAAGTGGTAAGCCCACAAAAACTTTACAGTGGTGTTTCGAAATTGTAGTTGATAATGTTACATGCAATACTTGTCATTTTCTTACAAAACGTAACATTTGCATTCAGTTTCATTTAATTCAAACAGAATTTTCTCATTTATCACAGTCAACTTGATACATAACGAATATTTTGTTTTAGAAGCTTTCACCAAAAAATGCAGTACTCGAAGATTACCTTCACTTTGGACGTGACACCTTGTAGTGTGATAGAAATGTACGGGCTTATCTGGGGTAACTTACTGTCTCCATGTT
>Ga0123357_10009344_pt1 | contig 12370 bp, 6 predicted proteins | sample TergutEmb28metaG_FD_89873 | JGI IMG/M metagenome (GOLD analysis project Ga0123357, IMG submission 89873) | Embiratermes neotenicus P4 segment gut microbial communities from Petit-Saut dam, French Guiana - Emb289 P4 | ecosystem: Host-associated > Arthropoda: Insects > Digestive system > Gut ... | reverse complement strand
GTTTAAAGAGGGGGGGGGGGAGGTTTTCCCCCCCCCCCCCACACCCCCGGGGGGGCCCCCCCCCCCCCTAAAAAATGGGTTGGGGGTGTTTTGGGGGGGGGGGGGGGGTAAAGCGGCCTGGACGTGGCGTTGACCACCCAACCCACATCTAGCGCCGAGGTTAAAGAAAGAGTAGAGCTATATTTCTACCCCCCCCCTCCCCATCTGGACCTTCGTGGCCTGTTCTAGGGTGTACTTTATCTTTACTTTTTGCCTTTTATGGTTATTACATAGTAACATAATGTTTTGATAGGTTCCAGAAAAAGCGATTCATCATATACATCCTATCTTTGTACGGTTTGTGTTAGTTACCTCTTATGTTTACTGGACCGTCCATCATCTTGATAGTTAAATAAAGTGAGACCAACTTGATGTCACTTGCTTTATTATTTCATTATTTAATGCTCAACATGTTTCGGATGTTAATAGATCCAGCCTCGGAGCTTGCGACTTATTTGTTGAGTTATTTCATGGGTTGTATTGATCTGCTTCGATGTGTGTTGTGTTACGTTGTGGTTTGGCTGTGGTGATGTAGTATCCATATGCAGGCTGAAGCCTGCATACAAATCTTGAATTTTCTCAAAAGATTTTCGACATATAACCAAATATCAATTTTAATGAAAATCCATCCATTTGGAAACGAGTTTTTCCCATGCAGACAGACAGACAGGCGGAGAGCTATGACGAAACTATTAGTCGCGTTTGACATTTTTGCGAAGTCGCCTAAAATAATTGAAAGTTATTTTAGTAATTTTCACTTATGACCTTCTGTATAGCAATGACTTGGGTAATTTTCTAATAAATTGGTGCGTTTTGCTTATGCTTAAAATAATAAATTCCAATTCCATGCTATGAACTGCCTTCCCTTTTCAAATTTGTCTGTTTCATCAGGAATACATTAGATCTAATTTTTGTATATATTTATTTTTTATTTACGATATTTATTTACGATTTAGATTTGTGCAATAACTTTTCGTGGCATGTTGTAATATAACTAACTTTAGTGTAGTGTTCCGATTCCCACTTAGCTTTTCCTCCTTTAACACTACTCTAATTTATGGGACAAGGTGCATTGCAAAATATTTTACGGCGGAACGTTTTAAATTTCATTTTATGTAAATCTCCAGTAGTGAAAGACATGGGTTTAAATAAGACCACAGGACAATTCTGAGCCAGTTAGTTTAAACATGCTTTCTTAAAACATTTGCTACTATTCCTCTTAATATTATCCTACCAATTTCGAAAATAAATTAGAAGGATTTAGTGCTAAAATGGTATTCATTTCTGATATTTTATATATAACACGATTAATTTCTGAGAACGTGATTTGAAGGTCCTCCCTGAGTCATTTAAATGCAGATACAAGTCTCAGAGATCAACAGCAGAATAGTGTGCATCTATTCCATGTACGCTAAGGCTAAACAATGTAATTCCCACATATAACTTCTATTTCCACTGTTCACTTTGTTGACCCTCCCTATACGGTTTTCCTAAAAGTGTGGGGCCAAAATCTAGCTTGTTTACTGGCAGACGACATCTTCTCTTGGGGTCCCTGTGACAATATCCTTTACGCTACCAACCCCTATGCTTTAGCAAACACAAAGCCTGTACAGCTCTTGTGAATCCCGCTGTGTACCATGGTCGACCCCCTGATGGGTTTCCTGTGTTCGAGTCTGGAGTCTTGGACTTTAAATTACCTTCTCCCATAAAAGAAATGCAGTGAAAAGTGGTGTGCCTGGGGCACGTAACGTGGAGCTACACAAACCAGTGATCTTAACAGAGGTGGGGGGGAAAGAATAGCAAATACGGTACATTAACAGGGGTGTCAAAAATCTGATACCTTGGATCTTACGATCTGAATTCTTTTATTAGTGCAGATCCACCACGCCCCAAAAAGTTATAGAGGACATTTAGTGGTAACAGATTTGTCTGCAAATATTCATCTTCCAGAAATATTGACGGGGTTTTGATTTGAGCCAAATCCATATAGTACAATCCTTCTGGTTAAGCTTATCTGTAACGTGTTACCATAAGCTGTAATGTTCTTGCCTTGTATTCGGAAAGGTTGGTCTCGAATCTCGTTAGGGTCAATGATTTTCCTTTGTTTTTCATTTTCTTCAGTCCAGTCGTAATAATTACTGTTAGGTCACGATCGCTTTACACCACATATTTTCAAATTATTTTATTTATTAGCCTACCATTAGACGATATTCAGTACTTATCTGTCGTACTCAGGAAATCATAAAAAAAGTGATAAGTGGGACAAATAATATAAACTAGCTCTTGCTCATCTAGTTAACAAATTCTACTGCTTCTTGACTATGTCACGATCTAATGAAGCGTTTGGTTTATAAGAGAGGAGTTCAGTCATGGAAATGCATAAACAAGCGACATGGCTTATTGTAGTGTTACAAATTATTGTGTGATAATATAGAACATGAAGGGGTGTCTCAGGTGAAATTATTTTAGTGTATTATATCTAGTACATTTTGCTGTAAGGACCACAAAATTCTACCCAGGCAATTGTCTTCGAAAAAAATAAGACTGAAAGATGATGTTTAATTACACACTCCAACACTTGCACTTATGTATTATTTAATAAGTCTAAAATGTGCATGTGCATGCTGCCACAGCACCAAAGTTAACGTAACGAAGTAATTCACTAAATGTTTTAAATTATACATTTAGCAAGGAACAATACATGCTCCAAGAGGATGATCGCGTGATCGAAATATGTAGGAGCGTTTTAAATGTTTTAATGTAAATTTTAGACTTCTTAAATAATATATATATATATATATATATATGCATGTGTTGGTGTGTGTGTAATTAAATAATCTACAGAATGCAAGGTGAAACGATAAAAATTGAAGATTAATGTATTTGCCAAGTATGTTATGCATGTAATATCTTTACAATAAGGAGCCGGGTTAGCGCAGTCGATTTAGTGACTAGGCCACGGGCTGGAAGCTCGGGTTTTCGGATCGCGGTAGGGGTAAAAGAATTTTCTCTTCCCATAATATTCAGACCGGCTCTGTGACCTTCAGTGGGTACTGGAGTTCTTTCTGAAAGGTAAAGTGACCAGGGCGTGAAGTTGACCGCTCACCTGCATCTAGTGTCGAGTTTAAGAATCAATGGTGTCTTCATATCAGGGACTGGAAAGACTTTAACTTTTTTAACTTGTACAGTTGACTGTCTTGGAACATGTCCTACTCTAAGTAACATTATGGTAGGAGAAAGACGCAAAAATCTCAGCAAACATTTAAGAATAACACATTTTAAATCGCATTGTGCATTGTCACACTTCCACATCCGGTGTACGTAAATTGTTTTGTGTAGTTAAAACACTTCTTGTTTTAAGACGTATCGATTTATGTAGCAGAAACTAGTTCATTAATGCAATTGCAACGCATGTGAAACGGTTTAAATACTGAGGAATGCAGTATGAATGGATTTCATCTAAGCTACTTTGCTTATTTTTGACGTCTGCCCAAAGGAATTCTGCCGACAGACATGTACCCGTCTTTAGCAGGCCTTTTAAAACGTCACTGGATAATGAAGTATCATGACATGTTGCAGCTTTGAGGCTGCCTGTGTAAGTACGTATAAACCGTGGTATTGGCAAGTGGCAAGGAAATGTTATTACGCTGCATACATTGACAAGAAATTAAACCTCTTACAGAGTGCTTGTTTGATTCGAGTATTTTCTTGACAGTCTAATGGCATAAATTTATCGTGTACTTTCCACCTGCCGCAATGTGAAACTATGCACTAAGCACGTAGTGGGTTGTTAACTGAAACTTTTTGGTAAGACTATTTTCTGCCGCTTCTTATTTAACATATTTCAATGTTTCAGAGCCTAGTGATTGCTTTATATACAGCCTGTTTTAACATTCAAAAATACTTTATATACAGCTAGTTTTAACATTCCAAAATACTTTATATACGGCTGGTTTTAACATTCCAAAATATTTTATATACAGCCAGTTTTAACATTCCAAAATACTTTATATACAGCTAGTTTTAACATTCCAAATTACCTTATATACAGCTAGTTTTAACATTCCAAAATACTTTATATACAGCTAGTTTTTACATTCCAAAATACTTTATATACAGCTAGTTTTAACATTCAAAAATATTTTATATACAGCCAGTTTTAACATTCCAAAGTACTTTATAAACAGCTAGTTTTAACATTCCAAAATACTTTATATACAGCCAGTTTTAACATTCCAAAATACTTTATATACAGCTAGTTTTAACATTCCAAAATACTTTATATACAGCTAATTTCAACATTCCAAAATACTTTATATACAGCTAGTTTTAAAATTCCAAAATACTTTATATACAGCTAGTTTTAACAATCCAAAATATTTTATATACAGCGAGTTTTAACATTCCAAAGTACTTTATATACAGCTAATTTTAACATTCCAAAGTACTTTATATACAGCTAGTTTTAACATTCCAAAATACGTTATGTACAGCCAGTTTTAACATTCCAAAATATTTTATATGCAGCCAGTTTTAACATTCCAAATTACTTTATATACAGCCAGTTTTAACATTCCAAAGTACTTTATATACAGCTAGTTTTAACATTTCAAAATATTTTATATACAGCCAGTTTTAACGTTCCAAAATACTTTATATACTGCCAGTTTTAACATTCCAAAATACTTTATATACAGCCAGTTTCAACATTCCAAAATACTTTTTATACAGCTAGTTTTAACATTCCAAAATACTTTATATACAGCTAGTTTTAACATTCCCAAATACTTTATATACAACCAGTTTTAACATTCCAAAATACTTTATGTAGAGCCAGTTTTAACATTCCAAAATTCTCTGTCCTGCCCACAGTGTGTTTATATGTTTGTGCATATCTCAGAACAAAATGGTGAGGTAAATGCAGTCAAAAACACGATTATAAATATATGGCTAAATGATGGTGTTTATTAGCAATGGAAAAACTACATGTTTCGGCCTATAGCGGCCATCTTTAGGTTTTGACAACTTTCTTGATAAAAGAGTTTTATATAATATGCCTAAACCGCGTGGTGATGTCGAGATCTCATCATCATTTTACGTGCATTTGTTAAGCTAAATTGGTGGGATGTTTATGGGGTCAATGAATTTGTAGGTAGCTGGGTGTAGATATGTTTATTGTTGTGTTTTTGAATGAATTTACCTCACCATATAGTTTAAACACACAACGGGGATGGCACACCTCAGTATTATCTCAGAACAAAATTCGAATGCAACATTTAATGACTGGTTTTCATAACCAAATTGGGAAGTGTTTACTGTTCGGTACGAACTGGCTCTCTAGCTAAAATATATTACCTTTTGTCGTTAAAGGTTAAAAAGACTGAAATTTTAAGCTAATATTGAACTAACATTGAAGACTGAAATGTTTTATTTACAATTTGTGCCAATATTAGTGTGCAGTTTTATTCTTTCGAGAAATCAAATTCGACATTGTATATGTGGTTTGAATTTTAAGAACATTGTAAACTGTTCGTGAGTGATATATTAATCCAATGTGGCATTACTACACTACCTCAGATTGAAGGGAAAGGAATCTTAACATCACAGTAATTGACGGGAGTTGCGGAAAATTGGAATGCGCGCAACCCAGCTAGGGCATTTATATTTCGTGGAGATCTGAAAATTATTATCGAAAAATACAAATCTCAAGAGTCCGTTATTAACACAGAAACAAGGGAAAGTGTTAATATAAACATGTGTCTGAAAATGAGTGAACATTTAGTTGAACTAAAAAATTACACTAAGTGATAAATACCTAACCTTTGTAATATTTTACTTTCATGTGACATAATTCACGTTCCCAATGTAACAACTGTTAGGGCATGCTGGTTATCAAAAGACAATTCATAAAAAAATGCTCAAATCATCCTTCACCTATCAGTGCCCGCATGGGCACTTCTGATCATGGAGCGTCGCACCCTCTGAAAATTTGCAAATAGGTCGAAAGGCTTAAGATATGCTTTGTTAAAGTGTCTGTCTATTTGCAATTGGAAATGAGTACACTAGGGGTTTTAAATGTCCCCACTGTTAAAAATCTATACAAGTTAGTTCGGGCTACCTTCAGGCTATACTTCGAAATCTGTTTGAGGATATACATTGATATGAACTTCTTTCCCTCTTTTTCTTCGGGGAAATATCTCTTGGAGGTTGTCCAAGTTTTTGGAAGTGGAAAGCAACGTACCTTCAAGTTATTAATCTGCATTTATTTTTGGATAATTGAGCTCCAAATTTTGAGCCGTTCCCTTGTCGGTAAATTTCAACAAAACCCATTTCCCTCAAATACAAGTACGTTTAATTGTACCCCTATTGTAGGCGACTGGTCTTTCTTTCTTTCTTTGAAAAGAATAGCCAAGAACCTCACACATTTTTACATCTCCTCTGTAATAGTTTCTATGTAATTGCTAATATTGCGTCCATCTCACACGATTAAAATGTCCATGCTTGGAACTCTAAGAAATGTGGATTCAAAGGTTGAGGAGTCAAGTGGCCTACAGCACCAAGAATTTCCTGAAGGATTTTGTAGTATTACCGGCCACTTCGTTTCGAAGCTTTCGGGAATGACCTACCCAGGTACGAAGCACAGTTCTCCTATATGCAGAACCGTACACAAGTACAGAGTGCAGTCTGCTAACTTGTTACTGTCTTAAAACACTCTAATTCTAAGCAAAATTTTACAAGCATATTGACACACTCTAACTAGTCCCTTGGAGCAAAATCCCTCAAAAGCTAATGGTCGTTCAAATACTCAAGAAGTTTCAGAGAATTGGTTTGCAGACAGTGTGTTGTACCTCAGCCACTGTAGTTGAAGTGTTGTACATTTTAATGTTTAACTCTCGTCAATTTACTGCTGTTTACATGTTTTACATTGTTAAGTGTTCCTGTATATCAGGTACTCAAATTTTTTGCCTCTTCTATTAAATAATAAGTATCAATACTGTGTTCACTGGAGCCCACCACTGGCCCGTTTATTGAACACGGTTGATTCAATAGCTGTGATATAATTGTTTTGAAATCTGAGATTCAGGAGTAATTGTTAGGAAACTACAGAAATGAAATTTAGAGAAAAAGATGATGAGTATCTGGTTGAATTTAGATTTCGCAGGAAGGTTCTGATGAAGGAGCACGGTAGTGGTCCTCATTGTTTCTTCAGATATGGCCATTTTCCATGGAATGATGCTATACGTGTGCAGTTGCTAGTACAGAATTTATTTGTTTTGTATGCGAGGGAAATGTACGGCATCCTGGCTCGGATACGGGAGGTCATTACGCTTAATAACTTCTGCGCAGTTTATCGAAGGTGGAAGTTACATTATGAAATAAATTTATGGCGGTATTAACAGATAAATGCTCATTGTTTGGAATATGTCTGAACAGCGGGATTCTCCATTCCAGAGATTTATGGCCCTAGTAGAATCTTAGGGTCGTGAACTCTGTAATCGGAATTCGGACACATACTGCAAAGTCCACTGTAGTTGGATAACAAAAGAATTCATTTCCATATAGCATTTCAAAACTGCATGTGCTTGGCAAAAATGGTTTTCGTGGTCGGTAATAATTCATATCCCAGTGCACTGTGGACTTATGCTTATGCTTATGTTTCTTTTTTCAAGACAACAGGACAGCAAAGTTTATCACCCATAGTACCGTTCGCACTTCCTGTAACCCAAAAGAAATCACGACAGAGGTGTATGTACAATAAATTCTGAAATATGTTTCTTACCAACAGCAGTTTTTGTTTTATCGCGTGTACAGAATGTGAAAATATATTTTCTTTTTTCAGCAGAGTTTTTGTCTTCTTGTCACACTCACAGTACTTACTTAAGGGAGAACAACCGTAGCTGAAAACGAGCATTGTTTATCGCGTGTACTGTGTAATTACAGAGGAATTTAAAGTGTGTTTTTTGAAGCAAGTCTGATATTCTTCTGGGTAGGTAGATAAGATAGTATAAGGGTTATGATTCGTATGGTTATAACACTTACTGTACTTCCTGAAAGAAGAGAGCTGCCTTTGGGAATGCTCGTACATTGTGTGCTGACAGAATGACTCCAAATTGTTACAGTTGTTTTATTTTTAACGTCAGTTTGCTATGTAATATTCAGTGTTCAGGAAGGTATATGGATTGTCCTTGATTGTAACCTTAATTGTAATGATAAGTCTCAGTAAAAAGGGTGAGTATTAGCTGGGACGAGGTAACGGGGGAATGGAGGAGATTGCATAACGAGGAGCTAAATGATCTGTATTCCTCACCCAATATTGTACGGGTGATAAAATCGAGAAGAATGGGATGGGCTGGACATGTGGCGCGTATGGGTGAGGAGAGGGAGGTGTATAGGGTCTTGGTGGGGAAACTGGAGGGAAAGAGACCACTGGGGAGACCTAGGCGTATATGGGTGAATAATATTAGGATGGATCTCCAGGAGGTGGGATGTGGGTATATGGACTGGATTGGGCTGGCCCAGGATAGACAGTTGGCGGACGCTTGTGAGTGCGATAATGAACCTTCGGATTCCGTGAAATGCGGGGAATTTCTTGACTAGCTGCAAACCAGTTAGCTTCTTAAGAAGGACTCTGCACCATGGTGTAAGTAAGTAATTAGCTGGATGACCTTAAGTCAATTCCTGACAGGCTTGGCGTGTTTGTCTTTGTTTTCGCGTCCAGGTCGCATTTTGGATCTACGCAGGACCGTAAGCATTGAGTACCGAACGTTTCTTTCTCCGGACCTAAAGAGGTTAGATCTTAACACTGATCGCTCTTTTCCATATAATGCCGGTCATATAAATATGTGGGATATCTCCACTCTACTGTAGGTCGTTGTTGTTCGGAGTCTGCGCACAAAAACTGTCCAAAACTTTTATTGTTCGTTCTCCGTAATATTCTAAAACAACTAAACAGCAGAACCTCGAAAATACGGATTTCACAGCACAGACCAAATTTTTCATATTACGGCGCAGTGTCGAGGACAATTTGATAATAACTTCTTCCAATTATTTAATTCCTAGATCATACTTTTTTTCTTGAGCCATAATCAGGGGAAAATTGATGGATGTTCCTGGAGCCTTCATACATATTGTACCAAATCTTTTATCGTTTACCTACTTGAAAATTAATTGCCATCGAATTGAGCTTATAATGAAGCGAAAAACAATGAATTGATACAGCATAACCGTCTAAAACATTTGGGATGCAGCGTCTAATGAAATGTCTGCCGTTGGAAACAAATGTTTGAAAATTAATGTTCGTTTCCATATTGACAAGGTGTGTTCCTTAAACATAATGTTACTACCGATGTAAGGAAAAATGTGTAGCCTATACAGCGGGCGGCGTCGCAAACATCGCCACCCCGTTTTCAGTTCGCTTGCAATATCTAATTGTGAATGCTAAAGCACGATTTGTCATGAATTTGGGACTTCTCAAGACGCAACGCCACAACACGTTCTTCATTTGTTGTGAAGTAAAATTTGTTCCTCGACATTTCATGCTTCGTCAGTTTGTATACAGGCCAGGATTGTGATGGATCAATGCAGAGAGTACACGGTACAGGGAAGACGCAGTCCGTAATACCCTAACGCTGGCTTATTTTCCACTATTACGGCTTGGTCAGTGACGAATACTGTTATGAAAGAAGCAAGGTTGGCATGGAAGATGTCTGAATATCACAGCATGTTATCGTGGTAGCATCTGTAAAACGCAGTAGACCCATATTTTGTATTCTAGACACCATATCCGCTGAAAGATTTGTAGGGGAATTTCAGTTGCTGTAGTTAGAAATACTGAAAATTATTTATTTTAGTTGGGCTATTAAAGCCCTTCTTATTATACCACATGCGTTTTTATGAATTATGAGTAAAATTATGTACTTTTTCACAGATTGTATGTGCGTTTGTACGATTTTCGGAACAAAGAAAGAGCGATTAGCATTCTGTAAAATATTAATTGAATTCTGCCTCTAATGGAGTTTCTCAGTGTATTCTGTGTGATAGGGACTAAATTTTAAAAATTATTAAGCCAAAATATGTTCTTCAAATATTCAAACAAAACTTATTCTTATATGCACTTTGCTACTTTGATCTTTCTTTAAAATTAACAAACAGGTGGGTGTTTCTATACATTCAGATATTATTCCACAAAGCAAAACAGGTAGTGAATTGTGTACTGAAATGTTTGTTGCAAATTTGTGAACTCACAGTGCTGCTGTCAGTTACGTGAGCAGAAATTAGTACGATTAGGCGGGTTAATGCAGGCCAAGAGCAAATTTCGTGTGGCTATATTCCGCTACGAATTATTAACTGTCTGTTGACGTAGAGAATGCGGCAGCTTCCGATTGGTGCATTGCTTCATTATCAAGAATATTACACTCATGTAGGGGACAGAAGAGAGTTGTGGCTCATATAACTTCTTACAAGTTGACAGGTAGCCAAGAATTCGTGGAACTCCAAGGTTAATTATCGTGTTTACAAGATCCACACAAATTTAATCAACGTCCATTCGTCCTGTTTCTTTAAGATCGAAGCAAGTTGACCGTCCATACCCCAAACTGCTCATATTTCCTGATTAACTTCGTATTTTATTCTCGTAATATATGATGTGGCAACTCCTTGTTGAAGCAGGTTAGCTCATTCGATATGTCGACTTGGTTACATGCTGGACGACCGTGGAATCGTGGTTCGATTGCCGACAGGACAACAGATTTTTTTCTGTCCTTCAAATCGTCAAGACCGGCTCTCAAGCCAACCCATTGTCCTACGAAAAGTGCACCGGGGGCATTTTTTCCAGGCTCAAAGTGGCCCACAACTTTGATATTGCGATCACCTGCACCTAGTTCCTACCCGGCATACTGTGGGGCTGTTATTGGATCCTTGAACATGCTGGGGTAAGAGGAAACGAAAACGCCGGGAAGCTCGCAAGAGGCGATTCTGTTCAGAAGTTCGTAGGACCTGAGCCGTCCTTGGGGGCCTCTAAGCAGAATATTAGAAATAAGATTATAGGCTGGGTGGATAATCAACATTTGGCAATGTGGCGTGGTCCTGCAAGTACTCAGAGACAGGCTTTAAAATTGAATACAAAGAGCAGATTACTGTCCTTTAACCCTTTAAACGCCGAGTTAAATCCCGTCTGTCCTTTGGTAGGATTATTCGCAGCTCACCATATTCTCCACGCTAGCAGGTAAAGGGTTAATAGTACACAATCCAGGGTTGTTACTGGCCTTCTTACTGGACATAACATCCCGAGAAAACATATTTATTTAATGGAGTTAATTAATAACCCCAAATGCTGGAAGTGTGGTACAGAGGAAGAAACCTCAGTCCACATTCTGTGTGAGTGTAAAGCCTTGGCTTCACTCAGACATACATACCTAGGTTCCTTCTCTTTGGGTCTTGAGAATATTAAGAGTCTAAGTCTAGCGGCCATTTGGAACTCTAGTAAAGGAATAGGGCTCCTCTAACCTAGTATCAGATTATGAGGTACGAAGGTCATTTTTAAGGCCTAGGTACATCGTGCCCGGAAGGGCTCAAAACCAATTCCTCATTTAATCTAATCTAATCTGTAGCTAGTTCGGAGGTTACGAATGAATGATGCCATAACTCCACTAGCGCAAATGCCTTCATTGCATGCACAGTTACGACTTCACTTTTCTGGTTTAAGCAGCCAAATTATCATCGATAAAACATAGAAAATTGCCATTTAGTCTTGACGCATAACGTAGCCGTCGCTTGAGACAAGACATTTTATAACCCTTTAAAATCAGCAGTTAACAACAGCAGGATGTGAACGGTAACTCTGCACCAAATGACAGGAAATTTTAATTACGGGACTTCACCTGAAGACAGAACTTGCGGTGCTTCGGTGCAGATCGCCATAAGAGTGTCTGTGAAGACGAAAACTGGTTTGAAATATATAATAACGCGCTTCAGTGGTGGGATTTATTTGTGATGGCGATGAACTTTTAGGTGTCGTAACTATGTGGAATCTTTTAATCTTCTTATTTACTATACAGAAAAGGTACTGGTGTGGACTTGATCTTAATACCATACCTTCTGAGGTACAGTTAGATGATTAGAACAACGTATTCGGGACACGTACAGATTTAATCCTGAAGATCACCCTCTTGTCTGAGTATTTAGTTACCGTTGATTTAGGCGTGGAAACGGGATTCGTTCTTGACATGAATCCTTACTCTTTTCACGCCAAGTTCTTGAAGTGGAGAGCGTCCTTCAATGGGATTCGTTCTTGACATGAATCCTTACTCTTTTCACGCCAAGTTCTTGAAGT
>Ga0123357_10009343_pt1 | contig 12370 bp, 4 predicted proteins | sample TergutEmb28metaG_FD_89873 | JGI IMG/M metagenome (GOLD analysis project Ga0123357, IMG submission 89873) | Embiratermes neotenicus P4 segment gut microbial communities from Petit-Saut dam, French Guiana - Emb289 P4 | ecosystem: Host-associated > Arthropoda: Insects > Digestive system > Gut ... | reverse complement strand
TTATATTATATTATATTATATTATATTATATTATATTATATTATATTATATTATATTATATTATATTATATTATATTATATTATATTATATTAGAAGAAATAAACGGCCAAAATAAGCGAAACGTTTTTGGACGCAGCTCTTGTTACACGACGGTGTTCAGTACGGAAACAACCTTCTTCGCGAGTTCAATGTAGAGAATGGTTCGCGAATTCAGGAATTTCTCAGAATGACGAAAAGTGACTTTGAGATTTTGATCCAGAAATTAGGCCCCATAATTCAAAAGAAAGAGATAAAATTTCGCGAAGCAATTCCTCTCTCTATCAGATTATCCTTAACGCTCTGATATTTAGCCAGCGGCGAATTTTCTCTCAACTATTTTAGTGCTGACTTCATATGAGTGCAAGAAAATCAATCGCGTCACCTTTCTTATTGCGGTTTTTGTAATCTACACAATGTGCATTCCATAAACACGCACAGGACTGCAAATTCTCAATAAAATATAAAATAAATATCTTTCGACGTGTTGGCTCCGCAAATTCTACAAAAAAAAACGAATGACACATTGAAATAAATAAGAGTGAGCACCAACAGTACGCGAAACCATCCAGAGCTGCAGACTTTGCCGTTTTACATCCGAGCCGGTAGAAAGCAAACAATGTCCACGTACAAAAAAATTGTCTGTGTACAGTACGGGGACAGTCCGCGGACACTCGCAGACTTTGTACTTAGGTCCGTGTACAGAGTGTGTGTGTGTGCACGAGGCTTAAAATAATTCGGCAATAAGCGTCATAATATTCTTTAAAACAACTCATTCTAAGATTACACGTAATTTGAAAGGTCATGCTGATTAAGACGCAAAACAGAACTTTCACTTGACATCCTTTTCTATGTGGTGTTTGTTTGACGAAATACAAAGTAATTTTAACCCCTGTTCGACCCTGTGCTGAAGGTTCTCTCTAACCTACTGCTCCAACATCATCAATTTTACAAATTATAACGCAGTGTCCAAAAGTTCTGTAACAACAGACACGTTATCTGCAATAATCAGATATTTAGCCCAATCAGTGAAGTAAAATCACAAATAATATGTTTCGAAAATGTGGTATTGCAATTCTAAGAAGGGCCGTATGTTTCTGAGGAAAAATCACAAATAATATGTTTGGAAAATATGGTATTGCAATTCTAAGAAGGGCCGTATATTTCTGGTCAGGAACCGGGTAGCGGAGAATGAGAAATTAATGGAACTTATCACGGTCCAATATTTCTATTACATCGCCACACTCTGTTGTTAATTATTATTTCATGCCAGATAAATGGTTCGGTATTTCGATTGAACTGCCAAGTCAACCTCTACGTTCTTATATTTGAAGACTATAAGCAGAAAATGAAATTAAACCTTATCGTTCCAATGTCGTGTTACGATTGACAGTGTGTTCCGTTGTGTTAGGTCCGACGTCGAGTTCAAATCGTCGCGTTATTTTACGATGTTTGTGTTATTTTCCCTAACCTCCTGCCAGACAGTGGCTGTTCTTTTAACCCGAAAGATTATAAGTTTTCTGGAAAATTAACGTGGAAGATTATTGAAATTTATATTGAAATTTATAAAATAATTTGGACTGCAAAAAGTTAATACAAGTACATCGAAACATCAGGATATTTCAGTTATGAAATGACTGGCAAAAGACTGAATTTACTCCAGGAGCAGCAAATTTCACTTCGCCATCGGCTCTGGAGTGTCGGTAGCTTCCACCCCTGCGGATAGGGAGTTTTTACTACCGCGAAAAAGGCCGAACCGTAAATTTTACCGTTTATTTTGTGCAAAGCTCCATTTCCACTCCCATACTCCGTCGTCCGGAGCTCCGCCAACCGAAATGTGAACCGGGAACATAGCAAATGCGACAAACTAATCCTAACCACTACGTGCGGTTTTTACGTAATCAGAAATGCAACCACCAACTGCTACATGTACGGAAAAAATAAAAAAAGATAAGCAGGCAGGCAAGGAAGAAAGAAAGAAAGACTTCGAACATTATTAGGTAGTTAAATATTCACGACTTCGAGATTACAATGCACGTAATGTGGATTTCCAGTAGATCTCTGCAACATTAAAATGACAAATAATGCGTTGTAAATATAGAATAAACAGATTTCTGTTTAAAATAAAGAACTACTGCATTGCTGTCTCCCTGCAGCTGTACAGAAACACGTGCAGAAAGAGAGGAAACTCGTTGCTAGGTGCACACAGTCGAAGGGGCAAGTTACAACATTCTACGTACTTATAACTTCATTAAAGCCATAACTCAGTATCATGTTTCACACATTCAGCAGCCATGTATTCGATATAATACCTATTAAAGGTGTTTCAATTGCTTAGTCCCGTAAGAACATCTGAGTTCAACTCCTCCCTAACAAGTGCTAATGAGCCTCCTTGATATCAGAGGCAAAAATAACGCTTATATGCTGCATCACGAAGAATGGAACAGAATATGAATTTCAAAATATTTCCCAAGCGTTCCACGTGAACGTTTTGTGACATCGGCAGGTGTGCTACATTTATTTTCTAGCTCGTGACTTCGTAAGCAGGGTGTCGCACTTGCGTGATAGTATATTTTTCAAAGAATACGTGAAATATCCTTAAAATGTAAATCTATGTTCCAATCAATTAGCTATTTTCAAGAAATCTGTCACCACAGTTGTGTACAATTTCCTGATCCCTCATCAGCCGTCTGCCTAACCAACTTAGCCTGCTTAGTTTTGTTACTAGTATAAATTACAGACTATTCAGGATAATAAATAGCAAGGTATTCAGGATAAATTTGCGATCATATAACATCTCAGAAGACATCAATCACCATGTATACCGCTGCGTGAACCTCAAATTTGTCACTGTACTTACCAGTTTACGCCTGATAATTTCACTTAATAAACTCTATATTTCACTTCCAAGTAGATAACTCTTCCCACGCATTATAAAAGACGTTATACTCTCAACATAACATTGAAACCTTTTAGCCGAAACCATTCACAAATGCCTACCTGTTACCAACAGAATAACCTCAAAAGATGGTAAATCAAAATGTTCCACACTTTGCATCTGTTCTACATCAAATTATATTCACATTAGTCATACTTCATTAACTTCTATCGGTAAAATTATTAGGACGAAACAAGTAAAACAGTTTTGCAAGTGAGCACACGTCCGTTACATTGAGCGTTTAGCTTCCCCCATTTACACGGTTCGCCAGACAAGAGTGGCGTGCATTCAACAGCAAAGAAACATATCTTCAAATCGTTTTAGACAGCTACTTTTACATAATTAACGTAAAAAGTATAAATACCTTCCAGTTAAAACGTAGTCACAACTCGCCCTGAGTCACTGGTTCACATAAATTGCTACACAGCGCACGAAAAGAGGCGAAAAAGCAGGTCTTACGTCTCACACAAACAAAATGTCTACGCCAACTGCAATGACGTTTCCAAAGGCGAGATTAACTATCCAACCAAAAGATGTCGCTCATGTCACCACAAGTGACAGGTGACGGAGAAGCAGAAACTAAACGAGGCAAACCTCACCTTTAGTCTGCTACAAACTACTAGTATAGAAACACATGGTTATGAAATCTTGATTTTCCTCACTAATAAGATAAACGTGGAAAAGTATGCCACCGGGTAACAACCCAATTGCAGTAAATAAATATTATTATTATTATTATAACTTAGATTAACCTATACATATTCTTCCACTGCAGTTTGTGACTTCTAGATACTGAATCAAGATTACGACCTTCCGGGACGTGACGCCGTGTAGTATGGCCGACGAACACAGTGCACCGGAAGAACCTGCTGTCTCCACCTTTATGATCTAGACATAACGCATAGTAAAGAGTTATAAATTATCTCATTTCTCCTTCTTCGTTTAACATAAACGGTAACATGAAAAACAGGGTAATAAACTGCAGTTGGTTGGGCGGGCAGTGTCTTCTGCAAGAATTTTGTTTAAAAAAATAATAAATCGGTGAGTTTAAACCTCCGCATGTTGAGGGAAAGGATAGTGTACCTGCATATACCGATACACTGCTGTTTCTGTTGTTGTTGTTGTTATTGTCGTCGTCGTCATCGTCGCCGCCGTCGTCGTCTTCGTATTTAAAGTTGCCGCTGTCATTCTGTCTGTTGCTGCCCCTTCCCCCCCCCCCCTCAAAATACATATGTTGTTTTTATAGTTCAGATGTTTTATTTCTTAAGACAAACCCTTGACACGATCTTTATGGTTTTTTGTACCCTGCATTGTGGTGAAATTATGTAACGTAAAACATTTTATTGGTTTACTTTACTTAACTTGACACAATGTTAATCCTTCAACGACGTGACACTGCAGGACTAATGGTAATGTCATCATTCAAGGGTGTGAGAAAATACTAAATATACACTGATATAAATTTATAAACTGCCTCTCTGTACATGTCCGCTATTCAAACGGACACAGTACTTTCAGTAAGAGCAACGACATTAATTCTTTTGAACTGTTTTGTAGTGATGTATTGACAACACCGCCGTTTCTGGCGTCATTAATGCACCTGTATTCAAGATTCACCTTCGAAACAACTGCAGATTACTACGCCCGCTAAATGCTCTTTTGTGGGCCAGGGCGTTACAAACATGAATCGTATAGTTTTCCATATTAGTAAAGAAATTCCAAGCGAAGTCCATCATGGTTCACATAAAATGCTACTAAGCGAAATGGAAAATTGGGATTTTTATTTCATATTTCTATACCGTAAAAATTAATTCACAAATCCCTTTCTATTAAATGACATATTTCAGAGCTTGTCCCTTACAATACACAGAAGCACAATGTACGCCCCTTTCCTCACATACCACCAAACTTCACACTCTGCATTCGATCAGTAAAAACTGTCAGAAGTATAATAAAGGGCAAAGCTACATTGAATATCCCACAATAAATAGGAATATTCCGTTAGACATAACTTTATTGTTTGATATATTCAGATTACACAAACTACAAGTTTCGACCTGATATCCGATCATCATTACGTCTTAGAAGAACGTACATGATATTTGTTAGACTTACTTGTGTTGTAATAAGGGGTACTCCGTATTTCTACACACGTAAATCTAAAAAACATAGCACAGGTTCGTCTTACGTATTTGATGATGGCCGACTGTTAAGCCGAAACATGTAGTCCGGATAGTTTACTCGTGTCATAAAACAGAGTGTATCAAATGGGATATTCCTATTACCCTTACTGGTAGGCAAAACAAATTTCAATCCAACAAAAGAAAGAAGTCAAACATTACAACCAACGATTTCTAACCGCGCATAATTCTTTTAGGATTAATTTTTAAAAAATCATGATGATAATGACCGTCATCACAAAGTTTGTACCGTTACGTCTTCAGGCATACGATTCATAAAGTCCGTTCGAATAATATTAAAAAATTCAGTTCAGTTCCTACCCTGTTTTCGAACTACTAAGATATTCCTCTGTTCAAACGAAATACTACTGTTTTATTGAGAATCATCCGAAACAAAGGGTTACGACCTGTAGACAGAATTCCGAGCACATGAACGTTAAAACGGCTATTGCCAGTCATTGTACATTTAGGTGTTTCAAATCGCTTCTAAAAGTCACAAGATATTTTTAATCTCACCAGCGTCGTTTTGGTCACTTTACGTCTCGTCGACAATCGGTCGACAGCGGAACGCCAATTGAGAAGACAGACTATTTCAGTTCCTCCCAGATGAACTTCACATTTCGCTGGCGTACCTGTATTTCTTCAACTATTTCTTTAACTCTCGATCTTCCTCCCCGCCAAAATTTTAATCTCGTAACCCCGTTTGTAAATACACTAATCAATCTGCTCAAACCTAAAGATACATACAAATCACACATCCTTATTCACAGCTAGGTACCTTCTACTTGGACAGGAATTTCAATTAATATTATCCGGTCCCTGAATGGAAAATCTTACACGGACATCAGACAATGAAATTATGATGCACGCTTGTAAATAAGTACCATAAAAAACATAGAGTAATGCCTCAGCAAAGTTTATTAGTTAATGAAAGTGTTACTTCAATTCTACAGCATCGTTTCGAACATGGTTCTTTTTTAATCCGATTAACTTTAACGAGTTTTAAAAACAATATGAACCTTTCCATTTGCCTTTGAAATTCAAACTGATTGATTCATTCTCAAATTTAATGGCAGTTGTTAACGTCTCTGTTTGTAAAAGGACAGACCGTTGGAAACAGAATAATAATAGACATGCAAACACAATTACCTACCCGCCACTCACCTCCCCAATCATCGCGGCCACATTGTAAGGAGACGGTATTTTATTGTACTGTCGAATTCGGAAATCGGATAAATTAATGGGAACGTGAAAATTTGGATTAATTGTCTCTTATTAGTGTTCGAAATACAGCACCTGCCCCTGACGTCATGACGTTTAATAAAGTTTGCTTTCAACTATTTACTGCACCAGCAGGAACAGGATGTAAGCGCCTGAAATTGGTTAGCTCTAGTAGTCTACGACTTAACTCGTATTTATACTCCACCTGCGATATAAGTTAAAATTTCTGTCGATCCGAAATATGTGCGTGTGTGTGTGTATATATATATATGTATTATGTATGTATGTACGCATGCGTGCATACTGGAAAGTGAATTTCTTCCAACATATCAAACAATACCTTACTCATGATCGTTCACAAAACAGCGATTGTGAACAACTACAAATAATTATATTTCTAGCCATATATACACAATCCAGTGTTTCAGTAAAGCAATAAAGGTGAGAGTACGGTTATTCTTGTACTTAATGAGGCAACAAGCCTTAAAGATGTAGGAGTGGAAATGTTCCTCTGTGCATGCTCAAAAACGGTGCGTTGACAGCTTCGCGTCCTGGCCTTTAGGAAAGGTCCCCCAGTACCGACTGAAATAGAGGCCGTGTGTGCTCCGGAGGAGGTGTGGACGCTATACAGAAGAAAGACGTTTCCGTCAGACAAAATTCGAAATCCGACTCACCGGTAGTGCGTCTCACAGCGCAGTCACCCTGTCCGGCATGCTGCAGGCCCTCCAAAAATTAACAGTAAAGTTAAATTTGTTCCTGTGCGTTTCTTACAGCGTATGATGGAGTGGATATATAGCGCCACACATTCTTGATATTGGCTTAGATGGGAGTGGCCAGCTTCAAGTCTCGGCCACTTTAATTCCGGTGAAAACGTCCCCGGGACCCACCGAGTAGGTAATCAACGCAGCAGGTTAGGAAACGAACGATGAATCCCTGGTAGTTAGGTCACTATACCGGCTGAGTTACCTGGGCTTCTCTCAGACAATTAACAGGTTCATAACCAATTTATTTCGAGCACAATTAAGTTTAATTAGTTTTGCGGTAGCCTGTTCTTGTAAAATTCATTCAGTGGAAAAGCACATACTTAAGTCCAGCTACTTTCTAAAAGAAGAACCAGTGTTAAAAACTGGTTTTGAGACGTGGACAGACAGGAGTGTTACAAAATCATAAACACATAATTTCATATTCGTTGCTACGTACGTAGTCGCTTCAAAATGTGCCCGGCAACACTTTAGTTTTGAGAAATACAAAACATTTCAATCATTTATACTGCATTCCTTCAAAATAGTCCCCGTGCAACTATACACTTCTGCCAGCGAATGTAAAGGTGCTGGAAATATTTCTGGAAGCTATTTAGTGAAAGACATCTCAGACCTTCCGTCACATCCTTAATGTTGTCAGTAGCATCAAAAACACGCCATAATTTCAGTCTAGGGAACAAGTGAAAATTAGCTGCAGCCAGATTAGGAGAGTACACTGGATGTTCCAATGTTGTAATATTGTTCTTTACTAAGAAATCCTTGACCAAAACCGGCCGGTGTGCTGCAACATTGTCTTAAAGGAGAAATCAACTACTGGCTCTCCACTTTTCGGGGGGGGGGTCTCCTTCTGACCATATCCCTAAGGCGACGAAGGATGTCTGTGTACTGAAATGTCCCTCATGCAGAAATCCCTGTAAATTATACCACGGAATACCGGGAAATTTTAGAGCTACATCGTAAATATTGCAGTTCGTATAGCAAAGATGAAAAATAGGAATTCATCGTTGGCAAGTCCCGTTAGAACGGCTGCACTCACAGTTAGTCTTTTCGTGGTTTTCAGTCCTATTACAACGGCTGAATACAGATGCAGTCCGTTCTTGGTTTGTAACTTCGTATTCCCCCTCTTCCTCCTCTTATTCCTCCCTTTAGCTTTCATTTATAAAAACCTATCGTCCTGAACACTGCGGTCGAGAGAACGGTACTACTGCTTCACATTCGCGAGGCACTGGGACCAAATGTCAGACCTGTGGCCGTGCCTTAAATTTCCTCTGTCCCTCCAGGCAAATATCAGGATAATACCCCCAAATTAGACCACAGCAACGTCCTATCGCATCCTTCCTGATTCATTACTCATTAATCATCCTGCCACTCAATAGTCATAGTTAAATAAAACATAAATAATTTCTCCTGTCTTGAACATAGAAATCAAGGTTTTATATGAAGGCAGTCCATAAAGAAACCGAACTTTTTTCAATTTTTTTCTTTACTTACAACTTTATCAAACTTGCCTTCAAAGTATTCCTCTACACTATTGATACAGCGTTCCCAACGTTTTTTCCAGCTCTGGAACGCGTTCTGGAACGTGTTTTGTGGGAAGGCGCGAAGGTCCCGTATCGAATTTTCTTCTATCTCCTCTACCGTCTGAAATCGGCGACCTTTTAGCGAGGATTTCCTCTTCGGGAACAAGAAAAAGTCCGCAGGGGCCAAATCTGGAGAGTAGAGCGGCTGAGGGACAACAGTCGTCTCGTGCTTCGTCAAAAATTCACGGATAAGGAGTGCATCTGTCAGCAAACCCGGCACAAATATTGCGGCAACACGACGCATCTGCAGTTTTTCGGTCAAAATCAGGTTACACGAACTTTTACAGATTCCTACTTCTTCGGTAACTTTACGGACAGTTGGGCGATGATTTTGACAAATCACAGCGAGAACTTTCTTAACGTGATCGTCGTCCATTGATGTGGAAGGCCGTCCAGATTTGGGGTCGTCTTCGATGGACGTTCTGCCCGATTTGAAACGCTGGTACCAATCGTGACATTGCGTACGGCCCAAACAATCCTCTCCATAAGCCTGTTGCAACATCTCAAATGTCTCCGTAAAAGTTTTTCCCAATCTGAAACAGAATTTGACGCAAACGCTTTGCTCCTCAAGATCCTTCATTTTTCAACTTGCGAAAAATCGCCGAGGGTACTAAACACACAATCATTCAAGTGCGTGTAACTCGATGACTAAATGATATGGCAAGATACTGCTAGTGTCAGAATAAAAAAGTCCCCGCTACACAATGCCACCATCCCGAGCGTGCTGCGCGCTCTCGCTGGCTCGCTATTTCACAAGTTCGGTTTCTTTATGGACTGCCTACGTATTCTAGAACTTTGAAATAATATCTTTTGTTCTCATTCTGTCAGGACAGAATACTGAAAAGGAAACCCTTTTCTTGAATTAAGGTTAATCGCAGCGAGTAATTTTCCTATAATTTCACAGGATAAGAAATTTTGTTGAATAAATTCATATTCTGTTATTGTGAAAAGCTAAAATAGCTCCATCTGTTAGTCGCTAAGAATACTTAATTGGCTTAGATCAAGCTGTCTCGCGTATTGGCTGTGCAAGCAGTTGGTCTGACGCACTATGGCGATAAATGTTAGCAGAATAAGCATCCAAGAAGCAAGAGACGCGAGTAGGTTATGGACATTTACTGTGCCCTGTTGTAACACAAACGATGTTAAACTGAGTGCTAAAAGTAAGGACGAAACAAAGGGGCAGATAAAACAAAGAAAACCAAGAAGGAGTGAGAGACAAAACAGAGAATAAAATTAATAAAACATAAATAAAGAATAAATATGACCGAAAAGAAAAGAAAGAAGGCACGAAGGAAAAAGAGGGGTGGAAAGAAACAGCGAAGGAAATAAGGAAAAAAGAATAAGGAATATAGAGAAACGCATGATAGAATATAGATGGACACAGAGCGACGGAAAGAAAGGAAATAGAGAAGAAGAAATAAAAGACAGAAAGTAGTAAGAAAAAAATATATAAAAGGAATAACAAAGTAGGAATAATGAAAAAGGAAGTAAAGGGGGCAGATAATAAGGTAACAGAGGTATAGAAACGGAATAAATAAATAAGGAAAGAGCAAAAGAAAAAAGTAATTAAGTATAAAAAGCCAAGTTTTCCGAGTTCCAATTTAAATTTAAAGAAGTGATACTGACTGTCCTGCATTTCTGTGCGAAACAATCAACACAGCGTCTTATTGCAATCAGTGCAATCACTCTTTATTCGGTGAAATGTCTCGCGCTTACGTTGCACACAAGGCACATGCTTGGTAGAGTCACTGCAGTGAACAACTTATTCATGTCGGAACCTAAATAAACCCACAGCACTTTAATTAATCCTCGCCTTCTCTCCTACATCCTAGTTAACAGATATATATATCTCTCTCTCTTTCCTTCACTTCGAACGCTCTTCGTTTCACTAATGAAATGTCAGTTCCCGATATCATCATCCTTCCCATTTCTCGGCTTCTTCTTGTCATGATTGCCGAATCCCTTATTCCAACCTACAACACCCACTACCCCCCACCCCCACCCCACCCCCACCCACACCTCTGCCATAAACTTTCAAATGCCAGCAGAACCCATACACCACCTTTGCAGGATAGCTATTTTCTCTGGTATCACACAAGTCATCTATTTTCCTACATTTTGACACTCTTGCTAGAAGCTATTCTTAAAACTTCACTAAGTAAGAAGAAACATAGCGTATTTCGTCATAAATATTTGTTTTCAATATTTTTGTTTTATAATAACATCATAAAGCCGGTTGAAAACTCGACAGTGAAGAGTTAAAGGAAACCCTTTCCAAAGCACAACCACAGCGACTTTGGCAGGAAGTGAACTGTACACATCAACATGCTACGCTGTTACTGGTATCTAGAACATTGTTTACGCCAAGATAAAGCAAAGCAATCCCATTGCAGGGCTGGAGAGGCCCTCAGGGTTCCAGAAGGTTGAGGCCGCCAGATTTCAAGACAATCGGCACATGACGGTGGTAAGGTTGTCAGTCCTATGCACCGGCCGCCTTTACCCCCAGGAAATATTCCTGGTACTCATTTCTGTTAGAGGCCGAGTCAACCCCAGGGCCACAGTGCGGCCGGAAGGATTATGTCAATGAAAAATTTCAATGACACCAGCGGGAACTGAACCCGCGACCTTCCGGCTTGTAGTGCAGTGCCTCAACCAAACGCGTCACCGCGTGTCCCTTACGCCAAGGTGGATGACGTAATACCGACTGAAGCTCACCTGCCACTCACTCGTCTTCTCCTCTTATTTACAGCTGGCCGGTCTCAGTGGCCGCGCGGTCTAAGGCGTAGGTCTACGGCCGTTCGCCTGTTGGGATTGCGGGTTCGAATCCCACCGAGGGCATGGATGTTTGTCTGTTGTGAGTGTTTTGTGTTGTCAGGTAGAGAGGTCTCTGCGACGAACTGATCACTCGTCCAGAGGAGTCCTACCGACTGTGATGCGTCATTGTGTGTAATCTAGAAAACCTCATGAATGAGGAACCATACCCAATCAATGTGATTGAGCTTAATATAGGAGATACAACACTGGATGTATTTCCTACATGCCATTAATAGTGACCGTCAAACACGATTGCTGAATGTCCTCGGACAGATTGCAATGATACTAGGAGATAAAAATGTACAGCCGTTTTCTACAATGTGCGTGAGAAATGTACATAATGACAGAACAGATGGCCTTAAGCTTTAATGCTCCACATTAAGACAGGTCGATGGGTCAAATAATAAACTACCTACTGCACAACAACCGTCACATGTTGGCAAGACCCCAAACGGCTAACAAATACGGTGCAGCTTGATTTAATGTGGTTTTCAATTTATGAGAGAGAATACTGTTAAATGATAAATGTTAATGCACAATAAATTACAACGCATGTGGAAGAAAGTGGTCATGGCCTAATTGAAGGTTTTATCCTTGAACATACCCGAACGGACTAAGGAAAGCATTGACAACCCCTGAGTATAATTTCGTTTATTTTAACATTTTACGTTCGAATATACGGGAAGGGAATATAAATATTGCATGCCGAATAGTAGCAACCACCCTACTGTACTACATTTTGCAATGTTTTTCATATTGGGGGCACCCATGGTGCCTAAAGACTAACATACGATTTCACTGTTTAAAGAGTTTGGGGTTCAATCCTGAACATTATCACT
>Ga0123357_10009342_pt1 | contig 12370 bp, 5 predicted proteins | sample TergutEmb28metaG_FD_89873 | JGI IMG/M metagenome (GOLD analysis project Ga0123357, IMG submission 89873) | Embiratermes neotenicus P4 segment gut microbial communities from Petit-Saut dam, French Guiana - Emb289 P4 | ecosystem: Host-associated > Arthropoda: Insects > Digestive system > Gut ... | reverse complement strand
TTTCTTTTCTTGATATTCTAGAGGATCTCCTCAGGGCATCCATCTCTGTAGCTTCGACCCGTCTTTTATTATTTTCTGTGAGTCTCCATGTTTCGGAACCATACAATAAACTGCTTTTAATCAGTGCATTATAAATTTTCGATTTTCTCTCATTTCTTATGTTTTTGCTCCGCAGTATCCCGTTTAAACATGCTATACATTTCCTTGCTTTTATTACTATTGATCTTGTTTCTTTGTCGCCTGTTCCGCTAGTGTCAAAAATAACTCCTGAATATTTATATTCTTGACAAAATTCAATCTCGCTATCTTTATCTAATTTCAAATTGTTGTGCGTTTCCCCAATATATATTTTTTTTATCATAGCTGAAAATATTAATGAATTTCTTCATTCCTTCCGCGCAAAAATAGAGAAGTGCCTCGTATTTCTTGAGATTCACGTGGACACTGAATGTCTTATGTCTTAGGATGTTAATGCGCTGCCTCATTTCTCACACGGAAACACAGATGATGCCCTGTAATTGTCAGGACTCACGAGGAGAGTGAATGCCTTTTTCTTAAGTTTTCTGTTCCCTGCTTTCTCATATTATTAAACATCCTTCAATTATACCAAATAAATGCGCCAACACGTCTCTGGTTATCCACACTACCTTCGGGCTTACACCTAGATAGTGTAACACGAATTTGACGTTCAGTTGACCGTGTATCGTGATAAATTCATATAGCAAAACCAACCAGCTGCACTAATTTCTCAAATTTATTTTTAGAATAAAACTCTACATGTTTCGAACAGTTCCTCTGGCCATCATCACGAGTTTTTCACTGTACACACGGCAATAGTGTATGTCATACAGGTCTGCTGAAAGCTAGCGAGGAGGATCAGGACGGCACTGATTTGATTCTGCAGAACCAGGGCGGAACTGGTTTGGTTCTGCAGAACCAAACCAGTTTCGTCCTGATCCTGCTCGCAAGCTGTCAGCAAACCTGTATGACACATACCAATGCCGTGTGTACAGTGAAAAACTCCTGTTGATGGCCAGAGGACCTGACCGAAACACGTAGAGCTTTATTCCAAAAATAAATTTGAGGAATTAGTGCGTCTATTTGGTTTTACTATAAGAATAGTGTAATACATTATGGTATGAATGATTCCCTTCACATCCCTCCTGACTTATACTTTACAATCACTACTTTACCTTGAGCGAATCTGCTTGTTATACATTGCATCGAAAAGTAATCCAACGAAACTTATCGAAATCCGACTACCGCAGATATGCGACAGCGATTCTCGTCTAAGTATCAAGTCTTGCCGATCAGAGTCCTCTCCATCTTCACGCGTACGGAAGGTCCCAGCTTTTTCATTCAGAGTGGATATTAAACCACGTACACAATTAATCGAAACTGAAATTAAGCGGAAACTGTTTCTGTAACGAGGAATTATACGTACATCAATTATTGGCTGTTTTGTTCCAAATTATATAGCCCGTATTTGATTCTGTTTACAAACAGGCTTACCCTAATCGTGTAATTATTTGTGTTAATGCGCTTAGTTAATTTTATTATTCACATCAAATTAAAAAAAATCTGCCTGCTTATAGCATCTCAAGGCTTAACGTCACTGATACAAAAGCCCAATTTTGAATATGATATTGAGCCAGTTTCATCCATTACATTCAAATAACCCCTTTCGCGAAAATTACATTCTCACGTCTTCTTGGTACTTAGCGCGAAATTTATGGAACATAAAGTAACGCCAAACTTGGGAGGAATTTGAGGGAAGGGGGAAATGAAAAAAGAAAAACGGAGTTGATGTGGAGATAACAACATGCAGTATTTCAAATATATTGACTTTGACAATCAGAGAACTCGGAAATAAAAAAAATGATAAGCTACGCGATCGTGTAACACGGCAAACTGACTATGCACAGCATATTTTAAAGTTGTTTATTCCCTGCATTTTAGACCAATGTACTCAGTTTATTTCAACACGTAAATGCACTGTGCATTTAGCTGTTGAAATGAGCTGAGTGCGTTGATATATAGAGTGTACTTTACCATTGATTTGCACACGATGTGAAGTAGAATATTGTGCCGAATATATATAAAATTGCTTGATTATATTGGTGTATGGAACGAATATGAGATCATACGTTAAAAATCACTTAATTTGTGGGATAACAACTTAAACACATGCCTTGGACAAAATGCAAGGTGATTAGTTGGAATTCATAAAGCGAAAGGAATATGAAGGAAATTGTCTGGAGTACCAAGATGCGTTACAACTGATTTCCTATGGAACATTTATTGTGCGGAGTGAAACACAAAGAACTGACATGTTTTTAATTTCCAGAATTTTTATAAGTTTTGATTTGACTAGGAGCTCCACATTCTCAGGGTCAAGATGAATGTTGGGAGATATGTTATCAACCGGCACGATGGAATGTTGGTTAGTCCAGACTTTTGAGGTTATTCAAAATGTCATCACTTTGTGTCACAGCTTATACTTAACCATATTTAATTTAATAACGTAAGAAAATGAGGGTGAAATCCAGTGCCGACTAGACGGAGAGGAGACCTGTACAAATTACTGGGGATTGGCGGTCCAGATAGGGACATGGGACCCCACTGTGTTTCACATGTTTTTGCCTTCCTCGGTAATTTGTCGATTGTACAAATTAGCCCCTTCACACCAAGTCCAAGTTCTCTGCAACTGACGGTCAGTCTTTCCGATTTAGTATGGATATTTTTAGCCGGTCCACCCTTGCTGGGGGCTCGAAAAATTTTTTTCACATTGACCCGCACCCGCTCTCTGTTATTCTGGTGAAATATGTAAACAATGGGAAAAGTAATTTAAAAAAAAAGTAATCGAAATTCGTTAAAACGGTTAGGGAGTCGACCTAGAAATAAGGAAATTCCTAAGCATAGTAGCTGTGTTTTTAACTTGTAACCTTAGCAATTATGACGACGGCGTTTTGTTAGGAATGTAGTGTAAAATGCTAGAGAGAAGACAATTACATTGTTATTCGCCATACATTTCCGTCTTAACGTTTATTATATATTTGTAATTTATTTATTTATTTCTCAGTTTCGACAAAGAAGAAGCTACTGTACCAATTTTGGCAACATTATCCCGTTGTGCCTGTTAATCACTAACAATCCAGTCCACACAAACACAACATCCGAGCACTAAACGTTTGTGTATTATTTTTTTTCCCACAACTTGTTTAGGTCGTTCTTTCGTCTGTAGATAGAAGAAACAAATACATAAAGGAAAATTTGCTATAGAAGGGGCTTCCCCTACACAGTCAATTAACGACCGAGAACATATTTGGGAGAAATAATAATAGTAGTATTAATAATAATAATAATAATAATAATAAACTTGTGTTTCGGTGTTACGTTCGTGTGGATTGATTGCTCTTGACTAAATTATTATACCAATTAAAATATTAAAGAATTTTTTAACCGATTGTTTTCATGCTGTTTTTCATTCAAACTTTGAGTACCGAAACATGGCAGAAGATTGTATTTTCCCTGATATGCATACTGTCAGTTACGAACGACAATGTATCTTGAAGTAAACTGTCTTTCATAGAGGGAACTGCCATTCATAGCTTTGTAATAGGTAATGTACAGAACGTTTCGTTTTTATGTTTGTATGTTTGTTTGTTTGTTTCTGTCTTTTTGTCTTCGTGGTTTACTTGACCAAGGTCGAAGTAATATAACATTATACTCGTATATCATTTCGTCATCGGACGATATTCAGTAATGGGCTGGAAAGCATATAAAAGGGAAATGTCATAGACAGGTTCTACTGCTTTTAATTCCCTTGGTTATCATACTTATCACCAGTTACCCAATTCAATACACTTACATTCTCCCCACACAATGTATTTATCGAATGTTTTCCGTATAATACCCACAATAGAGTAAATCTGTTCCCTCTACTACATTAACTGACTGGTTTTATACCCGAGAAAGGACGTATTTTCTGCGCATATTATTGAATAATTCAGGTTAAGTTCGCTGCTCAAACGTTTGAGGTACTGTTTGAGGATCGATTGAGATAACACGAAGATATAAGAAAACTCTGGGTAGAGTAGTATAAATGGGATAAATCGGTTAATATAAATCCAGTTTCCTAACAAGTTAGGAAATGCTGTTTTCTTTCATGTATCCTGAACATTAAATTCTAAACATTATTAGAGATTCTTTAATTTAGTTCTATAGTTAATGAAACTCAGTATTTTAAGACTTTAAAACATCGAATGGGTGAATCGTAGTAAATAATGAGTTTGAAAGAATGTGAGTGGGTGTGTTGGGGGCATAAGATTGTGCACTATCCCCGAATTTCTTTGCGGTACTAAGGAAAAGCCACAAAAATCTTCAGTCAGTATATTTGACGTTTCGTCCGATGTTTAAACGGAGAATTTTCGGAATGCAGGTCAGATTCTTGCGTTAGAACCGTCTTATTTGGCTATAGCAGTTCGTGTATGACTTATTTACTTCACACAATTACGTTTCTGCAGTTGATGTGTACGGAAATTACGTAATTGGATTGCAGTGAGTTCTGCACCAAGCGAGCTGCTGCGAGATCCAAAGTGTTGCAATTAGTAGTCTTGAAAAGTGTAAGAGAAAGGGAAGATAACTTGGGACTCCTGAAGAAGCTTTCTGAAATAATTGATCACCTAGTGGCTGTCAACCAGTTCAATTAAAGATAACGCTGATTGGAATGGAGAGCAGAGAAACAACAAGAAAACTTAAAGTGCTTCCCTAGAGTTCTAACAATTGTGAACTGTTCTGTTGGTGAACTTATAAGCTTATGTTACTGAAAAGCCGATAACTTATATAGTTTACTATATTGGATCCACTTATATACAATTTTGTTATGTAGACGGCTCTTTGTTTTGTATACCTTTAAGTAAACAAAGAAAGTTATATTTCACTTCAGAAACGTAATCGACAATTTATGTTATGGCAGAGTGAGACATTCACAAAGAACTTACTCATCAGCTGAAAGTCGTATAGCAACACCAACATTAATTTGATATTCCATTAAGTCAAATTCTCTGTAACTTAGACTTCTCGTAGATTATTTTACAGGCCGTTTCATAATGTACTCCGGGATTTAAAAAAAATATTATAGGAAAACCGCAGGATACGTATTTACGAAAACTGTATACATAGAAGGAACAACTCAAAAAGTTTTTCCTCTGTAAGTTATTTTTCATCGTGGTTCACATTTCTGCCGATAGGCGATGCAAGTGTATGTAGTGAGAAAATGGCCGCTCCGGAGGAGAAGTCGTTTTGTGTGTTGGAATATCACATGAGTAAGTCTGTGGTTACTGTGCAATGTGCATTTCGTGCAAAGTATTCGTCCCAAAATTGCCAAGTGACCTAGCTGACCTCAAGGCACGGATCATTGTAGCAGTGAAGAATATCGATGCACCCATGCTGATGTGTGTGTGGCAAGAACTTGAATATCGTGTCGATGTGTGCTGTGTCACCTGTGGCGCACACATCGAAAATCGCTAGTTATAAAAAAATCTTTTTCAGTTTTCCTGTGGCTGTGAACAATTCCATTAAGATAGGTCCTTAGGGTTTCTTGTTATAAATGTTTGTAATCACAGAGAACATTATGAAACGCGCTGTATAGACATTTACCTAACAGCCTGAACAAAAATATCTCTTAGGCGCCCTTAATTCTACCTGCAAATTTTCATAGCAGTACCGTTTTGTGAAAGTAAAAGAGAAACGTCAAGAATACACTCATTTGAAAAGGTAACTTCGAATATACGTGGCTTATTACCGCTTAATGGTTGCTACGAGTATACAAAGCAGACTTCATTTACTGTAAGTCTTTATGTTAACCGACGTTAATTACTGCCTTTGCTGTTGGCTACGCACAGCAATATGCTGACAAGCATCATTCAAATATATTTTGGTTTATATATGTCCAAGAATTGCACTATCGGATGTTTGCGAACAGGACAAAACGTGACTCTCACAGTTAACTATAAAACTAAATTGGATAGTTTCCATCCCGTTGTGTATACGTAAACAATGTATTAATTAAACCGTCTTTACACAACACATATAATAACAGTTGCAGTTATTACAACTGTTCAACTAAGCAAAATGTTTCGGCCTTATTCGGCCATCATTGGACTTACAAGCCAGTGGTGTTTGTCAAGCTACATTCAGTGACTTTTACCTATGGGATCCCATAGGTAGAAGCTACTGAATGTACCTTGACTAACACCACTGTTTTGTAAGCCTGATGATGGCAGAATAAGGCCGAAACATGTTGCTTAGTTGAATAGTTGTAATAAATGCAACTGTTATTTTATGTGTTGTGTAAAGACGGTTTAATTAATACATTGTTAACTACAAAACGGTAAGAGGTAAAACTATGAGTGTCTATGACACTGTTTCGTTCATATGTATCTATCAAATGGCAACACCTAAAAACGCTTTCTTCTTCTTATTCTTATGGCATTACAGTTCTTGGTGAACCATAGCCTCTTCAAAAAAAGACCCAACCACGGTTTTCTGTGTTATATTGTATTGTGTTGTATTGTGTTGTATTGTTTTGTTCCCTTTTGGTAATGTAACTAAAGGTTTGTCTTAATTTAAAAGAAAACAACATAACAGCGCGGTGTATAAGTGTCAATAAATAGATACGCAGTCTCCGAGCTCCCACCTCGGAAACTGATTCGATTGGAGGGAATTCCGGTTGAATTTTGTCGTCGAAACAGTGACACCTAGACTGGGCATGTCCGATCTCCTCCCTTGTTGCCCGTCATCGTCATTCCACGAATGTTCCATAACCATATTCATCTTCTGCCTTCAATACAGTACAGTCGTAGCAAATGGCTACTCCTTTAATTAAAACACAAAAATAGAATGAAAAACACAATATATTCAATACTTACCAAAACCGTAAATACAATAATTTGATTAATTAAAATTTAAATTGGTGTAAGAAGAAAATCTTTTTCGTACATAGAAATTGAATTTTGTTTTCTTGTATTATTCTGATCTCACCCCCTTTCTTCTGCTACACGTGATTGGGTCTGTTTATTTTCTTTTCTGTCAAAGAATTGTTTCATTTCCCTGGGATCCTTTATCTGAAGGCTGAAGAGAATGTAAGTGCAATTCATAGAATTTATTTTGTAATCTGTAGACTTTAATCTCCCTTAACTAAAGAAATTAAAGTAATGTTACTTCATTATATTTTAATTTTATAATATATAAAATTTACAACCCTAAACATTGATATCTTACACATTGCAGATTGTCCCTGGTGATAAAATTATGCGACATGATACTAGAAGACTTTTTTTAGTGTTTTATGAGAGCATAGTAAAAAAACAGTTTACGCACCAAAGTGCTGTTGTTCTCAACTAATTCCAGATACACATCTAAACATGTTTCTTTGTGTGCGACTTCCAAAACGGTAAACATGTGCGGAGAATCTGATGTGGATAACGATTGTGTACTGCGCGGAGGGTTTCCGAATATCAAAGTCTTGAGAGGGCGGTGTAAATGCGATCTGGCACTCCGTGGCAGAGTATTTGTTCCTCGCTTCGCTGTGGTGGAACACGAAACCTCTTCTCGATATCAAGCTGCCGTTATGCTAAACAGGTAACTGTAGCTTGTGGCAGTACGAACAGTCGTATGTCGGAAGCCATATGAACTTCGTCTATTCGTAACATCAATCGACAATGTAGGAAACTCACTGGATTAATTTAAAGTAATCTCTTGAGAAACGTGGCTTATGTTCATAAGAAACTATCGTCATTGAACTCGGTTACCGCTGGTCTTTTTTGTCTACTTCATTTCGTCCATTTTGTGCTTTGTTATTCTTTTCCTTCCTTCCTTCCTTCAACTCATGTTTAGTATGATTTTTAGGCGCTTTAGCATGGTCGCAAATATTGCCTATTCGTCACATCTATTCGTCCGTCTGTCCGCCTGTATCAGCGTGACTGTCACTTGACAGATTTCGATTAAACTTGATATTAGGGTCTTGTATGAAAATATGTCGAGAATACAAATGTGATTAAAATCTGGTAAAAATATTGTTGCACCTTAAGTACACGTTAGTGTTGTCGGCAGCATCGTCTCTTTAAAATTGCGCTCTTTTCGAGTGATACGGTGTCATGCTGTTAAGGTAGACGACGAGGTAAAAACTTTACGAGGAAGCGCCATATTGTTTATTTATACACACATAGCCTATCTTCTTATTTATTTCTCCATTTCCTTGTGCTTTTACATGACCAGATTTATTCTTCCTTCATTCATGCGATTACGATATCATTCTGCGTTATGTTTGAAATTATTTTATGCCTGTATTTCTTGCTTTTTACCTCTTACTTTGTTCCTTTCTTCCTATTTTTGTTCTTTTATTTCTTCTCTCCTTTATTTTTATTTCACTGTTCCTTTATTCTTATCCTTTTTCTTCATCCCATTATATATATATAGGCATTTTAGTCCCTTATATTTCCTTCCATTTCTTAATTTCTCATTCTTTATTCTTACAATACCTTTGTTTCCTTTACTTATATCTTTATGTCCTCCTCCTTTATCCTTTTCTCCTCTTTTCTGCGCCCTGCTTCATGTTTATGAACTCAGCGAAGCGCCTTAAACTAACGGAAACTTCTCCTTCTGTTGTGTAGTAAACACTATCTAAACAGAATTCCGCAGCCGTTTTCAATGATATAGCAAGGTGCGGGCTTTAATTTTTTGGAGTACAACGCCACGTCTCTCTTAGAGATTTTAACTTCTGTCGCTAACATGTGGTATTCATGGGTCGTGACAACAAACTACAACGCAGGACAACCAGACTTTTTCTGCATACCTTGACTTTTGAATTGCGATGTTTTCCAACGAAGTTTCGTGAAACGTGGTTGCTAAGACATCTGTTATACACATCTCTGGCCAAGTTAGAATGTCAAATGAAATCTTTAAGTACTACGAAGCGTATACAAGACCTTATTAAGATCAATAATTCGTAATTGAATATTAATTCTACTGCAGGTTTCGAGCATAGGAGAATCAGTGTTTATTTACAGCTTTAATTACAGTAAATGTAATATTTTTAACGTTCTGGTTACATTTTTTTACTCTCGGAGTTTAATGAAACACTATTTCACTCTAAGTTGGGTTTACGCATTTTTCACAATGTTCTTTTCAAAGCAAAACATGCAATGTGTGTGTGTGTGTGTGTGTGTGTGTGTGTGTGTGTGTGTGATTCATGATGTTGCATGTAAATCCTCATGGTACAAGAAATACCAAGCGTGACTGACAAAAATTATTGCAAGGTTTCTTAGAAATGTGTATATCAAGGATGAATGTTTGAAGAGATTTGAACTAATCAAACAGTGGCGAGCCTCAGTGATGCTGTGTGGAAGTTTCAAATCCAACGTGTACAAGTATAATTTCTTTATCAGAAGAATTACCTGTTAAGTAAACCATTTGCTTTTGACGTAACATTTAGTTAATTCAGCGTCATCAAAAATAATGTTTAGGCAATTTGTTTTATAACACACAAAATACAAAATTACCTCCATGACAAATGCAATTCGGTTATCCTTTATAAGGAAACAATGGTTGCTCTTTTCTGAGATTGCTACGAAACGTAGAAGCTAAATAATTTATGTGCTCATAATGTAGTTATTTTGTTCGTAAAACACATTTTACCATATTACGTACTAATTACCGTGTTTTAACGAGTCATTTTAGATAGTTATATTGCTACTGAACTACACAGCTGATTGGTGACAAAGAGCGTATTATTTTGGGTTGGAATTAATCAGACAATTAAATAGGTTTATTGTGTCTAGGAAGTGTGGTTTTAATGCTACGTCGAAGTTCTTCTTCACCTTAAGCGACCCAACGGGAAGTGGCCAACGAAAGTTGTCAAAGAAAATACTGGCTCTATGTAAGCTATGTTGCTACCCAGAAGTAACAATCTTAAGTACAACGAATTGGGATTAATAACACAAACGCATATTCAGGTAACAGCTATTTTCACACATCATGCACACTGGTTTGTATACGCAATGTACTTTCGTATATTCATTATAGACAAGATAATGAAAGTAGCTTCTGGTACAGGAATTGGAAGTGTTATGTTGAATGTAAGGTAGTCTACAGCAGTGTTTTTGTCTTGTTGCAGTATCGACGTACCAGGGAGAGATACTTAAATTGGCAAAGATTACAAGATCCGAGATGGGTGCCTACCTTTGTATAGCATCGAATGGAGTGCCGCCTACAGTCAGCAAGAGGATTATGGTCAACGTTCACTGTAAGTTTCACGTTTATCTGTTCAATTACTATTGCGCACATCGGAGCACTTCACAATTCCACGTATCTCAATTTGTATCCCCAAATTACATACGCATTTACGTATAGTGTCAAAGATGTGTATCTATATTTTAATATTATGAACTATCTTTCTGCTAGTAGATAAGATCAATAAATAATCTTTGTCAAGGGTTGCCAAACTTGACGGTACTAAGTGCAGATCTGAAGTTTCAGAACTTCTAGGCGGGCGCAGGTAGATGCATAATAATTTGTGTTTCAAGAAAAATAAATAATTTAATATCAATAGGCAATAAACGTTTTATTTAAATAAAACATGACAAAGCCATATAGTGGGTCCCTGTTACTACGGCATGGCGCGTCCTTACGTTGCGGATAGAGGAACAGTCTCCGATAAGGAGGGTAGCTGCGAATAAATTGAATAAGTAGTCGCGGACAGCCGACGAGGGATGGTCCTCCAGCTTGGGGGTTGGGCGAGGTGCTAACAACCCCTCCCTGTAAAAAACTTTGTTAAGAAACACTCACATGCGGGATGCTTGCTTTGGAGACAAAGAAGAAATTAAGAGCAGATTGAGGTCAGGAGGTACTTGCTATCATTCGGTGCAGAATCTTTTGTCTTCCAGGTTGCTACCCAAAAATTTGAAGGTCAAGATATATAGAACTATAACTTTGCCTGTTGTTTTGTATGGGTGTGAAACTTTGTCGTTGACATTGCGGGAGGAACGGGTGTTTGAGAACATGGTGTTGAGGAAAATATTTGGACCTAGGAAGGATGAGGTAACGGTGGAAAGGAGGAGATTGCATTACGAGGAGCTAAATGATTTGTACTCCTCACCCAATATTGTGCGGTTGATAAAATTGAGAAGAATGAGATGGGCTGGGCATGTGGCGCGTATGGGTGAGGAGAGGGGGTGTATAGAGTCTTGTTGGGGAAACCGGAGGGAAGGAGACCACTGGGGAGACCTAGTCTTAGATGAGTGGATAATATTAGGACGGATCTCCAGGAGGTGCGATGTGGGTACATGGACTGGATTGGGCTGGCCCAGGATAGAGACAGGTGGCGGACACTTGTGAGTACGGTAATGAACCTTCGGACTCCATAAAATGAGGGGAATTTCTTGACTAGCTGCAAACCAGTTAGCTTCTCAAGAAGGACTCTGCACCATGGAGTAAGTATGTAAGTAAGCAAGTAAAAGATGTCAGAGTGATTCATATTAAGTAGTGAACGGTCGAAGAGATGCCTTATTAGACGTGATAACATTTTAAAAATACCCTGAAATAAAAGCCTTTTATTATTTTTCTTTGTTAGAAAATGTAGGAAATGACGTCTGCTAGCGCCATGGGCGCATAGTAAAGGGCAGACAGACGCACATGTGCCCCCGGGAGCGGGCTTCGCCACCCTTGCCATGTGTCATCCAAGAATATTTTTTGGTGCATTTTAATATGAAAACTGCGCTGTTCTAGCTACAATATTTGTGCTTTCAACCACGGCATGCAGATATTTACAAAAAATTATGTTTGTAACATAACACTATGCTTACATTATGACATAAGTCTTTAAAATTCTGTGAGAGTTTATGTTACTTATTCTGCGCATTATTTAACGCATAACATATTTGATGGTATTTTGATATATTTTATGCATTCTTGATAATTGTTGATTATTTATACCGGCCTTACGGGGCATTCAGTGATTGAATATCCTCATATTATAAAATGGGAGTATAGCAAATTCCATAAATGTTTTGAATGTGAAATACGAGGCTTATTCAGAAAGTTAGTACCGTTTCGCTGTAAAAAAATTAAGTAAGGTTTCGTATAAACTTTTATTGTTATCAGATTCTATATTCTTCAAATTAGTTACCACAAATTCGCCGCCATTATTGAGGCACATACCGTAGCGGGGCACAAGTTTTTGTATACCCTCCTCATAGAATGCGGCCGCCTGTGATGCTAACCACTTCTGCACTGCATCTTTCAGGTCATAGATTAGAGTCCTTGAAATCTGAGGAAATTGCAGGGACAGATCAGAAATTGTGAAACGTCT
>Ga0123357_10009340_pt1 | contig 12371 bp, 9 predicted proteins | sample TergutEmb28metaG_FD_89873 | JGI IMG/M metagenome (GOLD analysis project Ga0123357, IMG submission 89873) | Embiratermes neotenicus P4 segment gut microbial communities from Petit-Saut dam, French Guiana - Emb289 P4 | ecosystem: Host-associated > Arthropoda: Insects > Digestive system > Gut ... | reverse complement strand
TTATCAACACCGTACAACTAACCTGCCATTCTCAACACAGCCTTAAACTCTACTGCGTATGTGCAGTGCACGCAGCGCGCTTTTCTTTTGCAGTGAAGTTCACTGCCCAACTTCCAGCTGAAAGCGTGTCATGCCAGACTACATTCAAGGCCGGTGTTAGCCAACAGGTACAGTGCGTGGACCTGCAAGAAGACCACACTTTTCTCTGGCCATTATCTCCATAACCGTTCCACTTTGGACTTAGGTGTTTTGGGTTATATCGGTATAGTTTAGCATAAGGAACACCCTCCTGAAGTCTGGCACATTCCTCCTGGGACACCCCGTATATATATATATATATATATATATATAACTCATTGCACGGAGGATGTATGATATTAAGTATGTTGTGCCCATTTTTATCAGCTGTATCTATAGACCCTGTGTCTGTGAGTTGTTCTTCATGTCTGTAGTCTCTAGTTTACTTTTTTGATTTTTAGAAAATTCAGAAATATATTTGAATGAATTAACAGTATAGCCGTTTCTTATAATAGATTGTATGGATATTGTGGCCTGTAATGTCATTTGTGTTGCTAAGGTACATTTGACATCCTTATATATTCTTCATTTACACTCTTGAGATTTATGAAAATATATCATTTGATACGTCAGATTCTTGGTGTGGGTGGTGGCTGCTGTGAAAATACCCTTCCTTTTGGGGTGTGATGTCATGGACTGTTGTAGATGTGAATTGACAGTTTAGAGGAATCCTTTCAACATCATCATTGTAGTTGAATAAGTGATGCACAGAAAATATGACGCTGATATAAGGACATGGTGGACCAGGGTATTGCACTGGCTGAGCCAGTGGGAAGAGGGAAAGTAAGAGTGCAGAAAACGTTAGGAACATTAGATGTTCCAGGAGTAAGTGGAGTCAACAGAAGGGTAGTGAAAAAATAGTTGACTTTTGGGGAGGCCTTTAGGAAAGGTGAAAGGAGAAGTACTAGTGACAGTTAATGAAGTAAAAGTGGAAAATATTTTAAAATAAAATTAAAATGAGAGATGAGATGTAAGATAAGAGAATAAAGGGGAGTCAGGGGGCTGTTGGACCAGTAAGAAGAGAGGGAAGTGAGGTAAACAGGCAAGGAAAGCATGCACCCAAAGGGGGCATTGTCTTGAATATCAAAGGATATAAAAATCAAAGAACAAAAATAAGTAGAAACAGAAAATAGAATTAAGGAGTATATATGAAGGAAGAAATGTGAGAGGACTGTCACAACAGCACTTGGCTGTGTTCTGGAAATGGGCATTGTGTGCTGGTTTTAGCAGGCCAGGCTGAGAACCAAATTCAGGGAGTGTGTTTAAGAGGTGTTAGGTGTTCTTTAGAGTACTATGAGGTTTCCGTGATGTGCTTAGGCAGAGAGTAGCCTACTCTTTATGTTACCAGCAGTTGGCTGTATCTTTGTGGTGTCCCTGAAGGTGCAATCTATGTTTCTTAATTTTATGGTACAGAAGCTGGTCTTCTGAAGTTGCAACCAATTCCCCTGGTTGAATGCTGTGTTCAGCCATAGCTCCAATCTCCTCTTTACTCACTGTTTTGTCTTTTCCTCTTGACAATCCTCCATTTTTTATTTCATATATTTTTTTTATACATATTTAGTTTTTGCTTTATACTTTTATCCATGTCTTCACTTTCTGCTAAGGCCCTATCCCACCACACACCCCCTACAAATGACCCATTTGTAGGTCCTGGCCTGATTCTCTGTACTTTAATTTGTTTACTGTTCCCTAACTTGCCAGAGCTCTGCCTGTCCCTATACCTGTGTGCTATTTTCTGTCTACTTAGATGACAGAGGCAGTAGGTTAATCTGAACTGTCAGTACATATCAATTAGATTTCACTTCCTTACACCACTGCAGATTACAGCAGACCTTAAATGTCTTGCATTTTATACTCATATGCATAATTTTAGGGTGAGTGAGTAATATTTTTAATCAATATGAAGTAAATCACAAGCCAAAATAAACTCATAACAGTATGTACTTGGGGATTGTATTGAAAACTTGTAATTTCGGCATTGTGGTCCAGTGTCAGAGTGTTCAAAGATGAAAAGTGTCATAAAATTTCATCTCATTTACAGGTGGATGTATGATGTCAGAAATACTTTTCTCTTCTACAACCTACTGTGATCAACTTTGTGTGTATAACAGAATTGTAAAATGTGGCTTTTATAATATTCACAATTATTTGACCTCATTTCCCAAATTTCACTATGGTAATTAAGGGTTGAAATTTACACCCTTAATCTTTATCCTGCTGGGGTAGGTATGTAAATTTTAGCACGTGGTTTATGAAAAACATGAATATCACAAAGACAAGGTTATGAAATAAACACTATTTTGAGGAAAATAAAACAGATTATGTAACTTGCCTTAAAATGCTGTAAATTTCCTTGTTGCCTAAGTATATGCAATGAATTTCTAGGGACATTTTTCCTATGTGGGTATGCATATGTGATTGCAGGTCTTTAGGAGGTTAAGTAAAGAGTGGCTTTCACTGCGCCATTTTACAAAACTTGTAACTTGTGAATGAAATTTTGTGGAAAATTATTATCCCAACTTTAACCGAGATGTGTCTGTAAATATGGAAGGTGCAGAAAATCATTTATTTGTCAAAGTAAAGTAATGCTGTCACCGAATTGGTTTGCACACAGTCATTGCATTCTCAACAACATTTTGTAAAGAACCCCTGTACTGAATTCCATGGAACTCCAATAAATGGTTTGGTTGCTGATGTAGGTAATGTACAGATGGGTATATTCTCCACATAAGTCATATTTATTTTTACTTCATAAAACGTGCCTAAACTTGATGTTGTTTTTGAAAATATTATGAAGGTATGTGCGGCTTCAAGGAATGGACGATATTTATTTGTTGAGTTCATATATTTTTTTCTGGGCCTCGTCTCTAATAAATGAGAACATTTTTTATCTCATGAAATTATGTGCAGGCAGGATTTCCGTTGCTGGGACTGAATTTCTTCACATTAGAGGAAGGATGCAATCTGAAGTCTTCTTTTATGCGACAAGTCCTTCCCTTTTTTGTTATCTCTTTCTGGTCTGGTTGCAGTTTGACCATAAACACGTTCTTAGAGTGGAAGCATTTTATTCCGTCTCTTTAATCTCTCAAGTAATCATTATTAGGAACAGCAATTTGCATGTGTATTTATTTAGAAGACTACCTTGATAAGTTATAAATTTCATTATTTTATGACAGTGTGTAGGAACTTATGTATTCATGTAAATTAGGGAAACATAAAATATCATAAGGAATAAGAATTTTTATTAGTTCAATGCAGTGTATTTTCAAACAAAAGCTTGTGTGATTAGTGGGAGGTTTCATTAGTAAAACATAAACCATAGTGGCACATTCACATTCTGCAAGATACATGTTGCCAATGGTGTGTATGGTGTTGTAATAAAAGCCAACGAGATGCACTGTTTCTCATTGACTTTTATTATAAGAATATATTATGATGCACAGACCTCTGAACGTCAAAAAAGGTGTGTACGTTGTCATTCTATTTATATGAACATATTAGCAATTTATAGCTGGCTACGTACGAAACAGACAACTTACGTTAAGTAAGGATAGACATTTAAATGTGCTTTAAAGTTGAGTAAACCAGTTTTCTGTAGCATTATACATAATGTTCAGCATAATATGTCATAATACTACACTGAGATGCTGGAAAAGCTATGGCATTTTATTGAGGTTAATAAAGTGATAAGACTTACAATTATGCTTGAAATGAGGTACTGTTGCCAGGCATGTCACAAATAAGCCATGAGCTTTTTTTTAATTGAAATTTATTCTGTAAGACGTCGACATAAGTAAGTTGGATCTGTTTGTGTGTGTGTGTGTGCGCACGCATGTGCATGTGTGCGTGTGAGTGCATGAGTGAATGAATGAATGAATTGTGTATTATTATCATCATTACTGTTGTCATTATCATCATTTTTTATCCTGGTTACTGAGTATGTACTTCACTGACTAGCTGTGTAGAAGTACTGTCAGACTATTGAAAGTTGGTGTAGTTTCCACCACTTTACATACTGCATATCCCATCTAGTAGGAAGTTATGTTTCCCCTCTGCTCCCCACTTTCCATCAGTGGGCCAGGACAGCTCAGTCAGTAAAGCGACTCACTATGGGCTGGATGGTCCAGGGATCGAATCCCGGTGGGAACGAGATTTTCTGCACCCATCCAGACTGGCCCTGGGGCCCACCCATCCTCCTCTGCAATGGATACTAAGTCTTTTCTGTGGGTAAAATGGCCAGGGCATGGTGTTGATGACCCACCCCATCTAGTGCCGAGGTTAAGGAAAGAGTAGAGCTATACCTCTTCTACTCCTATGGGCCTTCGTGGCCTGTTCTAGGGCGAACTTTACTTTATCCCCACTTTCCGCCTTCAGCACACAGTCAGACAACAGTGATGTGTCTTCATCATTATCAAACTCCTGAGATAGCTTCATAAATGTATAAGTGAAGGACAAAGGAATATGGTGTGCGGATTAAATTTTGGAGTGAAATTACACTCTTTTTTATTTGAAATTTACTTCATAAATGCACCATAGCATTAATGAAAAGTGTGGAATGAAGTCATTATTGAACATAATATTATAGGTAGAATACAGCAGTTTATTTGCAACGGTGTATTTCACAGCTGTACTTTCCTGTGTCTGGTACAGGTTCAGCAGCCTCTCTGGATCCAGTTGCATGCTCTCCAAACAATATTTGGTCACCTGTGAAGCATTGGGATAGTGACATCGAGATTATAAGCAATCCCAGCCAGAGCAGCATTGAGGTGCTGGACGAACAAGCTAGGTATGAATAAACTGCTGTGGGGTTTTGGTAGAACTGTTATGTATGAGGAAGTGTAGATGGTTTGATGATTTTCAGCCTATTGTTCTGTTGGAAGGCAACAAAGTTTATGAGTGCACTATGTTGCCTCTGTGTTTTTGTGTGTGCATGGGCATGTCTGTCTGTCTGTCTGTTCCCCCCCTTTGCATATTTTTAACCAGTTTGGACCTAGGCATGTTGAATTTGGTACAAGTATAGGTGATAAATATAAACCCAGATAGCTTGAGAAACACCCACCCTAGAAAACTTAAAAGATTGTATCATTTCTACACATTACATATCAGCAATAAGCAAAATGCAGCCCTCCTACCTTTGTGATGCAGGCCACTATCTAATTTCAGAAACCAAAACAGAGAGATACAAAATTCAGTGAATAATTATTTAATCTGCATTCACAAAAAAATATTATTCATAAATATGTTGTATAATAGACTACAGCACACTATATGTACCAAGATATAACCATAAGTTCCATCTCACATAAGAGTAACTATCATGCTACTGGGCAAATGGAACACAAATTATTTGTGTGTGCTTGATTCCTTTTACCCAGAATTTTTTTTTATAAGGGAGAGACAAGTGAGGACTTATTAGGCAAGATTAGTTTCTGTTTTGCATTGTTAATTCACAGTCTTTAGAGATTAATCTGAAATACAGTTTACTGCCACAGTAATGACACCACTGATGACTGGTTATAATCAGTAATTATATGTAAGTGAAAGTACAGGTATATTTTAATGTGGCCCGCAGTATTTTTTTTTTAATGAGTTGGCTGTCATACCCAAAAGGTTCCTTACTGCTGTTGTGTATGAAACCGTGTAAGTAATAATTACAAATTTGGTGACTTGTGAAACTAAAGGGTTATATCTGAAGATTTTTACTTATAAAAAGAGTGTAGAAAGGTAAGAACTTTTGTATAAAAGTAAAATGAAACAACAACAATGATAGTAATAATACATGGAATTACATTTTGAAATTAGGACATCAAGGAGAATGAGTGATTACTGATGTGTCACTGAATGTTACATTTGCCATCTTAAGGGTGACTAAATCTGGGAATTGTCCTCGGATCCTTACATAAATCTGGCATTGGGCCTAGTGTGAGAAGTGATGTATGATTGGTTGGAAAAGGACAATGGTGCTAACTAGCAGGGGAATGTTCTTAGGGTCATGAACAGAGGTGATGAGAAGACTTTTGTTTGGTAGTGTTGGTGGAGGTGGCAGTGATAGAGGATCTGCAGCTAACTCTTATGATGGGAGGCATTCAGAAAACGTGGGCGGGTTGGGGAGTGGAAGTGGACACAGGATTTTCAGTCTGTATCTGTTCTCCAAGTTGAAGTGTGAGTGTGTTCTGATATCTCATTTGCTTCCCTGACGATGTATGGTTAGTAGACCGTGATGTTAGCTACGACCAGTGTTTGCCAACCTTTCTTCTATGGAGAAACTCCTAATTTAATATTTTGTATCTCAAGGAACCCCTACCAGTGAATTCGTACACAGATCAGAAAAGATTGATAGTGGAGAGCGTTTCTGTTACCAGCAGTGAGGCTTCTCTGTAAAAATACATAATGAACACAGATGCAGTACAGATAAGTATAACCGTAAATACAAACTGACCAAAATGAAGAGGCAGTTGGTAGTGCACAGAGGTGACTCCGGTATTGCCAGTTGCCAAACAAATATTTCTGTGACACTTTGCTGGATATTTGGAATTTTTAATGGTATAGCATAATATTTATTTGTCAATAATTCTTGTGGAACCTTTGACAATGTTCTGCGGGACACTGGTTGGGAATTAGTGGCTGTGACTCTTGAAGTCCATGCTGTAGATTGTGTTGCTACTGCTGAATTCTGGCTGTCAAGTGTACTTTTCATGTGAATTGAGTATCGTACATATACCTGCTGTTTCAGGTGACTAAGAGCACAGGTGTACCCATATTGTAACCTAAACCTCAAGCAGATTGGCTGTCATATCTCCAGTAGAATCTCTGAGCACACAAAAGGTACTAGACCAGACAGCTAGTATTTAGCAGTAGCCAAACAATCTACAGAGATGAGATACAACAGCAGTGTTGACAGAATGGACATCATAGCTGCACTTCCAGGCCTACTGGCTGTGCATCATCAGAGAATTTACAGAGATGTTGAGACATCTTCACTGCTTCACCCAGGAGGGTGGATAGAGACTCAGCAAAGCCCATCTCCACCACTTCACCCCATGCCATCCATTAACCCACCACCTCTGAACAACAGCTCAGTGCCTCCTATGCAGTCCACCTTTAGTTCCTTTATTTCCAAGTGAAGGAAAAAACGTTCTGCCCATTTCTGTCACCCCCAAGCTTCCTAGAAAAATCTACTTGTCATCTCTGGTTGTGACTGTGTAGTTGCTTCCATACTGACTAGCAAACACTATGGTCCTCCCCAACCCAATCAGGCTGTTGCTTCCCATTCCCTACCCACTGCTAGGTCTGTATTACAGTCCCAAGATAATCCCTACATTTACTCAACCTCAAGATTGCAACTGTAATATACGTATGCTGAAATACACGTATATGCAGCCTAAACCTGAAAGCTGATTTCATGCATTTCCCCAGCTGTGAAATCCTAAGGATTAAGATATTAAAAATGTATTTGTATGAAGAGAAGTCTTTGCAGTAGGGGAATTGGCTTTATGTATTCTTGGAACTCCTTGTTAAGCACATTCATGAAATAATTGCAAATGGGGACTGTGCTTCATTATGTCTGTCTGTCCCTCTCTCCATCCTTCCATGTGGAACTACTTGGCTCCCACTGGGTGGATTTTTGTGAAATTTGATACTGGGATATGTACTAAAATCTGTTGACAGAGTTCAGATGTGGTTGAAATTGGACAGTATACTAGGCAATTTGCATGAAGACCGATGTACATTTGTGTCATTAGTCTTTATAATGGCCACAGGTTGTGTTGTCTGTGGAATACAAGCTGAAGCTGAAGAAGCATTTATGATTTAAACATAATATGGAAGCACAATTGAGTCTAAGCATGTTGAACAGAGCACAGCAGAGCAGACTGTTGCTAAAGTAAGAAGAAACCTTACGGGGACAATAACAAAGTAAACACGCTGGAAGTGTTACTATGCACATTTCCTGGTTTGTTATACATCGGTTGTTGCATAATATTTAGTGCCTAATGTAGAAAAACATAAGCCTCAAACATATGTTAATTATGCCATAAACGTAATCCAATAATGTTTAGACTTCAGAGTGCTGTTACTCCTGCAAGGCTGCAATTTCCAGAGGAGAAACAGATGTCAGTGGCAGTCCCAACTCAACGGCCAGTTGCGCCTGAAGTGAGCACTCAATTGATTTCCGTTACTGGTCTTACAGAGAGCAGTTCTTCCAGTAAGTTAATAATAATAGTGGCATTTCATATGCCATTCCCCTCCTTATTTTATTTTTTTGGGTGCACTGAAAATCCTATGGATTGCATAGTAACACCACTCTGTCCATCTGTCAGTAAAACAAAATCACTCTGTCCATCTTTCTTTACATCTCAAGAACTGTTGAAGTGATTTTCATGATAATGCTTGGAAACTTTATTAAAATCGGTTGGCACATTCCAGTTTTTGTTAAAATTGGACAGAACTATTGGACGTCTTGAACAATGAACTATATGCATTTCTGTGTGCCTCTTGAACAAAAAGTGTTAAATATTCTTTAGAATGAAAACTGTATTTGAACAACAGTTGTAAAGAAAAATGAAGTGCATACACATCTTATGATCAGTACACTTTTATACAAGTCTAACAGTTTTTGACATGAGGAAGATACTTATGCACAAAGGTTACCAGCAGTCAGGAACAGTTTTCTGAACCAATACAACAATAAATGAAATCTCTTGATACTTAAGTGTCCTTCCACCAAATTTGTGGGTCCATATGCTCATGTGTGTACATTTAATGTAGATATAATTTTCCATTGCAGCATAATTATTGTGTGAACTTGTCTGAACAAATGCTTATTGCCATAAATACTTGAGCATGGTATTTATGTTCCTTCTGTCAGATTAACTTTACACTGTATACTTGTATAATCTTGTTTAACAAAGGAACATTTGTAACTGTGTGAAACTTATTTGCATTATCGTATTATTTAGTGACTTATTGAAGTTTCTGTGTTTAGGTTCCCTCACTGATAGTATATGCACAACATATGAAATTCACTCAGAATCACTGTCAATGAGACAGGGATCCATGACAGCAAAGTTAGAAGAGACAGACAATGTAATTACTTTTGGTGATGGAAGCAAATGCACAGACACCATTGTGAGTCTTGGAATGGATGATGGAGCTGAGAAATTATCAAGGGGTTCACTAGATGAATGTGATCATGAAGTTGAAAGTCCATTATTGCTCTTCAGGATGCATGAAGAGAGATTAAGTCCTCAGATGAATTATGCTAGCATGCTTAAAGGTGAGAAAGTTAGCAGGTAGCTGGTAATAAATTTTGTAAGAAGAACAACATTCTTACAATTTGGAACATATGATGAGTATCTTTCAGAAGTGTAGCTTATTTAAAGGATATGCTTGAGTTGATGCTGTTTGCCACATTTTCCAATTAAACTGTAATCCTGTGGCTGAAGATGTTAATCTTTCTCCTCCCTGTGTGTGTATGTATGATAGCGATGAATGAAACTTCCGGGTTATAGCAAACTTCCAGATAATTGTTATATTTACACATGAAAATTATGTACAAAAATAGATCCTGAAGTTCTGTAATTATGGTGAAAGCTCTATCAATCATTTCTGAAAGGACAATGGATTGTTAACCATAAATGAAGCAAAATGACAGTTATGGGCAAAGCTTTAGTGTGTCAAAAATATGAGAAAACAAAAAATGAAAATGTTTCATTTCGCAGTTAGGCCTACAAAAATGATAAACCAATACTTAACTAATACTTGCATGCAAATAATTTTGTTTCCAAAGAAATCTGATAGCTGTTTAGTGTGAAACATTGTCATTTGAGATGAAACAGTGCCAGTTCCAAATTCAAACTGTTTTGTTTGTCACGTCTAATAGTGCTGTATGTCAAAGAATGATTTAACAGTTACATATGCAGCAGAGGCTTTGGCAAAATTTATTCCTACATGAAGGTCACATTTATCTCTCTCTTCTCATTGCCACTGCCGCTGCCATCCCCACAATCATCACACAGCTTTCCATGCTGGAAACACCATGTGTGGCAATTTCATTATCAGCAGCTGCAAAAGAACTTATGTTAATATTCTTCACAGCATCAAGCTCTGTCCAGTCCAAGTGCAAGATATGCTTGTGCAGATCGGTGTATAGTACACAATGGTGTATCTTGTGGATGAGTGGCGCAGGTATCCAGAACAACAAAATGTTTCTACCTTCCACATCAATAGAGTTACCCATTGCCCTTAGAAACTCTGTGAAAATTGGTGTGATCATCCTTGCTTTTTTTTATGTGTGTGGTGTTTAACTTTTTTAAACAATGTTTTAACCAATTTGCCAACTGTGGTCAACAAAAATAACAAATAACAAGTATAGTAGCACTAAATGACACAGCTGTCAATTGTCATGCTCATGGGGAGGCAAACAGAGTGCTGCAAAGTTGTAATGATTGTAGAACATAGTCTGCATGTTTCCCACCTTACATCAAAGACTCTGCATCACCCCCACCACTAAACCATCATTCACACTTGGCCATTGTGTGGCAAACTTTTGTAAATTAGCAGTAATTACTGCTATAGGCAGGTTACGGTTGTTGTATGTTACAAAATATTTGTATTCCTTTCACTTCCTTTTTCTCAGAAACAATGATTCCATGAATATTGTGTGTCAGGACCAAGAGTTCTGAATGCATGATGTTTGAAGATTGCGCTGAGGAACAATACTTCCAGTGTAACTGTATTGTTTATATGAGTAATTTTTGGTCCCAGAAGAAATTAATGCTGCGTGCAGGAAAATGACACATATGGGAAAGATAGATAGAGATTTCACCATGTTAATGATATTGGCTATGGCTCCTCTTGAGAATGTTTAAGTATTTATAGGAAAGTAGGAATTACTGTTTTATCCTTTATGTCCTTGTTTATGTTTTTAGTTCTGTCTTAACATTGCCATGAATTGTGTAGACTTGTTGCAGAGCGTAGGGTCTAAGCTGCCATCCAAGTCCTCAGAGAAGGTTCTTGAATCATCCAGCAATAGTGAAACTGCCCTCAGAAATGACAGGGTGAAATATTCATATACAGACTTTTCTGTTGTTGATCACCGAGTGAAACTCTATTTGTACTTACATGTGTTCCAGCACGAACAGGAGGAACTTTTGTTTCTGCTTAGGGTAAGTATATTTGCTGTTATTAGTACAAGAAAAGTTGCCACACAACGTTTATTTCATCAAATAAATATATAATTGAAATACTGGTACCTCATAAGAGATATTATCATAGATTTTACCTATTATGGGATTGATTCTGTGAAGAAATGTGGTGAAACCCTCTTAAGATGCTTTTGTAAAAGTTCAACAAATCAAGCTGATAAAGCAGGAAAACATCTTCAAAGGGTGAGCATGAAAACATGTTATTATTTTGTACCTCTGTATTGAAATAGACATTTAGTACTTTAGTAGAATATTATTCCATATAATTTTATATGACCAGTAAATGATTTATTTATTTTCATTCTCAAGCCACATTTTAGGTCTTGCCCACTCTAGTGACTGTGACACATTCTTGAACATAAGGTAACATATTTTTTACAAACACAACTGGTGTGGCCACAAGAGTTCCATATGTACCAATTCTGCTGTCTGATATTCTGTTGTTTTTGTCTTCTTCCATCATGTCTCTTCAGTTGCAGCTTCCTGACAAAATTTAAAACCTAGAACCTCAGCAACTGTCATTTTAACGCCTTGCCGTCAGGCCATATAGAAAGTCATGATGTCTATCCCATGTGTTGTTGACAGGTCACGCATTTCTACATTTTATTACACGACATCTTGCACATGCATTTGTCAGCTGGTCTGGCTCACTTTTTGCTTAAAGGTTATTGACAGCTTGATACTTGATGCAGGATGCTTGGGTCTCAAGTTACAAACAAACAGACCTGTCTTGACCCACTATTTTTAGAACCAGAAGACTGCAACAAAGGGACCACTCATTCAGTTATTTTGTTTTTCTTAAGTTGCAGTTGTGGCTTTGCATAGGAAGGTTCTTCAAGAGGACAATATTTTGTGTGAGTTATATGTGGATACACATTCTGAGTCTCGATCATAGTGACAATGAAAGTTTGGACAGTGACAGTGACATCCCCCAACTAGTTCACATAAATAATTGTGATCTTCTACTGGTCTGCTGACCCCACAATTTCCACACCCATTTTTCCTTACAGTATGAGTAGGAACTGTTTTGAATCCATTTGGCAGGCCTGGAATTTTAGTGACAACAGCCAGCAAACACAGGATTCAGGG
>Ga0123357_10009337_pt1 | contig 12372 bp, 5 predicted proteins | sample TergutEmb28metaG_FD_89873 | JGI IMG/M metagenome (GOLD analysis project Ga0123357, IMG submission 89873) | Embiratermes neotenicus P4 segment gut microbial communities from Petit-Saut dam, French Guiana - Emb289 P4 | ecosystem: Host-associated > Arthropoda: Insects > Digestive system > Gut ... | reverse complement strand
GTGTGGAGCTACGGCACAACGTGGACCACGGCCTCGTCACTCTCGAGGTTCTAGATCACACACAACGACGCACTACAGTAGGTAGGACTCCTGTGGACGAGTAATCAACTCATTGCAGAGACCTCTACCTGGCAACACACAACACTCACAACAGAAAGACATCCATGCCCGCGGCGGGATTCGAACCAACACTCTCAGCAGGCGAGCTGCCGCGCGGTCACTGGGACAGACCATAACAGAATAATGCTGTAATAAAGTATGAGTGCACAATTGCTGTGCGTTGGCACATGTGACACAGAAGCACAAACATGTGCCACTGACATCTAGGTAAGAACTGTCTGTAGGATACCCTATTGGGTATATGGAAAGTTAATTTGAAGAATGAAAGCGTTTCAATACTTTGACATTACTGTAATAATGTAGGAAAAGTTCTATGTGACACATTTTTTAATTGCGAGGACCTAAATAACCAAGAAGTTCGGTAAACAGACACACGTTAATTGAGAAACTTAGTTCTGGAGTGACGACAGTAGAAAAATATATCACATGAGAGATATAATTTCAGTTGCAGTTGAAGAAAGTCTATATTTTTGCCCTGTACTTTAAAGGCGCGATATTCGTGAATCCATTTCTTGTTACACATTCCATCGGATATTGCTCCCTGTAACGCCTTCGCATACTTTACAGAATCGCGATTTCTTCGGAATATTACGTAGAAGTCTTTTTTTTTTTGCCATGCTTCAATCTGAAATTTGCATAAACACTTTGTGAATCTCTTTTCATCCTAGAATCTTCAATTTCAGGTTTTTAAGGGTAGGATGTAACTTCGGTTGCCTTTTGAAACACTTTGGTCTCACATATTTCGTAGTACTGAAAATAACACTTGCTTTTGGAAGAGGCTATGTATTTTGCAAGGAAACTATCCGCGATATATACCTATATCTCGTTGTTTATGTGAAGAGGCTGTACTTGTTCTCGCTTCGTCTTGTAGCTCAGACTAAACTGATTATATAAAGTAGCTTGAGAGTATTCACAATAGAAGAAGACGGTCTTGAAACACATATCTGTTTACCGATCATGTCCCTGTAGACCGAATGCCACAGATTGCTATTGTTACAGAGTCCTTTCTCGTAGCCTAACCTGAAAGCCTTACAAATTTTCCTGAGTAAGGCAGGATTAGCTTGTAACAACTTCTCAGTTTCTTCTATGTAGTAGGAGTTCAATTGTTTTTCCCTTTAAACGCCAAGTTGAATCCCATCTGCCATTTGATGGCATTATTAGGAGGTCACCATATTCTCCACGTTAGCAGAATAAGGGTTAAGGAGGTCTATATCCAACTAACCGAAGCCGAAGTTTTGTGTTAACGGCCTGCAGTTGGTTTGTGACCCAACTGTCCTGTTCTCATGGCATAAATTAGATCTTTATTGATGTGCGTGGAATAGCCATCCAAAACGGGAAGAGTTTTTCAACACTCGTAGTTTATATAGTGCCAAGAAGATACGTGAGCCATTTTAAGAACAGGTCCTTGATGATAAAATTGCTCTCTGAGACGAAAACAACAACAGTGCTGTACAGTTACCCATTTTTGGGATTTTCATATGTTGTTGCCCTTTTGAATGTCAACAGAGAAAATACGTATATATAATCCAGCAGCACTTACACGACAGATAGCAATTCAAACAGGTTTCTTTCTCCCCACTTAAAATTTAACAAAACATCCACTTTAATTTTCTCTACGTATCTTTCTATAGGTTTCTTTTACAATACTCTTAAGACAGTCTCCTCTAAGTCATAGGTTGTTGTAGCACCAAGTTTGTTATTGCGTATATTTTCTTCCAGCTTTTCGTAGAGTTGCTTAATTCTTCCTTATTGAATCATTTTTCCTTTAACGTTTTTGCCTCCCGCGTAATTGTGTGTATTGTCTCATAAACCCATAGAACCATTTATTTAGCAATTCCTTTGTACTTATTGAACATGTAAGAACACGGTGTAATTAAGCAAATTTAAATGTCACTTGTAGTAAATCAGAACTGCTCTACGTGCAGATATATATGGGTATATGTTGCTCTAGTTTAAAATATGGTAAAGTGCTTTCTCGTCGACATTTAGAAAAATATCTCCCACGCTCTCAGTTACTTGAGTGTGCCTCTCACTGCAAAATTTTCCTTTCTGTTTAAGCCTTTATTTTTTAAGACAGAGTACGGAAGACTATTCGCGATACACCGCTTTTAAAACAGTGTAGTAATTTACCTCACCTTATAGTTTAAACAAACAAAGGGGATGGCAAACCTCAAAATTAATTTCTAAGCGTTTTATCAGTCTTCTGTAGATCTTGCATTTTTTGTGTTCCGTGCTTCATATCGCTATCATCTTGCAAAGCAAGATGAAACTTGATTCCTAAATAAGCCTAGAGGATTTTAAGCGCTTTACTTGATAACACTTACCTTCTGCACATAGCTATAAAAGCAAGTGTAAGCACTGTTGTAGACTCAGTAGCATCTCCATAACAACCAGACAAACTGTTCTGTACTAGCTCTCAGTAACAGAACGTTACGGCTCCATTAATGGACCACTGGTCCATTCACAGAAAAAACAGATGGTACGCGGGTGGCAACTCTTCCGTCTGTTTTGTTGAATATGTGAAGTTCCATGTAAGCTAAGAAGGACGAAAACCACTACAGTAAATTACACAACAGCGAGCACACTTTTACGTAATAGAGGTAAAAGCCGGTTGCTTATTTTTTAAGTCGATAAATAAACTTAGAGGAATACTCGTAAGCTAAAAATAAGGAAAGTCGTAAATTTATGTAGTTATCTTTCTAAGTTCCCTCGTCACGTTTCACAGTCAAACAACCTCTTTAGACAGCACGTCACCCGCCGCACTTTCCAATACCTTGAACGTGTATGCCATATTGACATAGTTTTGACCCTTATCCTGCCAACGTGGAGAATATGGTGAGCTCCTAATAATGCCAGCAAATGGCAGATGGGATTTAATTCGGCGTTTAAAGTGTTAATATCATGGTAGTCCATCTTTTGCACCCGTTCAGCGAATTCGGACATACAGTAATGTGAATTTTCGTGATTTTACTCATATATATATATATATATGTTTCTTCGTGTTCTTAGAGTACAAAATAACCTAGGATTCTTTTATAGACTAATTTTTAGCTAGGCGGAATGAAAGAAAGGCTGTATACCAGCAGCCACCACGCTCTTTTTATAGAAATATCCGGGGTGACTGGCGAAAATCACGGAAAATACCTGCTGAATAGTTAATCATGGGCAGGAGTCAAACCCATTTGCGGGTGTGCACAAATTTCCCCAGAAATATAGAAACCACTTTAAAATTCTAGACGTCAACAATGCAACATGAATTAAATGCATATACCGAGGACCCACAAGTAGAATATTTTAAGAACCCTAGAAAATTTAATCTCACGGGCGACCAGGCGCCCGGGAGTTATGCACATATTTCCTTATGTTTATGTTGATAATTGTACAAATGATTGTTGAAGAATGAGAGACCAACTTGATGTCACCATTTATTAAGTTTTATTTCACTTCTTCTATGCTTAACATGTTTCGGACATTAATACATCCATCATCAGGAGCCTGCGACTTTTCTATTGTATCACCACATTGGTCGCGTTTTCCTGTTTCGATGTGTGTTGGAGTGGTGTGCGTGTAGCGGGCTTCAGCCTGCTACACGGGCACCATTCCAACCCAGCCACACCGAAACTCCAACACACATCGAAACAAAAACACACGACAAATGTGGTGATACAATAGAAAGGTCGCAGGCTCCTGATGATGGATTTATTAATGTCCGAAACATGTTGAGCATAGAATAAGTGAAATAAAACTTAATAATTAGTGACATCAATTTGGCCTCTTATTCTTCAACTATCACAATGACGTAGGTCCAATATACATAAGATTTGCAAATGACTGTTAACAGACTCGTTGTACACAGGACAAATTCTCTGTGATGTTTTTCAACAACGACACTGAAGTTAATAACAGAAGTGCGGTTTTAATTTCGTCGTTTAAAGTCCTGCAAAATCCTGTCCTGTTACACTAACCGACCCGCTATGGTTGGATTTCACTCACAACAGGGGAATTCCCGCACAGGAGTTAACTGGATCGGGGAGTTTGGGACTAGGTACGGGACTGGGACCTGCTTCATAAGAGGGAATCGCACCCATGAGACCAGGAGATCCTGTGGAGTTGGCAAATTGGACACCGAGCGTAAAGAATATACAGTGACTACAGCTGGAATATACTATGCAAACTGTGTGACTTAGTGGAGCTGAGTTTTCTTGAGAAGCTGATAGTAGCTCAACTTTTAAATCACTTTTTGTGCCTTAATTGACAGTGAGTATGAAAAGTGGGGAAGGAGGAATTTTATCGGCTCACTCCTTAACCACTGAAGTCAACAGGTACGTAACACTTCTTTTAACTAAAAGAAACTTTATTTTTCTCACACAGTATATTCATATATTTCATATGGTTTGCAGAATTAACATCGATTATTTGTCTCAAGAGAATTAATCGCTTAGTCTTCAAGACGGAGGTTGCGTTCTCTGTGAGGTAGGAACTGAATTTTATGTAGTTGATAGAAACTCCAATTTTCAATGCGCGAATTGTAATACTTATTTTGTGTACAGGTAAGTTTCATTAGTATAAACGCGATGAGCTGGAACCGCTAATGCCGAACACTTTGATAGCCTGTAGGAACTGAGTCCATACTTTCTTTCAAAATATAATGCGGCGCATTTCCTCAAACTTAAAACCTAGAATAACTTTCAAGTACAACAAACGCGAGATTGCATTAAGAAGGCTGATATTTGACAATTGTCGGCTCTGGTAACATAGACACACTTCCCTTAGATGGATATGGTGTCCTAACAATCAGTTACCTGTTTGTTAAAATAAAATATAAATCTATTTATTACCTACTGAATTGACATAAGCTGTTGGAAGTGAGAGTGTACATATGCAGAGCTGTCATACCGGTTTGCAAGTCGACGGTCACCAGTAAGACTTAATGAACTATACAGCATCTAACTTAATTTCGATTAACTCACTTTTGGGTCAACCTGTAGAATTTAAAAGACTACGTGATAAAGCATGTAATGATATCTGTTGTAATTAAAATTAGTACTTTGAGAAGATTCAAGAAGTTATGATCAAATCTAACAACATAACTGTTGTTTGTAAGTCGGAAAAATTCAGTTGTCAGTCGACTGATTAAGAGATCCGAGTACAGGAAATAAAATCCTGTGTGGCTACATTGCATTCATATCACGCTTTGAAGAAAGGAGGTCATTCATTAATATCTAAACAGAGATTACACTTGAATCTCTTCCGGTTCTAAATGCCTTTAAGTGATGGAGTGTCACCTAGCTACATTCTTCTTTTTATGCTTCTTCCTACTTAATTGAATATTATGTTTATTGGACCGTGAATCATTGTGATATTTGAAGAATAAAAGACCAACTTGATGTCACTTGCTATTTTATTTCACTTCTTATGTGCTCAACAGGCTTCAGCCTGCAACACGGCTACCACTCCAACCCAACCACACCGAAACTTCAACACACATCGAACCAAGAACAATACGACCAATGTGGTAATTCAACAGAAAAGTCGCAAGCTCCTGGTGATAGATATATTAATGTCCGAAACATGTTGAGCACATAAGAAGTGAAATAAAATAGCAAGTGACGTCAAGTTGGTCTTTTATTCTTCAACCTACTTAATTGGTTTGTTCTCTAAACAAATATTTCCATCATTCTTCACCTAGAACAAATATTTAACGTTGCTTTACGTTTGCTAACTTCCACAGTTTCATACCATTTAGTAACAAACTCTAAAATAATATACTCCAGTGAATTCAAACTTTCCTGGCTTGTGTTAAAAGTCGTGGATGCAGGATACCATGAGTTGTTTTTTGTGCGTTGCCTTTCTTCAGTCTCTAAAATTATGATCGGACGACGTCTTAAAATGTGCGATTGCCACTTGCATCTCTTCCGTAAATTCTTCTACAGACGTAATGAAATTCGACGCCATTTAATTTGTGTAACTGAATGAGCGTCGTTGAAGAAACCGGGAAACAAATACAATGTGTCAGCGAGCGTGTCACACAGAACTGCTCAGGTGCGTCTCTAAATTTCACCGCCAAGTCCTCACTCACAAATGGAATGCAATTCAGAAGAGACTGGAAAAAAATACATTTATTAACGAAGTTTCAACCCGTTTTGTGCACAACGCTGAGATTATCACGCTGTAGATGCTCTATTAGCCATGACAATGCACTGTATTGCATCATGGTAATTATATTATTAACAACAATAAATATTGTTTTCTGTTTACTGTAAATGCGGCGTATGAATTAACAGCTAGTGCGAGTTTATGGAGCATTTGTTATGCAGGTAACTCCACGACACGGTTTCTTTAGCAGTTTAACGCGGTATTATTTGCTTTCCTGTAATGCGACAGCTCATCTATGTGCTGAATTGGGACATATCCTGACGCAGTTCACTTCTCTTCTGTTTCTAATTATCTCTAATATTAAGACTAATTCGAATGTGACTATTAGCTTCTCAAGAAGGATTCTGTTCCAGGTAGATGACCAATTAGTTGGTTACAGTTAAATACTACTTTTCCAAACCGACGTTAAGGATTCGAATTGAAATTTGCTAGTTGAATAAGGAGAGACCAACTTGATGTCACTTGTTTTATTATTTCATTGTTTAATGCTCAACATGTTTCGGATGTTAATACATCCATCCTCAGGAGCTTGCGACTTATTTGTTGAGTTATTTCATGCAATACAACCCATGAAATAACTCAACAAATAAGTCGCAAGCTCCTGAGGATGGATGTATTAACATCCGAAACATGTTGAGCTTTAAGTAATGAAATAATAAAGCAAGTGACATCAAGTTGGTCTCTCTTTATTCAACTATCAAGATGATGCACAATCCAATAAACATAAGATGAAATTTGCTCTTCAATTTGTCATACTTCATTTTCTCCAAACTTGAGATTTGTCTTGTAAAAGTCAGTGTATTGTGCTTAAAGTACTGCATTATATACATGCAGGATCATGGAGTGATGTAGGCAAAACTCCACACCTTCTAAACCTCTATGAATATGGAAGTGATCAAAGTTTCGCTACAGTAAGAGCTGCTGGCAACCACTTACTAGACAGCGAGGTGGGCTGTAAGGATATGGTGGCGGAGAAGATTTCCCTGTACTTGCCGGATATCGAATACCAATCATTTAACCCAGGGTTGGGTCCTTCACTCTTGTTCATGTAGGCCATAAATACTTCTAAATTTCACAAAAATTTAATTATATTTCGAGTTTTGTATTTAAGCTTATTTTTCTGAATCCATCGAACGATTCTTTCTTGACGAGCCAAGCATTAAGGAGCTGGTTTCATGTTTTGAGCAACAAGGCACTGTGATGATTTCTTTCTTCGTTGTCACCGGATCAGTACGTGTGCTTTTCGCGTTGTAGTATTAACTGGTTATTCATCACAGTTAGAGGCCTGATTGCTTCCATTTGCCCCCACTATATACATATATATATATATATATAAATGTAATCTACTTCACATGCCTCTGTGATGAATACATCGTCACTGTAAATAAAATGAACTCTGAACTTTTTGTAACTCATGTTTAACTTCGCGTCAGCTACTAGCTGTGGGCTACTCAGGCTGAATTTACAAATAGGTCTATTACAATACTGAAATGATATAAGAATAAAATTATGTAATTTGAATATAGGCCTGTAATACATTTGTAAGTAGCTCATGGCAATTGCTGCTCAATTTTATGGAAGAGAAACTTGTGGCTTGACAGAGAAAAAACTGCGGAAATAAAGAGTGTCTGCTGGTGATCCTAAACCGTTGATCCCGTACTGCTGAAACGGCTTTTAATGTAGATATAAAATTTGTACCAGCTTGAAGGTTAGAACCAGAATATTAAAATTTGTGGCCCAGCTTGTGAACCACATAAACCAACATTCTTTATTTTATAACTTTTTTTTTTCCGAACTACAGAAATCGTTTTCTGTGCTTGCTTCGCAGGAAATAGAGTCCACTGTGAAAACGCAAAGACATTTTTTGGCGAAATCGCGGAAGTTTCCCACCACGTAAACCACTGATTTTTTAAACGATAAATATGTCTGCTGGGGGGGAAAGTTGGCTGATCTGTGAAGAATGTTCTCAAATGTTAGAATTTTCGCACAGTCCCCTGAAGTCTGTTAGTAGGCAAATTATAAAAAATAACCCTTGGCAAGTCTTTCCAGACGGTTTTCGTTTTCGTGCATGTCGTTTACATATCGAACACTAGCTAAAACCCACACAAAATAAAACTCAGGGAGTTTGTTTAGGGTTCTTCTTAAAATGGAATAAATCGGCCTTCAGTGGTGAGGCCATTATCTTTGACCAGACGAAGGATTTGGTGCAATTCTCTAATCTGTCGCAGTGAAAATCCCACAATTCCTGTGCAACATGATTGCAATATTTTCTAAATTTAGTGTTCTTCCAACTAGGTTGGACGGGTAAAAGTCTACGGATCTTTTTAAATGCCACAATTGAAGAAAGACATTCCAAGTGTACTCTTAAATAATCCCAACCCTGTACATTGTGGTTGGCATACCCTAACTATTTTGCTGTATCTGGTGTATGCAAACCCCATAGTCCGTCGCTTGTTTTGTGTCAGTGGTAGATTAAGTATAGGTCTACATGGTAGAAACGCAGCATAGTAAGTAACAAATGTGACTGCCTACGGCGGTAAGTCCCACCGTACAGTAGAATTCCATTTATCCGGACGTTGGTTACCCAGATCTCCAATTATGCGGACCCTTCGGGTAAAACTGCTGAAAATTCTACAAAACTAACTTGTCTTGAAATTAGCTGTTATCGGATCAAGTACAGTACAGTGTTATGGCTTCGAGAACTTCAAGTCAGGAGAGTTCGAAAGGTTTAGAGGCATATACGTACTGTAAATAGTAACAGCCGGAATTCAGACCGCCAATGTAGTCTATCTTTTTAAAAAAATCCAATTATCTGGATTGTCTGCATATCCGGATGCCTCGCCGTTCCAGTTAATCCGGATAAGTTGAGTTATACTGTACTTCCCACCCGAAGTTGATGCCAGGATGAACTTTGTTCTGATCATTTGACTCTGCCTGTAAGCCGTGAATGATCCTCGATATCATCAGCTCTCATTTCCTTGGACGTTTTTCTGTGGTGCCTTAAGGGTAACGTTTCGGCCAGTGCGTTAAATGACCGAAAGCTGCAAGCCTCATCTTCAAAACAGTTAAATAATATAAATTAGTGAATCCAGGAGTACAAGGAATGGATAAATATGCACTAAGTTTTTCTCTTCCTTCCATCCACCAACCTTAAGTTATAATACATCTTTGGTCTTGTATTTTTGAGTGTGTTTTGTTTGTGCTAGCGCGAACGTCTCTGGTGTCTGCTACTCGTATATGACTTGAACTTAACTACGTTGTAGATCTTAACACGATTATAATGTCATTTCAGACTATCTGAATTTCCTGTATGTTAACTGACTAAGACGAAGACGGTACTAAATATTTCCGCAGGTAATGTATCAGGACTTTTGAGTGGAGACAAAATCCTAAAACTTGTGTGGCGAAGGCAACATTGTGTAAAACGCAAATTGACTGTAGATCCTACGTTCTGTTAGGGCATTTTGCATTCGAAACAAATGGTTCCGTTATAAAGCTTATTTCGGAAGGATCCCGGATCAAATTTCTCTACAGGTCACCTCAGCAGGTTAATATCATGCAACTCATAAGTAGGCCATGCTGAATCCCTCTCAGTTTAACAAGTAGTCATGCAGTGGTCAATATTCTGCGGCACGAAACCAGATACCTGATACAGTGATGTTAACTCTACCAAATAAACATATAGTTTTCTGCTGCTTCTACACATGAAGTTGCTGTATAGTGATTATCACTGGCGCTGCGTTTTCGCTAGGTCCTCGGATCCAATCACCGTTTGAAGACCTAATCAGACAATGTCATTCCATCCGAGAAATTTTAGACTTACCATTAAAATACGTCATGTTTTGCAACGGCCTTCTCAGATCACCGACTGTAGTGAAATTCATTTATGCACTTGATACTGCCAAACGTTAAAATTTTTTCGTGTAAATTTTGTAATGTGGCTGATTGGTACAAGGTGCTTGCGCTTATGCAAGATGGTAATTATGGCTTCATGTCGTGTACCACGACTGTAATGCGAACATGTCTCCCTTGGGCCGTATGCTCACTTTTCTTGATTCTACATTACAACGTGAATTCAAACGCCTTACCTAAGAGCGTGCTTCTTTTTTGACTCCGTCTCTCTGCTTGACTCGCTGCTCCACTCTGAATGTAATCTTACGGAGAGAAAAGCAAATAAGTAAAGAAAGAAAAATACACTTAGAAGAGGAAGGTGCCACCTGTCATGTTGAAGATGTCTAAATGACTGAGCGGCATGGATGTTATTCACCGTATCAGATAGGCCGAACCACATCCCTTGGTCTTAGAAACGCCACTTAATCATTTTACTGTTCATTCGGTCTCACAAGCTGTAACTTCGAAAATAACTCACCACGGCCAAAACACTGATGATGATACAAAGTAGAGTCATCAGCTCGAGAGAGGCGTTGCTTTCTCTTTATCGACACACACGTGTGAAAATATGACGCGTGCTGAGACACGATACGCGAACGGCAAACAGTGCCGCGGGCTTTCGGCAAGCCACCCACAACAAGATCTCCTCCAAACATTGTAAATACATTGATACCTCGGCTAACGAGTGACCTTGCTAACAAATTTTTCGGCTAACGAAGATTTTTTTTCGCTGTTCTTCGGACTCGGTTAACGAATATGGATTCGGCTAACGAATGTTTTAGTGGATGCGCGCGCTAACATAAAGCAACAAACATGAAAGGTCGGGCCATTCCAGGAGCTTAAGAGAAGTTCAATCAACTTTGCACAGATTTTTTACTTCTCTTTTAGCAAAGAGACAGAGGGCAGCTACTGAAGAAGAGGAGACTTACCTTGAAAAAACTTTGAAAATTTGGAAGAAGAATAGTAAAAACGTTGTTTGTGTACATATTTTCAGTTTAATAGTATAAAGTTTACTGTATAATATATTTTCTGTATAATGGTGTAAAGATCGTCAGTTTTTCATTCTACTTTCGATTCTCCTTCATCCAATTGGATAGCTGTTCATCTCAGCCTTTGGTGAGTTTTCGCCCTTTTATATGCGCTTTTTACTATTTTATAAAACTTATCTTTAAATAGTGGGCAGGATCCAGAACGAATTAAACGATTTTGTATAGAAACCTACGGGAAATCACGTTTCGGCTAACGAATGTGATTACGGAACGAATTATATTCGTTAGCCGAGGTATCACTGTATCCTACAGTGACTCCTCATACATGACAGTCACGAGGTACTGAATCATATCTCTGTAGCATATATACCATGGAATCGTTAACCTTGTCTAAAGTGCTTGATAATATAATAAGGTAAAGTAAAATGATTGTCGGCTTATATTGGGGTGTTGGTCGCTTCGGATATGAATCCTACTACTTCTCATGATAGAAAATGCTGAAACAATTCATCCTAGACCTTTGCTCTTGTGTGATAACTTTTAAGAAGACACAGTTTTTTCGGTAGCTGATTATAAGCGAATTTCTTTTACAGATTTTTGTAAACTATATCAGACTTTCTTCCTGGACACAAAATACACGTGTTCACGCATGTTAACACGTTTATCTTCCAATCAACCAAAACGCAGAACAGATGAATATAGATCCTGTATAACAAATTAGAAACACTTGAAACGATAGTGTTGAATGCCGTCAACATGTCTGTCTACTCTGATGGATTGCCAACTCTTCGAGAAATTGACTCGTTCTTGTCATTCCGTAACCTGCTCGTGTGAATAGATATGTGACACTACGCAAGTGGCCTCGGTAGCTCACGTCAAACTCTTCGAAAGATCAGGGACCTCCCAGGATTCTGACAAAATGTTGCAGTCAGAAAGCGCTTTGGGCAGTTTATAATTAGTCTGCGATGGATTCGATCAGCCCTGATTTGTCTAACAGATGGTATATATACAAGATGGTTCAAATATGACCGGGACTGAGTAATTAGTTGCCTTCTGTTCGCTCATCACTCTAGCAAATCCCAGACAGGACTGAACAGATTCTAACCCGAGCACGAGGGAGGGTGGAGGTTGTAGCTTCACTCTCTCAAGGTAGCACAGCTGCTGCGCAGTGCGGCTTGTTTACACACAAATCAGTCCCGGTCATATTTGAACCACC
>Ga0123357_10009334_pt1 | contig 12374 bp, 7 predicted proteins | sample TergutEmb28metaG_FD_89873 | JGI IMG/M metagenome (GOLD analysis project Ga0123357, IMG submission 89873) | Embiratermes neotenicus P4 segment gut microbial communities from Petit-Saut dam, French Guiana - Emb289 P4 | ecosystem: Host-associated > Arthropoda: Insects > Digestive system > Gut ... | reverse complement strand
TATATTCGCAGCTACCCTCCATATCGGAGGCCGTTCCTCCATCCGCAACCTGAGGACGCGCCATGCCGTGGTGACAGGGACCCACTTATCACGGCTTTCTGACTTCACTACCTTTGCTAATTTGCACCGTTTACACCACATGTTAGACAACGTGGCATTGGGACACTTTTTTCTAGTACTCCGATATTCTCCTGTTCATCTAACTCTATCTTCCGTCACCCAGGAGACTGACACAATGCGTGACAGGCCATGATTCCGCGAAAGAATCTGGCCCCATTCAATGAATGAATAAATGCACTTTTTGCAAAGAAATTTCACTGCAATGGCGGATACGCTACTGGAATTGAAAGATCAGTGTCTGGGTTTTTTTTTTATAGGAATGAAAGTTTCCATACACCTACGGTGTGACCCACTAGTCCATCTTTTCAAACCGGCTCCAGACGGTCGTCTTACCGTTACAAACACAAGAAGTTTAGCGTACGTCTGAGAACCGTTAGTGAGGTGCTGCTCACAAGAAACCAGCCACAGCCAGCCTTAACTGCATTCACTGACTCCCATTATAACTAATTATGTCTAAGTTAAACCCAGCGTTAGCTACACTTAACCATTCACAGTCCAGTGGTGTTTAATATCGCCTGCCACTGCGTTCTGCCACATAGTAGTATTGCGTATGACTCTTACAACGCACAGTGATTCTTTCCCAGCACAACTGCAACAGATCGGTGTTCATAGCTAGCACGGGCTGTGTTCTTTGTGATGTAGGCAATGAATTTGCACAGCCTATACTCTTTTCGTAAAAGTTACTTGTTAAAGGTTTTCCGTGGGTTTCCTCCATCCGACAGCAAATTTTCAGATATGTAGGTGGAAACGGGCCCGGGGGGGGGGGGAGGTACTGGTTTTGTTTTTGTTATATAATTGTAATTACCATGGGTAAGGGTGATGAATAAAATAATAATAATAATAATAATGTGTGTAGTATGAGACACTATATTTATTACAGGGAAACAAAAAAAGATACGGCTCCACAAGGTCCCAAAGCAGTGTCCGCTCGTCCTTCTGGTACAAACAGAAAGCTAGATGAAGTAGAGAGAAGAAGGACTGGTGACGGTAAGAGGACTGTCTGAGAATAAAGCAGAGAAAACAAACTGAACGTCTGGGCCGACTTTTGAAATTGAAGCGCTGCATTAAGACGAAATTTTGATAACGCTGGGAGGGGTGGGTTTGGGCGCAAATTTGAAGTTAATATTTGGAGGGCTGCATGAGGATCATGACCGTTGAGGTGGACTCTGTTTGTCAACTGAACGCTTGATATAAGACAGGAGACTCGTCTGACTTCTAGCGAGCAGTCCGGTTTGAAGAATGAAATTCATCTCAATAGTGTATGAAATTAAATTCGAACTTCATAACTTCATAACTTCCTCGTTACAGATTTGACGTTTAATTGTATTTAGGAGGAAATAATCGTCCTTTACATATGAGTTGGTACATGAGTATCGAAATTATTCTGACTCTGGAGTTTATCAGCCTACACTCGAACACCAGATCCTGGCGTCATGCAAGAAATACCGTACTGCTGTATCAACCACGTAACAGCAGGGATTGCTCAGATTGCGGTCTTTTGGCATGTGACACCATGTGACCTTCTAGGCGGCTATCGATGCTGCGGAGTAGCACACAACTGTTACTGACTGAGGAGATTGCAGTTGACCTTGGCAGTTTTTTTTTTTGCTCTGGCGGTCAATGGAAGGAAGGTCATGTAGTTTAACATACTTATGTTTTTTGGCAGGATCTATGTTTTCCTCCGACCGTCGTCGCTAGTGCTAGGGGAAACTGTGAAGATCAACAGCGTTCTCTTGAGTAAGATATAGTACTTTCATCTTGCGGTTTTAACCGGTCACGTATATAACAAAGCTGTTATCTGAAACCACTGACTTCACTGTCAAGCTTCATTCTAATCCTTCAACACTGAACATGATGGTAGCCTGTTCCAAGAAACCACCAACCAGACAACTCAGAAGACCACAACCTGTATAACTGAAACACGTGCTTATGGTAAAAATGGGAAGTTAACACCTTACCTGCAGGTAAACTCGCGTTCCTGGAGGCAGAGTTCCATGCATTCTCGTCGAGATCCGACGCGGCGTCTGTGACGTACGTACGTCCGCAGTTCGTGATCGCGAACCACTTCGAACAGCCATGGCCGGGTACAGGGAGCCCTAACACAGGTCTTCTGGGCGAATATAGTGAACACAGGGAACTGAGACTTGGTGAGGGCCCCTGCAACAGAAACCAGTTATTGCTGATGTCTGTAGCACTGGGACATCATTTTATCTGACAATGCTTATCATTATTTGACTCTGACCGTTTAACGCTACAGCAGGGAGCGCAACCCTCGCCGTTGTTCCAGTCTGCCGTGAGTCGGGGTCCACACGTTTTAGTTCGATGTACTCCAGTTCGTATTATGGTTCTACGCGCCATATTTTTGTTTACATGCAAAATAACCACTGCCACCGGGTGACAACCCAATTGCAGTAAATTATTATTATTATTATTATTATTATTATTATTATTATCTGCAGCGTGCCAGACGTGTTACTGCTGTGTCAAAGTGTTGTACATCACAAATAATTATTGCAAATCTGGTAATATCAACAATTGCACATTTCTACTATCTATGCATTCTTTCTGTTACGAGTGTTGTATCCTGGGGCTCGTGGCGGCTTGATTCTCTATCTGGAAGTGTAACCGACTAGATTATTCGGTACATCAGAAGAGTCATTTTTAATAAATTCTTTTGTTTCGTGACAACGCGTATACTACCTATTACCCCAAGCAAGGTCACCCATCGCTCCGCTCGGCAACATCCCTCAGTATCTGTCCGGGGGAAACGCATAAATTGTTAGTAACACCTGCAGATACAACACAGCTATCAGGTGTGTGAGGTGAATGTAACACTAGCTCCTATATGTTTCGGCGTAATTGCCATCTTCAAGAAGCTTATACTAAAGCATGTAGGAGCTAAGTAATAGAAAGAATACCTAGATTGTAGAATTGTGCATTTGTTGGTGTTACCAGAATTTTAATATACCCTAATATATGAAATGAACAAAGTGAAAATCACAAAATAGTATTAAGTTCCACAATTCTGCCGGGCACTTTTGTTCTACGCATACATAAACTGACATCGCTCCACGAGGATTCGAATTCGCGATCTTAATGCTCCTGGGATCCAGGAAGGCGTACATCATTCTATCGCCACAGACATTGCTAGGTGAAATTAATATACTGAAATTATGTGAGGGACGCATGCGGTATGAACGTTATAATGGCAGAATAAAGACGTCCTACCTTGACAAGCAATTGGTAAGGACAACAGCTGGTGAGCGCGAAGGAAAGCAAACAAACGGTAAATGGACATGCCGCTTGCCTTAAAGGGCGTTAGCCCATTCAAAACCGGAAGATAAGTTAAATGTAAAGTTTCTAATTCCACAGTTTTATACACATATTTGAAGTCCCTGGCCACATTCGGCTCAACCTCCATGTACTCCAGCTCACACTGTAAGTTACAGTATACGGTACATTCAAACATAACAGCAACAAAACTTTCGGAACTAACTGAGTTTATAGGCGAACCTCTACATTTTCGGCCGTGCCGCGGCTCAGGAGGCTAGTGGCTGGCCTGTTACAGCAGAGACCCAGATTCGATCCCATGGTAGTCTATGTGGTGGGCGAAGAGTCATTGGTACAGTTTTTTCCTTCGAGTACTTTAGTTTCCGCCGGTCAGTACCAACCACAGGTACAGTGTACTCATATTTCAGGCACATGCCATCGACGCTGTATTATCTCTGCAACCGACGTCTCTGTTCTTGATGTACGCCTATAAAAAGCCTGATGAAGAACGTTCAGTACGCTGTGTAGGTCAAATGCAGGGTTTTTAATTTTACAGCAGGTGGCAAATACGTGTAACATCAGCCTTAAAAGTCGAATTAATTCCTTATGAGATATACACATTATGCTTACACAATATACTAACAGAGCTTACTATTAGAGTAGCGATAGCATTACACGTGGGCTATCGAAATTGATGTCTAGCCTGCAGCTGACGTCTTGTCATCTTATTGGACCTAGCAGAGAAGTAAGAGAAAAATGCATACAAGAACAGTTCTATGCTCACAATCTGCCTTCTTCAATAAATTATTTGTGGTGACAAAATCGATAAAGATGACGTGAGAAAGGTATGTAGCATGCATACAAATATTAATCGGAAGTTATAAAAGACATAACTTTGCGACCTAGATATAGATGGAAGGATAATGTTAAATAGTGCTTTTCGGGATATGAACTAGATTCATTTTACTCAGGGGGAGCCTAGGGACGGGCTTTTCTGTACACTATGACGAAAATTCGGACGCTACAAAAGCACAGAATTTTTTAACAACACGAACTTTTGAAAAATACATTTTGCACTTTTGTACAGTTAATTTCACTAAGGAGGTGAATGGAAAAATTCTGAACTCCAACGCAGGTGACCACCAGAAACAGTGCGTGCGTGCTAAAATAATACACCATAAATCTGAATGATCAGTCTTAGATTTACGCGAAAGTGAAAAAGTGAAGATATGCGTATTCATGCCATGAGGGCATATGGAAGCGTATATCTACGGTTCCACCCATTTTTATTCTTGACACTAGATAGCAGCCGTCAACTTCACGTATGGGCCGGTTTACCTGCGACGAAACAGCCGCCTCTACCCATCTAACAGAAGGCTGGCTGGGTGCCAGAAGCGGTCTGGCCGTTTCGAAAAGAGAAAAATACCTTCCTTGTGCCGGGAATCGAAACAGGTTTCCTGGTCTTCAAGCCCGTAGGCTTAAGTCGTTACTTCGAAAACGCGAACGCGGCACTCGACATGTCCAGACATTACTGCTTCACCGTGCGCTGTAATTCCGCAACAATTTTCTTGTCCAAACAGCAGACCTGCCGACTCACTCACTCCGCCGCTGTACGTAATGCCCGCGGTGTCGTTACATTCGTCGCTCACATGCAAGACGGGTCACAGCGACGGCACAAACACGGCGGAGCAAGACGAGTAACAACCTCGAGCCTAACTTCCGCTTCCTGGTCCTTGGTTCGGAACCCGTATGTCATTATGGTTGTGGGCAAGAACAAAAGGTGCCTAATATGAGCTCCTACGGCAAGAGTACAATTTGACTACATGAGATCCTACGGCAAGAGTACAGTGTGACTACATGAGATCCTACGGCAAGAGTACAGTGTGACTACATGAGATCCTACGGCAAGAGTGTAGTGTGACTACATGAGCTCCTAGGGCCAATGTGCCTACAACAATGCTCCTTCTTTCAGTCTTAATGCTGTGGATATCAAGATTACGGACTTCTTGGATGAGATGATGCGTAGTTCGGTAGATACTGACGTTTCAAAGTGACCTTCTGCCTCCATTTTCAGGATCGGAACTACTAAACGATATTTGGGTTCCTCGCTTTTATGTGATGTTACGCAGCATATTTTGGTAGTTATTTGCCGAATTTTCGGGACAACCTATCGGTCCCATAACCAAGGGTCAAGCAGTCCAATTTCCTTTCTTCTTGGATTGTTTTGGCCTTGAAAATAGAACCAATAAGTGTCCCAAAACGACTGTAAACTAACCACCGATCAACGCTGCATGACATCCCAGAAAATCGAAGATCTCCTTTAGATCGCAGCGAAAGCCTGAAATCACGCATAAAAGTCACCACATGGGTAGACCTAGACGTTTTTGGGAAGATAATATTAAAAACTTTTTTTAATAAAATAAAGATACAGAGTGTGGATTCATTAGGCTCAGGATAGTGACCACTGGCATAATTTTCTGCAGACAGTAACGAAACTTTCGGTTCGAAAACAGGCGGGGGATTTCTCGAAGTGGTGTCTCGATGGTACCGCAAAACACAGTTTGAGCTGTACCCCGCGGATTTACGAAACGAAGTGTGTTTGTATAAGAATTGGGACGTGGAGAATGAGTTAGTGCATACGACTGTAGCAAAGTTCTGGTTTAGCGTCTGTGGCGGTGTGAGCAGTTGTCCCAGTCGAGCAGCAGCTGCTGTTGGCCGCCACGAAACGTATCCTGTTGAATCCACAGCTTTACCGTTCAAAGTCCCGCCGTTTCAATGAATCGTGGTTCAAAAATCTGTTGCAACAGGGGGCTCTGTCACTCAGATCGGCGATGTAATACACGGCGCCAGCTATGACGTTTGTTTGGTTTCTGATACAGCAACAGGCAGGATTTGTGCGGAAACAAAACAGCCGTTCCTGACGGAAATTAAAAACTTTAAGTAAATCACAGTTACTTATTGAATTTCATTTTACTTATCGCAGTAATTTAAAATCTGCTGAGCGCAGACAATTTTTTATTTTATTTCAAGTATTCATTTTTTGCCCAGTTTTGTCGCTTTTGGACTCTGCTGCCCAGGGCGGCCGCAACTCTCGCCCCATCCTAGCTACGGCCCTAGATTAGGACATTGCCTGGGCTAGTGCACTAAGCTGGGATAACAGTGACGCAACGAATATCCAGTGGCTGTGTGTATAGCAGGTTTAATTCCACAGAGTCTCCAGCTTCAGCCGTAGGCTAAGTTAGCGAGCCTAGGCTGATGTCACAAGTCTGGAGAGTGCGCGAAGTCGCGTGCGAGCGGATCTGTGTGTTTCTGCAGCCAGAGCGTTGAAGGTGCAAGTAATCAGTCTGCTAATGTGGCAGTTGCAGTCACGTGACTGAGGTAGAAGGACCGTAAGACTCGCGCTAAAGGTTGTCAGGCAAAACGACGGGGACTTTTTGGAGGTAATCCTGCTAGACAACTGATGTATCGGCCAACCAATTAGCTTGGTGGAAAGTGTATAAATCATCCGCGTGTCTGCTTTTGTGCATAATATAATACAAGCAGTTTCCTAGACGTGGGTTGTGCCTTTGCTATGTCTAATGTGTAAGACACCTGCTACGTTGCCCTCCTCATAGCTCGTCTCGAGCTGAATACCAGATAATTGACAGTGTGGTGATGCTGTCAACAGACGCCGTCAGGACGCAGCGTCACTTAAGCCCCAATAATTCACCCCGTGGTGGCACACACCTTCCTAAACTTAAGAACTGCAACACCCCCTCAACACCGCTACGTTACCCAGTATCTGTGGCAATTTGACTTCCCTTCGGTTCTTAACGCGTGCTGAGCAACAGGATTGGCTGCAACTGTAGCGTGCATTATCACTATATAAAAACCCTTAGCCGGAAGGTATGATACCATACTGAGTGGCTATCCGTTTCCTAACGACTGTGTTCTATTGCATCTACAGTGACTGGTGTTTTCATTGTTACTATCACTACTGCTGCCAAAAATATCACCAATAACAAAACCACTATCATTGCTACCATCACAACTACTTTCACCACCACTACTACTAACACCACTATTATCATCGGTTACCACTAATACTTCCTCTTCTACTACTACTACTACTACTACTACTACTACTACTACTACTACTACTACTACTACTACCACCACTAGTACTTCTGTTACTATTACCTCCATCAACCGATACAACTAAACCAGTGCATCCCCAAAACAATTTGATTCTCCCGGCTAAAACAGTGATTGGTGTCTTCGTCGTGTCCATCATCTGGGCCTACAAACGTTTTGTATCCAATATGCGCAGGAGGACTGTACCATGAGCGGTGAACCTGCCTCAGCATGAACAAGGCTACTCGCTACCATCTATTACATGGCTAAGTGTGTGTGTGTTTGTGTATTCACTGTCTCTATCCTACAGTATGTGTTACGCGACCTGGTGCACGGTACACTTTCCAGTGTTGTGCTGGTATCCTTGTTGTCATCACTGTGTTACTGATCGGGCGTATCAGTGTCTGTGTCTCCGGACACTTGGCGGCTGTCAGGATGGACTACTGTGACTGTCACCATTGACACGTGAGACTTCTGGCTTCTTGTGACCTTAAATTGACACATCAGTCGCGTGTTACACGACTGTCCTTCCAACAGAGGACCCTTGTGAATTTGCGTGACTTCAGGCTTCCCCCGCAGTGTAAATGAGCCGTTCGCTCTCCTGGGATGTTACGCAGCGTAGATTAGTAGTTCGTTACCGACGTTTCGGGACAACCTATCAGTCCCATCTCCAAGGGTCAAAGAGTCAAGCACTGTTTGACCCGTGAAGTTGGGACTGACAGGTTGTCCCGAAACGTCAGTCGGTATCTAACTACCAATAAACGCTTTATAATATTTTAGATGGGCGATTAACGCGTTTCAAAGGAAATTCCCTACCGCAATTCAAACTCTCGAAAAGTGCGGTGCCTCGGTCCTGACGTCTGCATTGTACTGGCTTTAGACCAGGCGTGCACAAATAGCAGGCGCCAGGTCGCTGTGGCGACTAAGCGTTTTATGGTGGTGCCTAATGTTTGGTTTCTTGACGCTTGTAGATGGGAAGGCGACGTCGGTAAGGAATCGCCACTACACACTGCATAACATCCCAGAGGAGCGCAGAGCTCGTCCACTTTGCGGCGGAAGACTCAAATCACTTAGTCGCTCTTCGCCATCTTGCGAAAGCGCCTAAAAAGATGAAGACATTTTACCTTTTCCTTAATCGCTGGTGCAGTCTGGTGCTGTGCAGTCTACACGGTATCAAAATGAAAAATAATTAAGACATTAATTTCTCCTTTTTCGGTGGTAATATTCTACCAATCTACACGGTATCAAAACGCAAAAAATGATAGCATTAATTTCTCCTTATTCGGTGGTAATATTCTACCAATCTACACGGTATCAAAACGCAAAAAATGATAGCATTAATTTCTCCTTATTCGGTGGTAATATTCTACCTATCTACACGGCACCAAAACGCATGAGGTGGTGGCATTAATTTCTCCTTATGCGGTGGTAATATTCTACCAATCTACACGGTATCAAAACGCAAGAGATTATGCCATTATGTTGTCCTTAATCGCTGGTAATAATGTACAATCAACACGCTATCCAAGAACAAAAGATCACTATCTGTGACCCCGGTCTCACAGATAACCTTGTTCACAGATTACCTCATATAGTCATCAAACTTGGTGTACATGTTCAAGGACTGTGTAAAGATAATGGACGCCTTTTAGCCCACGATTTCAACCAGTGTACCTATTTCTTCGGTACATGATTCTCAACCACGTACTCCAAAGGTCATCCACCTCAAATAATGACGTTTCATTTCATACAGCAGCAGCGTCACCAGTACGTACTTCTACTGACGCAAGAGTCAAGTCTCACAAGGCCGTCTCATCAGCTGGCCTGCAAGCTGTGGTACCTGCAGGTCACGTGGGTTCCGAAGCATTTACTAGTGACCTACAAACGGAAGGCCTCCGAACTTCGCTACGTTCAACACCGAAAAGCAGTTTTGAGAGCGTCCGAGTTCAGAACGTGATGCCACTTCCATTCCCATAATTAAGAGAGAACTGAGACCCATGAAAAGCCTACTGGTGTTCAGAGAGGTTTAACAGTTTAAAAGACAGTTGTAATTGTATGTATAGCAGGGTTAATTTCACAAAGTCTCCAGATTCAGGCGCAGGTAACGATAGCGCGCTTAGGCTGATGTCACAATTCGGAAGACTGCGTGAACTCGCGTGTGCGTAGATCAGCGTGTTTCTGCTACCAGAGCGCTAGAGATGTTAGTTTTCGTCGGGTTGCGTAGTCATGTGACTGAGGTAGGAGGGCGGTAAGGTTTTTGAGACTCGTGCTTAAGGTTGTCATGCAGAATGACAGGGACTTTGTGGATGAAATTCTGCTATATCGCCAGTGGCGTAGCTAGGTTTTTTGGCGCCTGGGACCTGTAATCGCAATGGCCGCCTCTAACAGAAATCACGAACTTTAAAAAAACCACAATTACTTATTGAATTTTCTCATATTCTACTCAGTTCAAATTTGTTGATCGCGGAAAATGAAATTTTTCATTTAAAATATTTATTTTGCCGCCCAGTTTGTTGCTCTTTCGAATCAACGTTTCCCAGGACGGCCGCACCATTCGCCCCCACCCCTAGGCACACCCCTGTGTATTACCAATAAAATTTGCTTTTTGTACACAGAATGTATCCGCGGGTTTCGTGAAATTCTCATACTGAATACCGATCATGTTGCTAGATGGCTTTAAATGTTTGGACTTGACGGTGGATACGAGTGTGTTCTCTGTGAGGTAGGAAACGAAATCATACCTACAAATTCGTATAACTGAGACCAGGTCTGATCAAAGTTTTATGTGGTTCACGCAACTGCGGCAAAACGAAATTACGTAAATCAATTGACAGAATTTATATTCTGTTAAGGATGTTTAGGATAACTAAGCCATGTACTGTGCATAATGGTGTAGAAACAGGATAAGTGACTATCATCAAGTGACCAGACATTGAAGTGGTATGAGAAAGGACATGAGTTACCTTACAGAAAACCAAATCTTTTGGAAACTGTAAAAAGAACTTGAGAACCTGACAGGTCGGAAAGTCATAACTCTTGGTGCAGGAGCCCTGAGGCTGCAGTTCTGTTTGGAGAGATCTACGAGGAGTTGTTGAAATTAAAATTTTAACCAATAAGACAATTCGGATTTGGTTTAAAATTTGAAAGTGTACGGCAACCAAAGGACGCCGGCTGTCTTGTTCGGTCCAGCAGTCAGACAGAACGCAACTAGGGCGTTCCGCAACCTAAATACTAATTAACAATAGCAAAAATTAGAATTTGTTTGTTTCGAGTAACGAAATGGCACTACAGTGAAGTGTGGTGTCGCAACAATTACTTATGAACTTTTACCTTGTTTCGGAATTCAACACCTTCATAAAGAAATGTTTATATGTGTGGGTTGAACCTTGTTATACGCGAAGGCGGTAATTCAAATGGTAAGGTGTGTATCAGTGCCGCGAGACAATCAGTATCACCACGGAATTACAATACATCACCAAGTGTAGTGAATGACATTTCATTATTCAGTTAAACAACGGTGACATTTATGTACTTCCGATCTTTCATGCAACATCAAAAAACTGGGTACAATGCCTCCGCATATGTCACCCCTAGATTCTCTCAGCTGGAGGTCACGTGTCTACCGACTATAGCTAGTTTAGTTTAGTTTTTGGCGCGACAGACCCCAGTGGGCCAGGGCCTCCTCATTCCTGAGGTTTCTAGATCACACACAACAGCACACCACAGTCGGAAGGACTCCTCAGGACGAGTGATCAGCCCGTCGCAGAGACCTTTACCTGATAGCACACCTAACTCACAACAGAGAGACACTCATGATCCCGGCGGGATTCGAACCCACAATCTCAGCTGGCGAGCGGCCGCGGACCGCGCGGTCACTGGGACCGGCGTTACTGCTAGTAAGGTGTCCTCAATATCTGCACCCTCATTCGTATAATCACAAGAGTTAGGGCGGGTGAAAGGGGCGTTTTCGGTCTACTTAAATAAGAAAGAAGAAGAGAACAACGACAAGAAATACGTTGTGTAAATGCTTGGACAAACTTAAAAGGCGAATTCTCCTCATCAAACAAAGAAACACGTTCATGTCCGGAAATGAATGGCTTTTGAGCTTGAGAGATTACATTCAAAAATAAATATATTTAATATTTTATACAAACTGATATAACTACAGTACACATTCCATATTTAATAACTATTTCGTTCTTATATCAAACGTAATTCACAACAAATTCTCAAAACTTCCTCCGCCTGAACCAATACACGTATGAACACGTCTGATCATGGACTGTCGCACCCTTTCAAAGGTGCTGGGGCGGCAGGGAATGGTTTGACAGGCACAAAAAATACGTTCGTTAAGTGTCTCTCCATTTTCAGTTGGAAATGACTGCACTAGAAAGGTCTCTAAGTGTCCGCCACAGCTAGAAGCTAAAGTACTGAGGTCAACAGGTTGTTGGACTGTACTCTACCCCTAAAACTAAGTGCTTGTGAACATATATTCGTACGAACTTTTTTGCTCGATTCGGTGTGGTGAACTCACTCCTGAAGATTATCCAAGAATCTTAGATACGCCCTGTATAACTTACAATTTTATTATATCAGCTGTGCTCACTGCTACTTGTAACGGTGTGTTCCAATCACAGAAATTAAAATAAACAAAATACACTGTATTCACCTAATTACTCCCTTCACTTATCATTTATTTTCCTCTTTCTTTCCACATTCTGATCTGTGTTACGTTCAAACGGGAAACTCAGATCTTTATACTTCAGTTCGGATGGCACCGTTCTGAACATGCCATAATGCTGCCACCTCTATACATACGTGAAATACATTTATTCATGGTAATCGGGGTGACTACGTCGTAAAATACGCGG
>Ga0123357_10009333_pt1 | contig 12375 bp, 8 predicted proteins | sample TergutEmb28metaG_FD_89873 | JGI IMG/M metagenome (GOLD analysis project Ga0123357, IMG submission 89873) | Embiratermes neotenicus P4 segment gut microbial communities from Petit-Saut dam, French Guiana - Emb289 P4 | ecosystem: Host-associated > Arthropoda: Insects > Digestive system > Gut ... | reverse complement strand
TGTTAAAACCAGATCCAAAAACGGGATTTTTATTCAAAAAGGAGAATTAAAAGAAATTATTAGCTTCTAATTAACCGGAAACTCTATGGAAACAATTATCGGTAATCCCATGGAAATGGGAAAAAGCATCACCGACTTCGGTTTTGTCGTGATGACTGCCGCCGGCTACCTCGTTTATTCGGCTACGATTATCTTCTTCTTTGTCAAGTGGTTTGTCCGAATTATTGATGGAATCATCGACCGTCAACAGCGGGTATTGGACGAAATACTGCAACTGCAAAAAGAACAGCATAGCATGTTGAAACAGATGCTGTAAAGGTAATTCGTCATTGCGAGGGCAATAGCCCGAAGCAATCCGGTTTTACATCGCTTCCGGTTTGCTTCGTCGTTCCTCCTCGCAATGACGGATAAACTAAACGATATTAATCCTTAATCTTTAATTTTTAATTCTTAATTCTTAATCCTTAATTCAAAATGGCAGATATTAATCAATTTATTCCATTTATTCTTAAATGGGAAGGTGGCTTTGTGAATGATCCTCTCGATACGGGAGGAGCCACCAACATGGGTGTAACACTCAAAACATGGCAGCATGCCGGACACGACAAAAACGACGACGGTATGATAGATGAAGAAGACCTGAAACTTATTTTCCGGCAAGACCTTATAGAATCCATATTAAAACCTCATTACTGGGATCGCTGGCAAGCCGACAAAATCAGGAATCAGTCGATTGCTCATATTTTAGTCGACTGGCTGTGGACAAGTGGAATGGCGGGCATTAAAATTCCGCAGCAGATGCTGAACGTTAAAGCAGATGGAATTGTGGGAGAAAAAACGCTTACTGCTGTCAATAATCATCCGTCTCAACAGGATTTGTTTGAGCAAATTAAGTCGAAGAGAAAAGAATATATTGAAAAAATCTGTGTAGAACGACCAACCAACAAACGATTCAAAAAAGGCTGGTTAAACCGGTTGGCAGATATTCAATTTATGACAATGATTCTTGTAATTACCCTGTGTTCCTGTTTTACGGGTTGCGGATCTCCGGCGAAAACCTTTCAAAGCAATTCGGAAATGTTTATAGATTCAAAAAAAGAAACAATGCAAGTTTCCGGTAGTCAAATGAATTATGAGAGCGCTACGCAATCGGAATTTCAAACCAACGAAACGTCGGTGCAGGAAACCATTGTTATCAAGTTCGACACTTCCATGCCCAAAGATTCTATAGCAGGAATATATCCTGTCAAGGAAATCAAAATGATAAATTTGAATAGAGGAATAAAAACTCAATCGACAACAGTTGATACCGGGCAGGAAACTCAATCTCATTCGAATACCGAAATTGGAGAAGAACAAATGCAAATGACAAAGAAAGAAGCAACTCAATCGCAAATTTTGCCAAACAGGTTAAACAGGAGATTTTTGTTATATGCTTCTATTGTTGTAATAGTAAGTGTCATTTTTCTATACCGGTTTTTGCGCAAAAAATAGTACTGAAAAAGCACAAAAAACAATGGCATGAGCCTATATCTTAAGGAGTATAAGGTATAGGCTCACACTCCTTAACCTACTGCCTCACATTCCTTAAGGTTATAGGTTTAAACCCATAGCCGTCAAGCTCTGAAAGAGCGTCTATCAATAGCGTAGGGCATCGCCCTACGATGCGGAAATAAGTGATAACCCAAGCCCTGAAAGGGCGACATCCTGATTACGCCCTTTCAGGGCTAACGAGAGGAGAAATACTCTTTTCCGTAGGACGTTGTCCTACGCTATTGATTTATAAGGCTTTCAGCCTTAATCTGACGGCTATGGTCATTAGCCACGAATTACACGGAATTTTCCCGGCGTCATCCCCATGCATCTCTTAAATACTTCATTAAAATAATAGGGAGTATTAAACCCTGTAGAATAGGCTGTTTCAACTATTGTATATTTCGTCTCGCATAACAGACGAGCAGCTTCCCTTATACGCACTTCATTTACATAAGCGATAAAGCCCAATCCCGTACTCTTTTTGAAAAATCGGGAAAAAGCGCCCTCCGATAATCCGACAATTCCGGCTACTCCTCTTACCGTTATCGGGTTTCCATAGTTCTCTTCCACATATTTCTTCACCTTATTGATTTTATTGACCGCCGCCGGAGATTTTGCCGGCCGGCTTTCTCTTTTTCCTAACAACACAGTGTTTGTGCACGAATTAGCAAGGAATAACAGTTTTCTAATCAAAGAAAACTTTTTTTTACAAAATAAGGTTTTGAAAAAATCTGAAATAAGAGATAATTCATCTTCATTGAAGAGAATATCAGGTTTGAATACACAATCTTGCATGGCTTAATCCGGTTTTGAATTAAGTTAAGGATTGGCTATTTTCTATCTAAGTTTGGAACATTACCCTTAAAACAACAGCCCTGCCTTTATTCCCACAGATAATATATTGACGTTATCTGAAATTGACGTTATACTGTTAAGTTTCAAATAACAGGGGTTTTCCGGCTGGTAGTTTATTAATGTATTAGTTGCCGTTTTTTGCATATTATTAACACCGTAATCTACATATAAAGACGTAAATAAACCGTTTTTCCATTTCATACCTAATTCTGCCGATAACATACAGGCAGGTTTCAAGTCCAAATTCTGTCTGATGTATTTGTTATCGGATGATTGAAATCCATAATCCAGACCGGAGTATGTTCTTCCTTCGTAAGAAAAAGAACCTGTGGTTGTGAGGTTGGATGCTGAAATTTCATATTGTCCCGAAACTGGGAATCCTAATTTTCCCCCTGCTGCAGCGTAGAATTTGGGAGAAATCCAATATTGCAGCATTATTGGAATATTTAGCATATATAATTTTTGTTTTTCTTCAAAAGACAGGTAAGTATAATTCATCATATATCTATTGTCCGGATAAACAGGATCAATCCCCGAATCGCTTCCCGAAAGTGAAGTTAATTGTGCTTTGGCCTGATAAAGCCCCAATTCCATCCCTGTACTAAGCACCCATCGTGGAGTAAAAAAATAGTTATAAGCAATTCCTAACCTTCCTCCATAACCGGGTTTATAGGTAGCTTCCTCCGGATTGTATTGAATCGTTGAAAGACCTCCGCCCACATATATGCCTAATTGGGATTTCCGTGATGTTTGTCCCTGTGCTGTCAAGGACAAGAATATTATTACCGATATTATTAATGCTGATTTGTTCATTGTACGATTATTTTAAATTCGCGGGTAATTCCGCTTCCTGTTATTACCTGTAATATGTAAGTACCCGGAGTGGTCGGCATAACTAATTTAGTTTCTTTTCCTTTTAGGGGGCCTTGTACAATAAAAACTCCGGCAAAAGTTAATAATTTGAAAGACGCATTTTTCATTTCCGTTGCAGGCATGTTAGCCGTTATTGTGATTTGTTGTCCTATCCTTGCCGGGTTAGGATACACATTGATGTCTACATCGGAAAATTGGAATACGGTATTGCATGACCTTATTCCGGAAAATGTTCCTTCGGGGCCTCTTCCTTCAAGTATTGCATAGTAGTTTCCTTCCTGAGGAATACGGATATATCCTGCCGACGGATTTCCGCTAAGTTCCCCATTTTCTCCTTCTTTATACCACTCCACTCGTTCAAAAGTATATCCGTTAACTTCGCTTCTAACGGCTAAAACATCTTTCCATCGGGAGAAGAAAATATTGTCTCCAAACCATTTAACCACTTTTACCGGATAGGTTCGAGAGGGTTGCGTATTATCTTCCGGAACAATAATAATCTGAAACTCGTATCTACCAGGTCCGGGAAGTGTCAGGTCATATTCGGAGCCGGTCGTATTCTTTCCATTGAATGAATAATTGACAGTTCCATTTTCCAAAGCAATTACTTCAAAATGCCCGGTATCACTTGAACAATCCAAAGCAATTTCCGGTAAATCTTCAGGGGAGTAACTTTTACCGTTAACAGTTATCGTATTGATTCCGGCAACGCTGCTTCGCTTGCGTACAGTTACCCTGTATTCCTGTTTTACATTCCGGTCTTCGGCAAATACGAAGAAAATTATTTCGGTTTCCTGTCCGGTCAGTTCATAACTCATTAACGCATCGCAGACGCTGTTGTCATCGTTCAACGTATAATTCAGGGTTACGGATGCTGTCGTGGCGGGTACGACAACTGTATAGCTTGTTGTCTCATTTTTCAATGGGACGTTCACTCCTGCAATCTGAAGTGTTTGCAGCGTATTTACATTGTTCTGCCGGTATACATTTACCCTGTATTCCTGCGAAAAGGCAGGATCTTCAGCTGTTACGTTAAAGACGATTTCATTTGTTGTTTTTACGTCTCCCAAGTAATATTTACTTTGGATATCGCAAACAGCATTAGGATGATTTAGTAAATACACAGGCTCAACAGATTGGGTGGTAGAACTTACATCAACATTGTAGCTATATTGTCCGGCAAAAACCGGTATGTTTTTTCCTCCAACATTTAATCCGGCTAAGGATGCATCGTTGCTTTGCCTGTATACTGTAATTCTGTAAGTTCCTGTTATTTCCCTTTCTTCCGCATAAGTGGTTATGGTAATAACAGTTTCGCCTGCGTTGAGAAGATAATTTCCCTGATTGTCCGAGGTGGCAAACTTGTCTGTGGTTGTTGCAATCACATCAACAGAAGCTTGGCTGTAACTGACCGGAGATATTGCATAGTCGGAAACGCCTTGCCGCAAGCGGATTTCTTCGTTATTGACAACAAGCCGAACAAGCGTACTGTCTCTCCGCTTTTCCCTGACATATACATCCTGCAAGCGGATTGATGTGTTTCCGGCAGAGTCCGTAGCAAGTATTTTTACCTGATACGAGCCAAGATCTTCTAATTTGAAACTGTTGTTGGAATTCAACAACTTGCCCGTCTTTTCATTTTCCAACCCAATGGTTTCCCAACTCACGGTTTTGATACCTGATAAAGGGTCAAAAAAACCAATGTTAAACACTACGCTGTCGGGAGCCTGTTCCTGCAGACTCATGTCGGCTGGAGTAAATGAAACATTCAATTCGGGAGGAGTTTTGTCTATTTTCACCGTGTATGCTTCGGATTTTTCTCCTGTTATATTTGCTTTACTTACAGGTTTGAAAGTGATTAAGATGGAAGTATCACGGTCGAGGATATACTGCGCAGGAATTTCTTTCCAATTTACGCCTTCCCGAGTTTGTCCATTCCAAATACTGTCGTTGACAACGGATGCTCCGCTTATCAAATCTTTTTTGTCTGATAATGAGAATACGACATCCTGATTAGTCCATTCACCCGTATAGGCAATTCCTCCGGATTGTACTTCAACATTAAGTTCCGGTTCGATATGATAGGGTGCAAAATAAATCCGCTTGCTCAGATTTGTTTTTCCGTTTGTTACAATAAGCGTATCCTGTTGAAAGTTGGGTTGTAAAGTCGTAGCAAGCGAGCTTTTTATTGCTCCCGATATGCCGCTCTCCCAAGAAATCGTATCTCCCGCAGCATTGTGGGTCGGGAGGGGTATCGCGTAGCAAACGCTGTCTGCTTTTATATCCTGATTCAATAGAATAGGTACGGCGGATAATGCGCTTGACGCTTTTACAATGTTATTATCGCTTTCTGCAAAAACTTTTAATTGCGGATAATAAGATGATATTGCTATCCAATCGCCGGTTATATTGCTTTCTTCTAACATTTTGTAGCTGCTTTTCCCCCGAACCATTGATGCCGAATAACTCTTGCCCAACGAAGCATCAGCTTGTCCGGTTAAAGCGCCTGTATTGTTTTGTCCGTTAACACTGCCCTGTGCATACACATTGTCAATGCTACAGGAGGAGGAAAAACCACCGGTTAAACCACCGGCAATGTCATTGCCTGAAACATCTCCTGAAAAGTAACAGTTTTCCATAACGGAGTTGGCAAATATTTCTCCGGTTAATCCACCCGTTTTATTTTCTCCGGTTATCTTTCCGAAAGCAAAACAGGCCGACATTCGTGTTTCCGAAATAATCCCTGCAAAACCGCCCGTATTGTTCCTTCCCGTTATGTTTGCGTTAATCAAGCCTAAACTGTCGATTGAACTGTATTGGACATAACCGAATAATCCCTGAAAATCGGTGTCAGGATAATTTACAGTCAAATTTTTGATTATATGTCCTGCTCCATTGATGTATCCCTCGAAAGGAATGGTGTTGTTGCCGGTTCCCACCCAGTTTCCAAACGAAGAAAGGTCTATATCCGAAATCAGCCGGTAATACAGTTCTTCATCCGCATAATTGTGTATACTGTCTAATTCTCCGGCTGTTGAAATCAAATATGGATATAGTTTGGTTCCGTTTCCTCCGGAAAATGGCAATATATTGGCCGGCATTGGGAAATCAGTCATTGATGCGAAATAGGGATAAGACAAGTTATCTTCTATTTGCCATTTGTCCGAAAAATCCCAAGTATTATTATCCCAGTTATCCGCATCTTCGTAGAAAGAACGGCTCTGAAGGGTTGACAATGACTTAGACATGTTATGGCGTTGTTTTTGTCCGTTGATACGGAATGTGGAAAGGAAATAATTACAGTCTGTTTCTTCCAACGGCACATCTCCCGCTATTCTTCCTAATGAGATTCCGCCGGTAATAGAAGTATTGGCTGCCACGCTGTATTTTATTTCAGCGCCGTTGGCCTGTCCCGCTATTCCGCCGCCATAATTTCCACTCAAGGAAATTACGCCTACCGAAATAACATGCGAAATACTGCAATCTGCGCTTAGTTTTCCGACAAAACTTCCTGCCATGTTGCCGGCTTCTATATCAGCGATAACAAAGGAATTATTGATGACGGTATTGCTTGCCTGTCCTGAAATTCCTCCCACACAGTTATTTCCTTTAATGGAGACATGAGACAGAAATAAATTTTCAAACTTACCGTCATTGACAACTCCAAAAAGGCCAAGGTTGTCATCCGTACTTTCTATGGTAAGGTTTTTGATCAGATGCCCATCCCCATCCAAACATCCTTTGAAGGGGGTAATCATATTTCCGATAGGGTTCCAGTTTTCATATTCCTGCAAGTCTATATCATCTAACAACACAAAGTAATAAGCTTTATCCGCAACGGTTCGTATCGCATCCAATTCTTCGGGGGTGGATATGCCGAAAGGAAATTCTTCCGTTCCTATGCCTTCAGAAAAGGGATTAGCAAATCCCCATACCGGCTCCGACGGACGTTTTCCCAGCTCATAAACGGTAATCCAGAAAATGTCGTTTACATTCAATGCCGGATTGGGTTCAAATGTCCAGGTGCCATCACTGAAATCTCCGGGCAATAACACATTGCGCTGATTATTGCAAAAAATAACTATACTGTCCGGTGGAATTTCCGTATTGTAGTATCCACCGATTGAATCAGGTAAAAATGAAGATAAAACGGCTTTGGAACTTTGACAGGTAAAATAGGGATATGTCTGTTCTTCTTCCAATTGCCATACCTGATTGAAATCCCATGTAGGGGAGAAATTGTCTCCGGCATAGAACGATTGAGAGAAAAAATACTGAGATTCCGTGTCGCACCCATTTTCGTTGTCAGGATTATCGTTTACAATAAGGCTTTGATTGATGCGCATTCCGGAGAAAGCATAGTTAAATGACATTATTGTAGCTGCTTCTCCCAATCCTATAATACGATTGATGTGTTCTCTTCCAAATATATCGCAATTAATTGCCACGCAATTATTTATTTGCGTTCCGTTGACATATCCTGCTAAACCGCCGGCCATATCTTCTGTTATAGTTATCGTTGCTGTAGCATAACTGTGGGTGATTACGGAATTATACATTTCTCCACATAATCCTCCCGTTTTACTGACGGCGGTTATTACGCCATCGGCATAACAGTCAGTAATTAAAATGTTTTCTGCATATCCGACCAAACCTCCCACGGAGTTTTCGCCTGTTATCATATTGTTTCCATAAGAGTTTTTGATAGAAATATTACTTGCTTTACCGGCAATAGCGCCCGTGAAACTTCCGCTTTTCATGGTCGATTGCACTACTGCCAAGCTGTCGATGCTTCCTTGGGAAATATAACCGAATAATCCGGCATAATCCAGCGCATCATCATCAATGTAAAGGTTTTCTATCCGGTAACCGCTACCGTTGAAATGTCCTTCAAACGGATTGGAAGCATCACCTATGGGAATCCAGTGATGAGCTTTTAAGTCGATATTTCCGGTGAGACGGAAATACAGGTCTTGAAAGGAGTTTCCCATGTTCACCTCTTGCGCCAGATATGCCAACTGTTCCGGAGCGTTTATCAGGAAAGCGGTTTGAGGCGATGTGCCATCACCGCTTTCTAAGGCGAATCCTGTGCCGGCAAAACTGCTCCAATCGCCAGTAGCCTGTGCCTGCAAATTCATTAACCCGCTAACGAGTAATATGCTCAAACTTGATAAAAATGTCTTCATATTTTGTTGATTAAAAACTGTATGTATATCCTATTGTGCCTATTGAATTATAGGAACTTTCTCTTTCAATGAGGTCTCTCCATTGATAGTTGTATCCTAATGTAATATTATGTCGCTTGAAGGGAGAATATGCCGCCGTGAAACGGCAAAGATAAATATCCATTTGTTTAACACTTTGAAGTTCTGAAGTATTGTATGACAGGGAGCCTGATATTCCCACTTTCTTTTTGAATGCTTTTGCCGAAACTCCAAGCGTTGGTCCCCATGTGAATATGTTTTCATTTCGTACCTTACTGGAACTGCAATTAATGCTTGCAGTCAGGGCTAATCCCGATTGCAGGAACGACCAGTTGTACATGGATGAGGCGTTAATTAATTCGGAAATACTTCCGGGACGATATCTGTCACCTTCCTTGTCGGCTGCATCCTGATAAGTGAGGTTGAAATTCAGGTTATGCAACTGGGTATCCGTCTTTTTTGTTACAAAATTCATTGTCAGCATAGCTGTTTGACTTAGTTGCACATAATTCATCGTGTCTATTTTATCCATTGTATTGAGTTGGTTGACGGTTTCGAAATTAGAGCGTAAATTAGAGTAAGTCTGGAAATTGGAGTAGGAAGCGTTGGCAGAAACCCTTTCGCTGAAAGTGGCGTTGACACTGAGCGATCCTACCATTCGGTTAGTGTTTCTCGCTTTTGTTTTAGCCAAATTATCGTGCTGATATCCAAGACTTGCACTTATATTCATTTTGTTTTGCCATACGGTTTGGGAAGCATTAAGCGTGATATTTTCCAAATCGTTGGTAAAATAATACGCCCCCAAAGTGCGATATCCCGGATCGATGCGTTCATATCCGACACCGATACGACTTTTGTCTATTACATAATCCAATGAAAGTTTAACGGCCTTGTAAAAAGCAGAAGACATACGCGATGCAGGCCAAACAGCCAACGTACCGGATCTATCTTCTTTAGGCGCACGAAGATCGGTGGTAAGCAGGCTTAATCCGTATTCGGCATTCAACTCAAGGAATTTGACCGGCCGTAGAAAAACAGTAAGGCTTCCTGCCAGATTTTGCATCGGATTAACTCCCAATGTATCGGGTTCACATTCCAATGAGTTGATATTGTCTTTGGCTGTAAAAAAATTGAAAGAAACTCCCGCCTTTTCTCTTTTCCAACCGATTTTACCCCCGTACCCCATTCTTTTATAAGTAGGAAGAAGGGCGGGGTGAATCTCATCGTATTCCACCGCTTTTTGGAAACGCCCGTACATTACGCTGAATTCCCAATCCGAACCTGGTCGTAAATCCACTCCGACGCCTGTAAAGAGGTGACCGTTTAAGGTATAAGGAGAAAAAGACATACTTACATCGCCAATATGCGCCGTAATCCATCTGTAAGTAGGATGCAGACTTAACCGGTTGGGAGAAGAAGGCAACTGGTAACTGCTTCCCGAATTGGTAAGGGCAAAAGAGAAGGGCATATTGACTAAGTTACAAATATTGAGGTTTATATTACCGTTGAAGTAATAAGTAAAAGGATCCCTGTTTCCTCCCTCATTTCCTTCGTACAGGATTGAATTGAGAGAAAAGCCTCCGTTGAGTTTCAGTAGATTTCCTTTTCCGAAAAGATTTTTTATATCCTCGACATCAAAACTTTGCGCGTGCAGCGAAGAAAGGGCTAGGCAACCCACAATATATGTAAATATTTTCTTAGTCATTTTTCTGTATTTTTATATCAACCAGTATATAGGAATTATCCTTCTCTGCTGAAATGAGTTTCTTAATATATATAGCGCCTTTGCGCCGGTCGGCTGTTTCAAATAAGACTACCCTTGGTATGGGAATTGCCTCAAAGGGTTCCCATCCATAATCGAGAGCGCTGATAGAAATTCTACGGATCAGGTCGTCGTTTGTCATGTCGATGAATTGTTCGGGAGTAATGTAAATATTTCCTTCTTCCTGTTTATTGATAAATTTCGTGTGAAGTCCCCCCTGTATGGGTTTCAAAGGCGTGTACAGCGCCGAATCCGGCGACACGAACCGGTTGAGTGAGAAGTTACTGTTAAGTCCCATGTAAACAATATCAATCATAGCCGGGTCGACAGTTACAATTTCCTGACTTTTTACCATCCGGCGCAATTTGGTTGAATAACAGGAACCGATGGTTTCCTGTGCTGTGTTGATACCCAGCATGATGTCGGAATGGGTTCGTAAGTTATTATTGGGTTTTACGATGATACTTTGTGTTATTTGCTTGGTTTCCTTCCCGTTTCCAATAGTCATGGTTACGACAAAGATTCCCGGATTGGGATAAAAAACAGAAGCATCGGTAGACGCGGCATTATTTATGTCTCCTCCCTCGGTTGTGAATAATACGGTTTCCACGCCTTGTAAGCGCACATCGAAAGTCGCTCTCAGGGGAGCTTCCATATCTTCATCTTCAAATGAAGGAATTATTTCGAAATCGCCGTCTAAGGCAGGCATAACTTCTATTTGCTGTTCGGCATGGAATGTGGAGCTGCCATTTTCAACGCTTAAAGTGATAAGATATGTTCCTTCGTTTGGATAGGTAATGTGCGGTGGATTTTTTCCCTCATATACAGAGGGAATACCACCTTCAAATGTCCATTGATAAAGGGTTCCTCCGGTAGAAAGATTATTGATTATTATTTCGGCAGGCGCATAGTTGTTAGCGAGAACTTCGGTTGTAAATCCGGCTACTACCATGCTGTCTACCCTGATTATTTGGGTGTATGTCTTCCTGTCTCCTTCGTTCCACGCTTCAAGGGAAATAAGGTGTTCGCCCGGTGTGCGAAACACAACTACCGAAGGATTTTCATCCCGCGACGTTGCCGGTTCGCCACCCTCGAAAGTCCACAGATAGGACTTGGCCTCCTTGGTGTCGTTTTCAATATATACCTCTAAAGGCGCTGTATGATTGTCGTTCCTGATATGGAATACAACATCAATTTCCACAGGCACAATCTGTTCTTCCCTGCAGGAGAAGAACAGGAGTGATGTGAACAACAGTAGAATGCTGGGTAAAGTGTATTGTTTCATAAACAGTTAGTGTAATCTTCCACAAATTGGCGATATGATTTCCCGCCTTCATTATATTGTCCATCTTTTATAATTATAGGGTTCTGCTTACTTACAAAGAAACGAGGATTGGGAGCAATAAATTTTCCTATTACTTCATTTTGAGTTTTCACAATCGTGCCGTCTGCCTGTACCCTGATATTCATCTTTTCCATTTCATTCTTCAATCTCTTTTCGGCTCTTATATTTTCCTGTATAATAGGAATTTGAGCTTCCTGTTCGGTCGATACATATTTCTTTATGTTATCTATATTCATACCGTTTTTATCGAAAAAATTGTATTTTTTAATCAACAAGTCTGTTAAAGCATTGTGTTCGCTCAAGGTAAAATAGAGATATTCCATTTTAATTTCGGCAGTATCTTTTGCAAAATTAGGTTTCACCATAAAATAAGTGCCTATTCCCGTACCAAAATAATAACCGACCAATGTTATTTTATTTTCTCCCTTGAAATCCGAATACACATAACCTTCTTCTTTCGCATCTTTGTTTTTGTACTTTTCGGTAGTACCTACCTCTACATCATCCAAACTAATGATATTTTTCTTGATCTTGACTTTTTGAGAAAAGCCACCAACTGTTATCAATAACATCAATAATACTACATAAATTTTTTTCATTTTTTATCCCTAATTCGTGTCGGGCACAACATTTAAATTTTAAAAATAGTTTATCATCTTTGTAATATCACTAACTTTGGAACACAAGGATGAATTTTTCATATCCCCGCACGGCGTAGTCTCTGACTACGTCGTGCTAAAAGCAAGTCTACAGACTTGCAAATCAACCATTTAGCATCAATATTTTCTTTTTCATTCATA
>Ga0123357_10009331_pt1 | contig 12376 bp, 9 predicted proteins | sample TergutEmb28metaG_FD_89873 | JGI IMG/M metagenome (GOLD analysis project Ga0123357, IMG submission 89873) | Embiratermes neotenicus P4 segment gut microbial communities from Petit-Saut dam, French Guiana - Emb289 P4 | ecosystem: Host-associated > Arthropoda: Insects > Digestive system > Gut ... | reverse complement strand
CCCCGTAGAAGTAATGGGCACTCCGGAATTATCCGTCATTCTTCCCTGAAAACTTATAGTCGTCGGGATGTCTGCAAACGATTTTACGCAAAACAATATGATTCCGAGAAATAAAAAAACCGACAGCCTGAATAAATTTTTCATAATACCTCTTATTTTAAAGGTTTTGCGCAGTTGACGCAAAATCTCAGCTTTCTTCCTGCCGGAACCGTATTTATGTATCCGCAATTGGGACACACTATTACCTGAACGTTATCTTTATTATTGGCAGCGCCGCCGGTATTATCAGCCGGCTTTGGCGTCTTTGGCTGCTTTTGAGGTTTTTCCGGCTTTGTCGACGGCACTACAACTGTCGTTGTATCAATTACCGGTTCGGGCGGAGCTTCCGGAATCATAATTATCTTCTGAGAATTACCCGCTCCGGGAGAAAGAGTGACTTCAAAGTTTTGATCAATATATCCCTGGGATACCACTTTGCCTTTGATAGCTCCCGGATCAAATTTCTTAGCCCATACGCCTTTAGCGTCCGTCTTACCTACTATTTTGCCGTCTTTGCTATCGCCCATCCATATATACGCGTTTTCAAGCGGAACCTCTTTGTCGCCGTCCATATAAACTACGCTCACATTAAAAGGAACGGGAGCATAAGTCATATCGGCGGTTATGGAATTTATATTTGCAACGTCCACATCATTAATGTAATAGGGATTAAAATCGTCGGCCGTAAAAGTAAAATTATATCTCCCGCTAGGCAGAGGCACTATTACGGGTTTTCCTGTGCCGACGCTTTTTGTCGTGCTGAATTCTTTGCCCTGTATGCTGAGCTTGGCTATAAACGATTCGGCGGAATTTCCTTTGGATCTCACCCTGAAAGAAATAAGCTTATTCATATGCACAAACAGTTCCGAGCCCGAGGTACCGGAAACTACTATCTGGTTGAGCGCTTCGCCGTAACGCCCTTCCGGATCCATCATTCTGACTTTGTAAGTGCCGGCTCTCATATTTACCGTAAGCGGCGTATATCCTCTCGGCTGTCCCTCGCCTTCTATGTGAACCAGCATTTTAGGAGGAGTGGAAGTAAACGTGAATTTTTTATAAAGGTATCCTTTAATGCTGAAAACATTCTCTCCGTCTATATTTACCAAATCCGTTTCCCAGTAGCGTTTATCCACGCTGGCAAACATCTCTTCTTTATTGGCTTTTGAGAAATCTATGTCGCACTGGCCTTCCTTAGCCTCTTTGGCTTTAGAGCCTAAATCTTCAAATCCCGCAAGAGAAAGCCTTACCGTATGCGCGCCGGCCATAAGTTGTATTTTGCACGGAGTTACGCCGAATTTATTGCCGTCTATGTAGACGTCGGCGCCGGCCGGTTCCGAGTTCACCGCAAGCAGGAAGTCAAACATTATTTCTATCTTTTCCTGCTTTGCCCTGTTGCTGTTGTTGCTTCTTTCCTCAATTCTTACAACCCTCTGCACCGGTCTGAAACCTTCTTTAAGCGCGGTGACAATATATGTCTGCGGCTGTATTTTTCTCAGCTGTATGGGTGAAGAGGAAGTGGCGTTCTGTATTATAACGTCCCCTTCTTTTGTCTTCATGCTGACCGTTGCTCCCGACGGCACGGTAGTTATCACCACGTCCGGAGGATAAAGTCTGGCGTAAACATTTTTACCGAAAGGGGTAAACTGCAATACGAAAATATCAAGCCCCAAAAAGAGAAGAATCGCTATGACCACGGCTATCGCGATCTTGATTATTTTACTTTTGAGGGCTTTAAACTTGGTAACAAGCCAGTCTCCGACTTCTTCGAAGACCGTCTTGCCTTTTGCTTCCTGACCGCCCGGCTGAGGAGCTGCCTGAGGCTGCTGCATTTCAGGTTTGGGAGACTGAGGCTGTACTATAGGAGGAGGTGTCGGAGCAGTTGTACCGCCTGCAACATTAGCGGGAGGCACTGCCGCCGCCGGACTCGCGGCTGCGGCTGGCGCTGCGGCTGCGACCGGCGCTGCCGTACTCTGAGGCTCAACCGGCGCCGACAGTTGTTCGGAAAGGTCGCCTACTATAAAATCGTTGCAAACTATACGCGGTATTGCGATGTTGCTTTTTATATCCTGCCTGTCAAGAGTTTTTACGAGGTTTACCACATTGTCGGAATTTGTAAGTTCTTTTTCCATCACCTTTGAGATGAAAGAAGCGAGATCAACGGCAAGTTCTTCGGTCTCCACGCCTTTGAGAAGCCTTCTGAGATCGCGGTACATTTCAATCGCTCTTTCATAGCGGGCTTCCCTGTCTTTCTCGAGCGCTTTTGAAAGAATTTCGCCTATCTCATACGGAAGATTGAGCCCGTTGAGCAGCGCGGTGTCGAATTTCTGGTTCTGCACCTGCGATTTGATTTCTGAATTCTCGCCCGTGTAAAGCTGCTTTCCGCTGAGCATTTCATAAAAAACAACACCGGTGGAAAATACGTCGGAACGGTGATCAATATCGGCAATGCCTCTTATCTGCTCGGGCGACATATAAGGGAATTTTCCGGTGACTACTTTTTGTTTCATCCCCTCGTTTATTTCGTCCGCGGTTTTGGCTATTCCGAAATCGCTGAGTTTTACGTTTCCGTCAAAAGATATGAGTATATTTCCCGGAGAGATGTCGCGGTAAACTATTCCGTAAGGCTTTCCCGTTATGGAATCCCTGGCGACTCTGTTTGCATAATCTATCGCCTTAAGCATGCTTATGCATATGAGCACCGAAAGTTCCCACGGGATTTTTATTTTAAGCTCATTGCATCTTTTTATAAGGTCTTCAAGGTCAACGCCTCTGACAAAGTCCATCGATATGTAAAACGACCCGTTGCTGCCTTTCCAGAAATGCTGGACCCTTACCACATTGTCGTGTATTATATTTTTCGCTATCAGGGCTTCTTTGTAAAACATCTCGACAAACTTCGGTTCCGAGTACTCGCTGAGAAGTTCTTTGACGGCAATAAAATTCCTAAGGCTGAAATCGTATGCCTGCCATACGACGCCAAAACCGCCCTGCCCTATTTTCTTAACAGTTACGTATTGGTCGTTAATAAATAAACCTAGATCCAAGCCGCCGGGAGATTGTTTTTCGTCCATTTATTTTTCACCTTTTTAGAAATAAAATAAATAACACTTGGATATTATATATTATTATCTCTTTTACAACAACATCTTTTAAAATGTTTCAAAGTTCAATCATTTTTGTCTTCAGGCAAATCTTGCGCCGCAACATAATTTCCGTCTTCCTGCGGAAGCGCGGTTTCCTGCTGCTGCGCCGACGGTTCTTCCGCGCTCTCAGCGCCGTCAAAAGGCAATTCCGGTTCCGGACGATTTTCAGTCTGCTGGCTCTCTTTCGGCATATCCTCGATAAGCGGCAGCTCGCTGAGATGTGCAAGACCGAAATGCCTCAAAAATTCCTGCGTTGTCCCGTAGAGAAGAGGTCTTCCCAAAGCTTCTTTTCTTCCTGTTATCTTAATAAGTTTTCTTTCCAGAAGAGTGTCTATTACTCCGGACGATTCCACGCCTCTCAGCTCGTCTATCTCGGCTCTCGTAACAGGCTGTTTATACGCTATCATTGCCAAAGTCTCAAGAGCGGAAGGCGAAAGTTTTAACACGCTTTTTTCTTTTAAAAGTTTTTTTATCCACGGAGAAAAGTTAGTTTTTGTGGCAAATGTCCAGCCGTTAGCCACAAATCTTATCTCGTACGGCTTGTTTGCTGCGTCATACTCGGTCTTTAGCTCGTTGAGCAGGCTTTCTATATTACCGCCGGCATTGCCAGTATCCTGATAATCGTCTTTTAAAATATCTTTAAGCTCTTTTACGCTCAAAGGTCTTTCCGAGACGAAAAGCAAAGCTTCCAAAACCTGTTTTACTTCAGATATTTCCATCGTTATCCTCTTTTACGTCCTCTTCTTCGGGGATCAACTCCAAATCCGGAGCCGGAGCTTCTTCGGAGGCAACGCCTCCGCCGGCATCATTTTTTTTTGCAAATTCGAATACTTCTTCTTTTTCCGGTTCGCCCGAATCCGCGTCGTTATAAACTTTGTATATTCTTATTTCGTCAAAAAGCTCGGACTGCTTTGCGGCTATCTGCCTGTTTTTTACAAGCTCCAGAACCGCCATAAAACATACTATAAGAGCCATTCTGGTCTTCTGCATTTTCAGAATTTCGGTAAAAGAAACATACTGCCTGCCTTCGAGCACGTCGAGAATTTCCCTGATCTTCGTCTCTATGGGAATTTCTTTGTACATTATCTCTTTTATGCTTTCAGGAAGAGCCGTCAGCGCCTCGCGGAAACTTTCCATAAGCTCGAAAAGAGAAGCGTCGAGAACAAAATCTTCCTTATTCACGACGGGAGCAGGCCTGTAATAAATCTGGGAATTTTCTATGGCTTTGTAAGAGAGCAATTTGCCTATCTCTTTGTACTTCTGGTACTCCAGAAGCCTGTTTTTGAGCTGGTCAAAAGAATCGTCTTCGCCGTCATGCACGCCTTCCGACGGGAGAAGCGTTTTGGCTTTTATCTGCATCAAAGTGGAAGCCATCACGAGAAATTCGCCGGCGACTTCTATATTCAGCTCTTTCATCATGTTGATATACGACAGATATTCGGCCGTTATATCGGCTATTTTTATCTCGCTGATCTCAAGATCGTTCTTTTTTATGAGATGCAGCAGAAGGTCTAAAGGCCCTTCAAACGTATCAAGATGAATGTCGTAAACCATAATTCCCTTAACGACAAAGTTCAAAGTGAAAAGTTTAAAGTACAAATAACGACATTTGTTTTTTATTTGAACTTTGCACTTTGAACTTTGCCTTTTAGAATTTAATTGCCTTTCTAACTTCCGTCATCGTTGCCTGCGCGGCTTCAATCGCTTTAACGTTGCCGGATTTCAGTATTTTTTCAAGATAAGCCTTATCGTTTATCAAATCTTTCCTTTTTTCGGCAAGAGGCTTCATAAAAACAGAGAGCAGCTCCATAAGCTGTTTTTTGCAAGCGACGCAGCCTATTGTTCCGGCTTTGCACTCCTCTTCCCTTTTTGCGTATTCCAGGTTAAAAAGTTTATGAAAAGCAAAAACCACGCAGCCTTCCGGGTGGCCGGGATCGTCTTTTTTTATCTTGAGCGGGTCCGTATACATATTCTGCACTTTCTGCTTGAGCTCGTCGTCGCTTTCTCCGAGGAACACGGAATTTCCGTAGGATTTTGACATCTTTCTCGCATCAATTCCAGGGACTCTCGCGGATTTGGTAAGCTTTGCCTGCGGCTCTATAAGCGTTTCGCCGTAAAAATTATTGAAACGCCTGGCGACTTCCCTCGTCACTTCCAAATGGGCAAGCTGATCTTCCCCCACAGGGACCAAATCGGCTTTGTAAAGTAATATATCAGCAGCCATCAAAACCGGATAACCCAAAAAACCAAAGTTATGCAAATCTTTATTTTTAATTTCGGAAAGCTGTTCCTTGTACGTCGGGCATCTGTACAGCCAGCCGAGAGGCGTGAGCATAGACAAAATCAAATATAGTTCGCTGTGCTGAGGAACTTTGGATTGTTTAAAAATGACGCTTTTCTCAGGATCCACTCCGGCTGTAAGCCAGTCGGCAACCATTTCAAGCGTATTTTCGTCTATTTTTGACGTATCGGCATATTCGGTAGTAAGCGCATGCCAGTCCGCCGACATATAATAGCAGTCGTACTCGCTTTGCATCTCAACCCAGTTTTTTAAAGCTCCGAAATAATGCCCCAGATGAAGCCTGCCCGTCGGGCGCATCCCGGACAACACTCTTTTTTTCATTTTCCCTCACATAAACGACATTCCGCTTAACGCTACAACGCAGAAATTTATAATAGGATATATTATCCTTCCGATAACACCGGACCATATCAAAATAAATAAAATCACAAAGCCCATATACGAGTTGAGGCTGAGATATCTTTCGGCCATTTCGCGCGGCATAAAATACGTTATCACTTTTGAGCCGTCCAGCGGAGGTATCGGAATCAAATTTATAACAAGCAGCACGACGTTCACGACTATCATAATATAGAAAAAACTCACCGCCGAAGCGCCGATCCCCTGGTCAAGCGACGGCGACATTTTGACGGTTCTTATTATCAGCCCCGAAACTACGGCAAGAAGGATGTTTGCCAAAGGCCCGGCAAAAGAGACGAGCGGTATGTCGGTTTTAGGATTTCTTAATTTGTAGTAGCTTATAGGCACCGGCTTTGCCCAGCCGAACAGCACCGGGGATTGTATCAATAAAAAAGCTACCGGCAGAACTATGCTGCCGATAGGATCTATATGCGGTATTGGATTTAAGGTAAGCCTGCCTGCAACTTTTGCGGTGTCGTCGCCTCTTAAATAAGCCATATAACCATGAGCGATTTCATGGATTATTATTGAAAACAGCAAAACAACAATATATATAAAAATCCCCATTGTTTTCCCTTTCAAAAATAAATAAGAATTTTAAAATTTACGTTTCAAATTTTATATTTTTTGAATTTCTTTGTCAATTAAATGGTTTTTTTATTGATTTTTGAGTTCTTTTTCGCAAAATATCTGTTCATAAATATTGCCGTGGCAATAGATACGACAGTTGTGATTATTATTGGGAGATAATATCTATGAAAAACCGCTTCGGCATACTCTTTTCCGCAAAGGAAAACTCCGGTAAGCATAAGTATCCAGGAAACTGCGTAAAACCCCATTCCTATAAAATAGAATGCCCTTCTGCCTGTTATTTTTGCCAGGTGGGCAAACCATACAAGCCCTATCCAGCCTACGGGAAAGTTTATCAATATCAAAATTATTCCAAAAAGAAGTGTTGGCGGACAGCTTCTGAGAAAGTCGCTCATATTATTTCGCCTTTTTCTTAATCTCTTCGGCTATGTTTTTGCTCTTTGAAATTTTTTCGTGAAGTTTTACGTAGTTTAAAAGATTGGGATTGTGCGAGGTAAGCGTTTTCAGCGCCGCAAGCACGGATTTGTGGTCAAGTTCTTTTTCCCCTTTAAGCACCGGCAGAACTTTCGGAATGCCGAGTTTTCTTGCCCTATGCGGAGGTATTTTAATTGTGCCGAGAGAAAGCTTCGACGCCATATGCGATAAAACCATCTCCTCGTCTTCAACTTCCTGTTCGGCCTTAAGCAGAAGCACCAAATCTTCTATGCCGAATATAAGAAGAGGATCGTAATTTACAGATTGCTTTTCCTGCGCGATATTTTCCAAAGCGGCTTTAAACTCTTTCTGCATTTTTTCCCTGCACTGCGCCGCCTGGTTCTGAAAACTTAAAGGATAGACAAAAGCGATAAGCTCGTTTTGGCTGTCATGGTAAAGTATAAAACACTCGGCATAAAACATCTCGCCGCACTTCGGGCAGCTCACAAGGTTGATTTCGCCCGCAATCAGCGCCTCTTTAAGCTCAGGGTTGTCCGAAACGCTTATGGCAGATAACAATTCGGCTTCAAAAACTTCCCCGCAAGGACATTTTATTTCTTCAATATTAGAGATTGACATATAAAAATTTTATCAATTTTCAGCAGGATTTTCAAACGGGAGAGAATGTTGTGATATTGCGTCATTTAACAGATAGCCGAGTACGTTGCATAGACAGTAGACTGTTTTTAATGCTGTCATATAAATTCTCAATACCATAGGCTCGGAGAACGGCGCGGTCAAAAGCAATTCTATCAGCCTGTCGTAGTTCTTCCTCCGTCGGTTTGATAGTACGGTTCTTTAAGACGCTAAACGCCGTTATGATTTCATCCGCAGCTTCCGTTATAAGTGCCGGATTTAGCATATAGCTTGAGGAAATACTACTCTTATTGATGTCTAAAACGCCCAAACCGCGGCCGAACCCACTAAATTCTATTAAGAACATGCTAAGCATTGTGTTAAGAAGCGCATGGCAAAGCTCTCTGTTTACCGCCGTTTTATATTTTAATCCGATAAGCCGCTGATTGATAAAGGTCGGAGTATCAAAGGCCGCGTAGAAGAAACGTGTTTCGGGGTTCATCGTCGTTACAATATCCGCCCTACCCGCGTCAGACATCTCATACCACAAGGTCTTTGCTCTGCCTAGAACTTCAGGCAGAGGGATTCCCTTCTCATTATTCTCATTAGCAAAACGATTTATCCAACGGAGCGCACCGGTCTGTCCTCCTGCAATCAAATCTTGCTCGGGTACGCCACAGCAAAATGCCTCGCCATCCGGTTGTGCCGTAAGCATTAATATATTTTTAGAGCTTAATAAAACAGGCTTGATATAAGCATTTTCAATCCCATGCCCTGCTTTCGGATAGAACATTTTATCCCAACCGCGACGTTCTCCGCGGAATACTTCAAAAATATTGGTAATCTTGCATAACTTACCTGAAATATCCAACGCCCATGAGATATCGTAGAATAACGCATTACGGGATATATTTAAAGCTTCAAGATTTTTTATTTTCTCTGCCGTATAGGTGCGGACAGTGGCGATATTCGCGTCTGTACACCTGTCTTGTAACGCAGAAAAAACAAGCGTCTGCCTTGCAGCGTCATCGGAGGCAAACTCCTCAAGACTTTTGCTCCAGAGATAAAAACTCGTACGTTCATCCTGCGCCGGCGCTGTGATTTCACCCTTCTTGCGAAGAAGTAAAATAGTCGTTACGACATCCGCATTAGCAAACCACTTTCCCTTTCCGCTCGTATGAACCTGCTCTATGTGATAATAATGCGCCGCCGCATCGACAAACTGCTGCCCCGCCTCATTTCCTAACCACGAATTAGAAGTAATAATACCGAGATAAGCCCCGGCTTTAAGGTGCTTCCAAAGGGCAAAAACAATAGAGACATAAATATCGCTCCGCCTATTCAGTTCAGTTGCCGTATTACTCACTTCATCAAATACACGATTTATTTTTGCAACTTCAGACACGGATATAGTCTCAAATGCTATGAACGGCAGATTAGAAGCTATCGCGTCAAATTGCGGCAGGGTAAGATTAACTGTTGCCCCATTTGCCGGGTCTACAATGCCAATTGTTTCTCCGTTATACAAATCAAAAATATTTTTTTGGAATACATTAGTCGGATTATTTATACATGAAACATCGATAATAGAAAGCTGCGCTATCTGTGTAAGGAATGAGTCCTTATCCTCCGCCCATACCGTCTTTATTGCATCGGCGACAGAGATGCTTCCTCTCTTATAATCCTTTGCCGCCTTCGCGATTGTTCCGGTTCCGCAGCATGGGTCAAAAAATTCACCGCGTAAATTCCGCAAGGTAATTCTCACAAGAATATCAGCCAAGGCTGAAGGCGTTGGAAATTGGCCGTTCAACGCGCGTTTGGCGGTATTTACGGTCTTTTCAAGAATATTCTGTAATGACTCTTGCGACAAAGCGTTTACGTCGTTATCCTTAAAAAACATATTAACGGCGATAATGTCATCCCACGCTTCTACGGATAATAATTCATCATTTGGTTTCGGGACAAATATATTATAGAAATCGCAAGCCGCGGTAATTCTGCCGAATATCGCGTTCGCCTGTGTGGGAGTAACTCCGTTAACAATATTTTCAACCTCCGCCGCAGGATTAAAATAACGTTTTATAAGATGCGCAAAAATCAATCTGTCCAACCAATGAAGTAAAATGGATTTTGCATATGCGGAATACGGGGTTGTTTCGTCCTTATAATATTCCCCTTTGGCAACGGACCACCAGTCCTGAAGCCTCGCTTCTATACGAGTGTCAGTAATGCCCGCGTTTCGTATCGTTTCGGCTACGGATAGCTTGTCACGTAGAATTAATGTCGCGCCAAACTGCTCTGATATGACATTTTCAATAGCAGATGAGCGGATAATACCGCTATCAAAAAAACCGCTAAGCTCGACTATTATAGTGTGTAATAAATTTTTCCAATCTTCTTCATATGTATCAACGTCAGCACGTGTGCTGATTTGCGACAAATCCCAACTTTTTTCGACGGCAAAAATGCCGCGCGCATTTTTGACATAAAGCCTCGCCGCCGAGAAGTTCCAAAGAAAAAAACTGTTGACGCCAAAGGTCGCAGCTTTTGTTTCGGCATTGCGAATAAGTGCTTCGTCCGTAATCGGCACATCGGGCATCTTTGCTTCCCACCCTTGAAGAATTTGCGTCCGTGCTGTATCGCCAAACAGAATAATATCCGGAAACATTGCACGGCCGCCGCAAAAAAGCGTGGCTTCGCCACCGGCCTTTTTGATTCGGATATTTATGCCGCTTACATACAGGTTTATTTCGCTTATAAGTTCAATAACCGTACTCCGTTCATTTTCTCTAATTGGCATAAATCCCCTCTTCGAACTGCTCCAATAGCAAGCTTTTTATAAAACCCTTATGAACGCCTTTATCTAAGACGCACCAAGCCTCCTGAAGCCTCCGCTTGCAAACCTCTATATAGTCAATATTTTCTTTCTTAAATAGGGTTGTATTCTCGTTTTTCTCTATACCTATGAAATTACGATTTTCAAGCAAAGCGGCGACCAAAAACGAACCGCTGCCGCATGTATTATCCAGTACGATATCTCCGGGATTGGTATATGTCCGGATTAAATAACGACCGAGAGAAACAGGCTTCTGCGTCGGATGTACGACCTCGCCTTCCGATTCTGCAGTTTTACAGTAGATAATATCCGTCGGATACCGATCTCCGTTGCTCTTAACGTGTACCGGCTTGAAATCGCCATAACTGCCGCTTAATTGGTCTTTGCGAATACCTTTATTGTATGCTTCGCCTTGAGTCATTTGAGGATTGTATGTCGGCTGCGCTTTATAAAAAACACAAACGTCTTCGTGCTTTCTCAGCGGTTGTTTTTTAGCGTTGAGAAAATTCGTAGGTTTGGACTTCTCCCACACCCACTTGTATTTATACATATTCGTATTACTTAGAATAAGCTGTGCAGTAAATAAGCCCGCGGCTGTTAAAGCAATAACTCCTTTAGGTTTTATAATGCGAGTATATTCGTTCCAAAGCTGCGGTAACGATATATATGAGTCCCAACCGTTCTGCGTCATTCCATATGGCAAATCGCAAAGTATCATATCAATTGAGCTTGTGGGAATCTCCCGCATTTTGAGAAGACAATCCGCCTCAAATATATTATTTATCAGGTCATTGAGCTTTCTTTCTATCGGTCTGTTCGTTCGTATGTATTTACCTGTCTTTATTCTTGCATCACTAGGGCGAGGAGTTATGCTTGGAATAAGCCACGTATTGCCTACAAATTGTGCCCCTGCAATACGTCTTTCTGAACACAGCTTGACAACCCTGCGTTCCGAAACACCCCATTTATTGGAAACCTCGGCCGTTGAGATATATTGCATTTAATGGCCTCCTGAATCATATTAAATCTATTGAGGTGTATTATATTCTTTTATCGGAATGAAATCAATGCCTTCAGCGGAATGATATAGGGAATTTTTATATTTCACAACTTAGCTGATAACGCGAAGCCTCAGAAGAAGCAGAGCGGCAGAATTCATCTAAGCGGACCCAAGTATCTGCTAAAAAGTACACAACAGTATAATTAAACATTTTTAATTCTGACAATCTCAAAAAGTATGAGCGGGTGATGGGAATCGAACCCACGCCTGAAGCTTGGGAAGCTTCCATTCTACCATTGAACTACACCCGCGCGTATTGAAGTGTTAAGATTCTACAAATTTTAATGCAGAGTTTCAATTTTAAATCTTCCAGACAACCACCCTGTCAGGCTTTCCCTGCCACCCCTCCATAGAGGGGAATTTACAACAGTTAGCAGTTATTCCCCTCTATGGAGGGGTGGCGCGTTAGCGACGGGGTGGTCGATTTTACATATTTTGTATTTCTTTTTAACTGCGGCGATCTTTGAGGAAACAAATTTGACAGCTGCCTTGGCGTCTTTAACTTTCCCTTCCTGCTGGGCTTCGTGTACCAGAGCTAAAAGTTCGCCGATCCACGGGCCCGGCTTTATAGAAAACTCTTTCATTATAATGTTGCCGTCAATAAGCTTTTCCAAAGGTTTGGCGTTTTTCAACTCAAAATAATCTTTTATAAGTCTGCGAGCGGCTTTTTCCTGCGAAGACAGCTCTTTTTTTGAAAAGATTTTAAGGCTTTTGTACGAATGCCAGTCCGCCATGGCCAAAACAAGCAAATCCGGAGTATTCTCGCCGATATCCCTGAAAAATTTAAGCGCCGCTTTTTTCGTGACCACATTATTTTTTGTAAGAGTTGACGGGCGCATATGATTCTCTACAAGGAATGCCGCGTTTGCCGTATCCTGTTTGCTCATTCTCATAAAGCTCATAGTTTCCTTAAGCTTTTGTGCCCCAGCTTCTTCATGGCCGAAAAAGCGCATTTT
>Ga0123357_10009330_pt1 | contig 12376 bp, 13 predicted proteins | sample TergutEmb28metaG_FD_89873 | JGI IMG/M metagenome (GOLD analysis project Ga0123357, IMG submission 89873) | Embiratermes neotenicus P4 segment gut microbial communities from Petit-Saut dam, French Guiana - Emb289 P4 | ecosystem: Host-associated > Arthropoda: Insects > Digestive system > Gut ... | reverse complement strand
TTCAGGAGAAAGACACTTGTTACTGCATGTGGAGTGTATTTTCTGGTAGTGCTGGATGTGGCGGTTTGCGGTACTGTGGTGCTATGTTGAGGGTGTGATCACTGTGAAGGTTGCTGTTCGACATAAAGCTTGCAAACTACATATAAGCCTAAATAATTTATCTGTTTTATCAGAAGTTACCGCAGCAAAATCTCAGTCACTAACAGACGGAAGTCCTCTCCACAAGTACAAACCGCTCCGTGTTTAGTACCGTTCGAGATACGCGGCATTACAATCTCTACTGCTACATTTAAAGATCCATTGTCATCGATTACCATATTAAACCACCTTCGGGACACACCTTGTGGCCAGCAAATAAATTATTACGACTCAAAACTTGGCTAGGGCTGAAACATTAAATCTCTGGAATTCAGTTATCTTAAGTAAAAAATCCGTGCCTCCATTAAACAGACCAAACTCTTAATGCTGTATAGTGAAATCATTGCCGATTACTGTAAGAATCAAAAAAACACCAAGCGACACTGAGCAAAATACACACCCGTTTAATGCACAACACGTGGTATATACAGGAAGCGCTGTTAAGATTCAGTAAAATCTCACTGCATGTCCAAACTGCCAAGTCCGCGTTGTCAGTTTAGCAAAACGTTGTAAGGACGGTAAAGTAGTCCCTGTTTTTAATTATGCGTCACTCTATGAAGGCATATGGGAATATAGAGGAACAGCTCCACTTATTCTTAGCCCCAGAAGTTACTTACAATCGTGTAAAGAACCCGCCCTACCCATTTCACAGGAGGCAGGGTTGGCGTCGGCAATGATCTGGGTGTGGGAAGAGGAAAGCAACTGCTCCTAAAGAAAAGTAAAATTCCGGTCATTCAGTCCGCAGTCAGAACACCCTCTGCAATCCTGGTGTGACAGTGTCGCAAATCCTGCGGAGATATTTTGTCTTTTCGTTCAATTCCTCTCGAACAATGCCGGAACAGTAAGAAAACTGGTCAGAAAATAAGTTTACAGTGCACACACAGTAGTCCATCGGACATCCAGGCTACGGGTAAAGGGGTGTGGCCCGTAAGACCCCTGGGAAACGACTAGTACAGGTAACAAGAAAAAAAATCATCAATCAAATATAGCATCTATCTCACTAAGGCGTCAACGTCTACCCAACAGAAAAATGAGGTGAAGTAAACACTACTGGCTGCCTCTACCACTTCACCCACGCCACACGTCTGAGAGTACGAATATTCTCAGGCTTCTCCCGAGTGGTCCAGACCACTTTCCGGATCATCCGGAGAAAGAACGGATTATTTTCGGTCCGAAACTGAGCGGACCGCCAAGGGATTACAGAATGAACATACTAAATGAGGAACATTTAACGCAATATCTCTCAGGTAAGTTCTACAATCAGGCTTCTGTAACTTACACTCAACAGTTTACATAATGTTAGTCCGGAAGAAGAGAGAGACAATTCCAAAAATTGAACACTGTGATACTGTTCTCCAATCACATGGTCAAAACTCCTCTCAGAAGAACAATGACACTAGCGGTTCCTCATGGTGGAATGTAATATTGTGACATCTTTTCCTGTTAAAACACACAACTTCTTGCAGTTTTGGCGGCTGTGTAGAAGTCACAAATTTCATTTTTTTGAGTTTTGACACTTTTCTTCCGGACTAACGATACGTTCAATGTTTGGCATCTAAATTATATATCCAGTGCTACCCAGAGGGGATGGTGGCTTCAGGGACACGAATACGTGATATTGTCCGACTACGAAGCTGGATGGTTACACCACCCAGGAAGTTCCGACAAGGGGTGTACAACAGCAAAACGTAAACAGCATCCTATACTTACCCCCTCAACCCTCTGAGGCGGTATAAGGTCAGGAAAATGAAGTGGCTATGTGACGGGATCGCCTCTGCCAAATCATTTCCGTGGAAACCTTCCATGTAAGAAATCCCCAACTGCAATGCAAAAATATTGAGGTGCTCCGTCCTACCCGAACAGCAAGTAATTAAGACCTTCTTACACATTCGGTATGAGGAATTCCTCTAGTATGTCCGGGTTTACACCACTCAGAGTGCTTCAGGCAAAAAATAAAAATTATGGGATCAACACAATGTGTTTGGATAAGCAACAAAAGATACCAGACTCGGGACCGGCCGCTGTACATCAAATCACTGTAGAAGGATGGCTGCTAACCCCAGTTTTAACATAATGTCGGTTAACATGCCACCAGTACAGAAGGTAGTAGCTTCGACAACAAACACAGTTTTGGCTATAAAGTTTCGTCCGTCGTCTTCAAGTTTGGATAGAATGTCACAAAAAATGTGCAGCGCACTTTGTCTTGGGTTCTTACACGCTGCAACAACCAGTATCTTAAGACTTCATATTTCAAGAAATTTCGCTCAATTCTGGTAATCGCCCAGTGTGTGTCATGCTTAAATGTCGGTCAGCATGTCTTGGCTGTCTTCACTGCAGCGAACAAAAGCCGCGCATTCAACTTCACGTCAGTGCTTGGCCGTTTAAAGCGGCTTTTTTTTTTTCCTTTGCAAATGTAACAAAGCCTCAATGAACAATTCATACCACTTGTAGACGAATATTTTCTTTGGTGGTTCCGTAATAAACTCGGTACGAAATCTCCTTTGCACTATAACCTTACACTTCGATTCGTTATACACGAGCTCACACTTTGCTAAGACGCCAATTTCCAAGTCGAGGTGTTGGCGCCAATGGTAACAATAACTGGAAACTCAGCTTGATCACATTACCTAACTCAGTATGTTCATTTTTCATTCCCGTGATTTTCAGTTCATAAGCACTGTTGCAATAAACCCGTATACAGTTCATGTGTTCACCTTCCATATTGGTTATTTATTTTTCACCTCTAAACAGAATACATAACGTTTAAAATCGCCGTTATCCCATTACATTTCCATATAGTCCCATGTCATAAAACAATAGTTGTATCATATTGTGGGACGAACGTTTCCAGTCCCTCTTGACAGAACTCCGCGTCCTGCGTTATCAGTCGTGCCACAAGCAGTTCCAGCTCGGGATTTTCGAGCACGTGTCCGCCAAGACTAAGACTTCAGACCTTGAATCGGATGCTAATCGCTCGGCACCAGATCACGGTTGTCTGCTGGATGTACCTAATTAAAGTGCTTTTCTACTTCTTTTCTCACTAACTCTCAAGTACGGCAAGACAGAGATTTTCGGCTACTTCACTAAGCACCATACCACGATGGGCAACTCAAGTCATTCTTAGCCTCAGCATTAACGGTGAGGGGTGTTCAGTTATATGATGCGGCAGCTTTACCCATTGGATAGTGTCCCCAGTGGTGATTTGACAGGAATTAATTGTGGGCCTCGGAATCGGTTGGATGTGGCAAAAGAAACGTAAATGTCACCGCCAAGAAATGAATCCCAGTCCTTCAGTCCGCAGCCGGTTATTACACTGAGCTATCCCAGATATGGTAACAGTTCACAATTGTACCATAAATCCCGGGGATGTGTGCTCCCTTTCCTCAGTCGCTCCACGCAAATTACATCTTAGTACATAAAATTAGCCTACGATCGCTGCCTTCCACGCAATTCCCAATTCAATATTCACTGTCACCCATTCTGTGCTGTACAGTCTGGGCTAATGACAGTGTCCTTAAATAATACGTAAACAGATTTTAAAATACTTGCAGCAAGCAAGCAAATGTATAATTCCTGCTACCGCTCTGTACATTGAGATGTTATGTACTGTGTTAATAATACCGACTATTTGTTGCAGTAAAATCCCTCCCCTCATCAACGCTCCCGTGGAATAGTAGTCGCTTGGTGTGCGAACAACTGTCCACTGTGAGTGGGTCTGCGGCTGTGCTCAGAATGATGCCCGACAGTAATAACCCACACTTCTCTTCCCTCTCCAAAGGGAAGCTCAACGTTCTTATCACAGAATTCCTGTCACCAGCAATAATCATTCTGTTTTATCATCAGTTCCGCATCGTGAAGAGCAAATCCTTGATGGCAAGCAATAATGTATTTATATTGCATATGACTAGCCTAAGAGCTAGGACAGCTCAGTCAGCATAGTGACTAGGCTGCAGGATGAACAATGGAAGAATCGCGGTTCCATTTTTCTGTTCTCCAAAACTTTCAGTCCCAATCTGGTTCCCAGCAGACTCCGGAGCCTACTTCCCCAGGATAAAGCGACCGGGACGTGAGGCTCACCACTAACTTCCATCCTGTGCTGAGATCAAGAAAGAGTGGAGCTACACACCCACTCTACCTCCACTCCCGGAACAGTCTTCATGACGGGAATAGGAACTTCGCCGTTACTTGCCTGTGCTACAGGCTAAAACGACCAAGAAATGGGGGTTCAGTCTTCAGCGTGTTCAAACCGGCTCTGGGGCTCATCAAGTCACACAGACAATGGGTACCGCGAACGTAAAGCTGACCAACCACTTGCATTTACTGACAGACTGAAAATGTGTGGAGTTCTAACCCCACATTCATTCACGAAGTGGCGATTAGTTAAGCACAAGGACAACTTCGTCGTTTATTTAATGACGCCTTTATCGGCCCAGACCACACAGCATCCAACAGTAGTATGACGAATGAACTGGGAGAGCTGGGAGGAAGACGGTCTAAGGAAATTTGATGTCCGACCCTGGCACTTGGCTGCAGGAGACAAAGAAAACCAAAAGAACCTAGCGGAGGACAGACGGTAACCTTAACAGGTCCTCAGTATCACGAAACCGGAATGTTCAGCAGTTTTGACCCATACATCACACGGCAAACTAAAAAAGAGGAAAAACTGACTGCAATTACTTTTTTGGCCACCCCTGTAATAACGACAACGAACCACTTGCTCAGCGACGCAGCATCACGTCCCTGACGCCCAGAATAAAAGAAAAAGGGCTCATTAGAAATTCGGGACACCGAGGTGCGTGAATTTACGTTCCTCGCTGAGTCTGCGGACATGTCGAATAACTCGAATATTAACACACGATTAGACTCTAACGGAGGCCAGCAACCTCGAAAGTACGTCGTTGCAGATGGTGTGCACACAGAGTGCCACGCCTGTCTGAATCACGTTTTAAACTTTACTTTTTTCGTTTTACGTAACATGTTTACTGCGAAAACCTCGTTACGAACTCGTCTCAAAGAGGTGGGAGAGAGGAGTTACAGCTCGGGCTCCCTTAACCTCGGAAACTGATGGAGATAAGCGTTCGGTTAAGACCAGCTGCCTCATCTACTGGGTGGTTGCCACAGACGGTTTGCACGCACAGTAGTGTGCGACTGGTATGACATGACACCCGGTGGGGCGCGAGAGGGGAACAAAAGGGGAAACAGGAGAATGTAGTAGTATCCAATCAGCGCTACATGGCCGCGGAACAGAAACTATCCAGCGTTACCACTCATAATAAAAATATCACACACGCTACCAGGTAGCATGGAGAATCAGAACGGGGCATTGACATTAAAGAATTAGTCTCAACATCACTGCTTCTATACACTAATTCTTTCCGTTCTTAGTGATTCAAACAAAATGGTCTGTTGACAGTGCCACTTCAATTGTTTCCAATACTACTCGCTGTCACTGGAGAGTGGACCATCTTCCTGTGTGCCATCGTCATGGCAATGTGAGGAGTGTGATGTGTCATCATCACCTTCATCGGCACTGCTTATGATCCTCTCCATAGCGCTGTCCTCGTGCTCTCTGCGTTTGCACTCTTCTTCCACAATTTTGAGATGTCTGCAGACAGCATCCCACTCTTCCTTTGGCACAGCAGCAAAATTCTCTTCTGCCAGTAGCTGAACATATCCGAGCTTAAATGTAACATTTTTTCAGCTATTCTGCTCTTCGCAATACCCAAAATTTTGTCTATGGGGTTTAAGATGAGCGGTAGGGAGGTAGTCTGATCACCGTGTGCCCGTGCTCGGGGAACAAACTGTCATTACCAAATGGCTCATATTGCAGTTTGTACATTATTATGAGATCGTACAGCTCTACTTTCGTCATGTCCGATCAGTATGTTATGCTGTAAGCTTACCCAACCAGAGTGCCATTTCAACTTTTCTGGCCTTGCTGATTGCGTGCCTGTTGTCTGTACATTGTGGTAAGACGCACTGTCAGCCACAGTAACTGATTTGGACTCCGAATTTGGAATCAGCTTCTCCTGCAAACGCGGTGACGCAGTCGGTTGAGGCACCGTGCTACAAGTCGAAAGGTCGCGGGACATGACTTAATCCTGAGGTCCTGAGTACCAGGAACATTTCCTGCAGAAACAAAGTCGGTCGATGTTTAGGGCCGCCAACCTGACCACATTCATGTGCTGTCTAGTTATTCTGGAAACCTCAACCTCCTGGAACCCTACGGTCCTGTCCAGGACAGCAATGGGATAGCTTTAACTACCTAGCTGCCACTGCAACCATTTCTACTTAGATTGGCGTGGTTCATACAGTCGTGGTAAAAGAGCACTGGTTATGAAACCTCGCTCTCCACCTGGGAAAAACGGACCGACTAAAAATGAAGGCATGATTATTTGAACAGAAAAGAGAGCTCTGTGTAAGTTAAGTATAATCAGGATCATGTATTCCTAACAGCATCCTAACAGCATGGACGGTAAACAACATTCCTTTTGCAACAGGAGTATTCAATCCTGATTCCGACCCGCCATCCCACGCATGGGCTGTTATGTGTAAAAGTTCGTCTGATTATACAAACGGTCTCCCCTCTTCTTTATACGCATTCACAGTGCGTAAATACATAACTCTAAGCGACCGGATACCACGCATTTCCACTATCACCTTTCGGCTAACAAAATCTTTTTCCACTTATAATATAAGGCTGTGCAAAAGCGCAGCGGGAATATTTAGAGGTAACGAGTAACTAACCGTGATAAGTGGGTCCCTGTCACCACAACATGGCTAGTCCTCAGGTTGCGGATGAAGGCAAGACTTTCAATATGGAGGGAAGATGCGATTACATTGAATAAGCAGTCGCGGGCAGCCGACAAGAGGTGGTTCTCCGGCTTGGGGTTTGGGCTAGGTGCTAACAACTCCTCACCGTAAAAACGTATCTTGTTACGAAAAATTTATAAGGAAAGCCTCGAACCTGTAATAATACTTCGGTACGACCTAAGCAACGAAAATGGGACATGACAATTGGTACTTGGAATGTTAGGAGCCACTATATGGCAGGTTCACTAACAGCAGCCAGGAAATTAGCACGAAATAAATTAGATTTAATGGGTGTGCAGGAGGTTAGGTGGGACAAAGGGAGCACGGTAAGAGCAGGGACTTATAATCTGTTCTGTGGAAAAGAAACGAAAATCATCAATTGGGAAAAGGATTTTATGTACACCACAGAATAGTTAGCGATCGGGTGTCATATATAGTTGTGAGAGGTCGCTGGTGTAATATCACTGTTCTGAATGTGCATGCACCAAGTGAGGAAAAGGGTGATGATTCAAAAGACGGTTTTTTGAGGAATTAGAGAAGTTTTTTTTATCATTTTCCAAACTACCAAATGAAAATTCTACTAGGAAATCTTAATTGGGGAGAGAGAATATTTTCAAACCGACATTGGAAACGAAAGTCTGTAACAGGATAGTAATGATAATGGTGTTGGAATAGTAAACTTTGCCACATAAAAAAATTTTAGTAGTTAAGAGCACGACGTTCCCGCAGCGAAACATTCAAGAATACATCTGGACCTACCCTGATTGATCACATATTGATAGATAGGAGTGGCATTCGGGTATACTACATGTACGAAGTTTCAGAGAAGCTGTGATACTGATAACTATCTGGTGGCTGCAAAAGTTAGAGAAAGGTTGGCAGTACGTAAACAAACAGTAAAGAAGTCTGATGCGGAAAGACTTAACGAGGTTACGAAACAGTATCAGATTGAGAATTCGGTTATGCTTGCATCTTCGAAGAACTTAAGTAACAGCGAGGACATAAATAGGGCGTGGGAGAACAATGAACCTCAGCTAAAGAGGGTCCAAGTCTGGGTGAAATGAAGCAGCATAAACCATGGTTTGATGAAGGATGTTTAGGTTTTTTAGATCAAAGGAAGCAGGCTAAAATGCAGTGTGTACAGTATGCAAGCCAAAGCAATGTAGATCTAAACAATGTAAGACGTGAGGCTAGCAGACATTTCAGGACAAAATGGAATATCTGAAAGCTAAAATTGAATAACTTGAAACTAACAGTAAGATCAAAACTATTACGGACTTGTATAGGGGCATCAATGACTTTAAGAAGGGTTACCAGCCTATAACTAATATAGTATAGGATAAGAAAGGCTATCTGGTTACAGATTCCCACGGTATTTTGGATAGGCAGAGGAACCATTCTTCTCAGCTATTGAATGTACATGGGGTTACTGACGTTAGGCAGACAGAAATACATAGAGCAAAACCACCAGCGCCTCAGCCGAGTTAACTTTGAGGTTGAAAAAAGTCACAAATCACCAGGTACTGATCAAATCCCAGCAGAACTGAAAGGGCAGAAGGTAGAACAATCCGCTATGAGATCAATGTACTTATTATTATTCTTTGCAATAATATGAGATCAATGTACTTATTATTACTATTTGCAATAATATGAAATCAATGTACTTATTATTACTATTTGCAATAATATGAGATCTATGAACTTATTATTACTATTTGAAAAACAGGGAATAGCCTGAGGAGTGGAAGGAGCCGATCATAGTACCTATCTATAAGAAGGGCGATAAAACAGATTATAGTAATTATAGGAGCTTACCACTTTTGCCAACTATACACAAAATTTTATCCAACATCCTGCTGTCAAGGGTAACTCCATATGCAGAGGAAATTAATGGGGGTCATCGATATGGAATTCGACGCAACAGGTCAAATACTGTAATGTGTTCCTTTTTGGGTAATTCCCCAGCGTCTGAGTTCTAATAGCCGACGTTTCGGAACTCACTGTCGGTTCCATCTTCATAGGCAGGTGAATGAATTATGTCAGTGAATGGATTGTGTGGGGTATTTATACCTAATTGAGTTAGAGTGGGGAAGTGGCAGAGCCAATAGGAAGTTGTGTGCCCGTACGGGGCGGGTAGAAGTGCAGCAGGTAGTAGGGGGGGGGGGTGTATAAGTGCGTGTGTGGGTGGGATTACTGTTGTGTATTGGATGGCTGTCTCCTCTCTTTGAGTTTATGAAGCAGTGGTTTCCAAGATTTGCTGAGATTGAAGCCCCCATCTCTGTTAGTGTTATCTGGTTGCATCTCTATTTCGATGGCTTCGCTGAGAGAATCCATCGAAATAATAAATCGAAGCAATTCTGATAAGCCTAAGCAAATGGCCATGTCTCCAGATCAGAATGCAGGAAGAAGTCACATTATAAAGACTGAAAATAGTTCCTCTGAAAGGATGGCAGAGTTCAAATATTTGGGAACAACCTTAACAAATCAAAATTCTTTCAGGAATAAATTATGAGCAGACTGAAGTCAGGGAATGCATGCTATCATTCGGTGCAGAATAGTTTGTCTTCCAGTTTGTTATCCAAAAATTTTAAGATTAAGATATACAGAACTGTACGCTCTGGTTCGTATACAATAGGGTGAACAAATCTGTTCTAAATATATGGCTGGTCAAAGCAAATTATAAAATTCAAAAAGATATAATTTTGTACACAATTGGTTATTGGTTCTTAAAAGGTTTCACACTGGTAACAAATGTAATTAACCCTTGTGGTTTCACTTTGTTGTACACCAAGATTACACTTGATTTGAAAATAGCAACTTGTCACCTTTGTGGTAACACTATTATATAAATTGCCCTTTGCAAACACTGTAGTGGTTACTTTGCAAGACCCACTAGCTATAATGTTATTTACTTGTGTCGAAGTGAATGAGTTATACACAACTTGCTCGCACTGACACTACTAATTTGCACCAAAATATATGATCGTTGCACTCTTATCTTATGTTCGAAGTAACTAGAAGTTAAGCACAACTTGCTGGTACTGACACTAATGCTTTGTTCAAACGTGTAATTGAGTGTAAAGTAGGGATTCTACCCTAGGTACTTGAACTACACTTATTTGTATGGCTCTCCTTTGTTTGGAGACTTGCCGGTCACACATGTGGTCAGTGTGGAGTACGGGCTTGAACTTTGCACTTGAAAACTACACTTATATAGGATGGCATCCAGGAGGATTGCCATGCAGTCACGTCTGAAGCGAGCGTGGAGCAGAGGTCTACTCATATACTTGAAAAACTGCACGTATTACGGTGGCTTCCTTTTGTTCGAAGAGCCACGCGGTCACGTCCGTTAAGAGCGTGGAGCAGGAACGCTACTAAAGTTAGTGACGCCAAGCTATTCTCCCTCCCCGTGCTTGAAACAAAGAAATGAGCCAGTCTTAACTGGACAAACCCTGTCACGTGGTCAGGAAGGTTCTAGAACATTCTAGATGATTACATCATCTACCAATGCCTTAAAGTAAGCGGACAGCAGACAGTTTCATATAATGATGCAATCCCATGTAATAAATGCACAATTGAAATACTGCACAAATTAAACACAAAATTCTGTCCCTAGCGTAAACAAGAACTATAATTTTGACTGCTGTTATGTACGGGTGTGAAACTTGGTCGCTCACATTGAGGGAGGAACGTAGGTTAACGATGTTCGAGAATAGCGTGTTGAGGAGAATATTTGGCCCCAAGAGGAACGAGGTAACAGGGAAGTGGAGAACACTACATAACTAGGAGCTTAATGACCTGTACTCCTTACCCAATAAGGTTCGGGTCATAAAATCGAGAAGAATGAGATGGGGGTAAGGTAAGGCGTATACAGGGTTTTGGTGGGGAAATATGAGGGAAAGAGACCACTTGAAAGACGCAGGCGTAGATGGGAGGATAATATTAAGATGGATCTTCAGGAAGTGGGATGTGGGGGTATGGAGTGGATCGATGTGGCTCAGGATAGAGAAACGATTCCATAAAATTTGGGGAATTTCTTGACTAGCTGAAAACCGGTTAGCTTCTCAAGAAAGACTGTGCTCCATGGAGTAAGTAAGTGAATAAGTAAGTAACGTGTAACTAGAGCTCAGAATGTACGTGGAATCTTGGCAAAGTATCGGGTTTTATTGTTTATACCTATGGGTATTACGCATGCATAAACTCCATTCCTCTGAGCATAAATCTCAGTGAGGACACGCCTCTTTTATAACAGGTAGATTCGGGCATTGTGGCGTGGACTGCCTTCAGTTGGCTTCTCTTGTTCGGTGAAGTAGAAACTATGGACCATTCTCCTCGAAATAGCCTAAAACACTTTTTTTTGTGTGTGCAAACTTTCAGCCTCAGTTACGTGAATATGAAAATGCAACTGCGAAACCTGTTTCACATTTTCACCCTCTTTCAATAACCTACATAGGCAGTTCTCCTAACAGTACGTGTTCCTTCTGTGACTATTCTACGTTTCTGAAACAGGAATTGTTATTTCACGAATCTGTACATATTCTACGTTATTTCACGCCCACCACTCCTTTTTAGCCGATTTTTCCAGGCTTCAAGCGACATTTTCAAGCTGATAACGACTTTTCTAGGAACAGTATAAATACTGCAAGCTGACGCGCACGCCCCTGCAACCAGTAGTCGACTGAACTATGTTACCCCCACCGAGTTACACAAGCCCTTCTATTCACAGAAAGACGAAATCTGGTTTCTAAGCGTGTGCCATCTCATTCCACCTGCACTCGAACATGTCGATTGGTACGATATTGTTTATTCTGTACAACGTATAATAATTATTACATTAAAAGCTAACTACTTACACATAAAAGCATATATACATATAATATACCCTCCTACAGGTTTCGGTGGTCGACTGCCATCAACAGGGAGTAACTCCTGAAACTTACATTCTAAAACCGAACGAAGCCTCTGCTTGTTAAGTACACAAGTTAAAATGACACAACACAGGTGCTGCTTCAAGTAAAATAAAAAATATGAAAATAATAAAATGTTGGATTAAAATGTATTACAAGTTTATCAGACCACCTAAACGCATAGTGCTTAAATTTAATTGTAATCTCGATTTATAATGTATTTATGAGGATAAGCATTTTATATCTTAGTAGCGTTCTACTCTATGTTAGTGGGTCCCTGTCATCACGGCATGGCGTGTCCTCAGGTTGCGGATAGAGGAACGGCCTCCGATAAGGAGGGTAGCTGCGAATAAATTGAATAAGCAGTCGCGGACAGCCGACGAGGGGTGGTCCTCCAGCTTGGGAGTTGGGCGAGGTGCTAACAACCCCTCCCTGTTAAAACCAATGTTCAGTAACACTCACAGGCGAGATGATTCCTCTGGACACAAAACAATCCGGAGGTAAACTACTCCCCCACT
>Ga0123357_10009329_pt1 | contig 12377 bp, 4 predicted proteins | sample TergutEmb28metaG_FD_89873 | JGI IMG/M metagenome (GOLD analysis project Ga0123357, IMG submission 89873) | Embiratermes neotenicus P4 segment gut microbial communities from Petit-Saut dam, French Guiana - Emb289 P4 | ecosystem: Host-associated > Arthropoda: Insects > Digestive system > Gut ... | reverse complement strand
CGGCCGAAACATGTTGAGCATTGAATGAGCATTGAATAAAATAATAAAATAAGTGGCATCAAGTTGGTTTTCTCTTTACTCAACTATCAAGATGATGCACGGTCCCATAAACATAAGAATGAAAAATGTGTATTGGTCTTCGAGTAAAGTGGTCGTTCGTCTTATCAGATTTTAATTAAAGTTGAATTTTCGCGACAAAATTTCTAAAAATATTCAAATATAAAAGTTCACGAAAATCTGTCCTGTGGAAGCCGAACTGTTCCGTGCGGACGGATGGATGGACGGACGGACGGACATGACGAAGCTAATAATCTCTCTTCGCAATTCCGCGAACGCGACTTAAAAACATTCCTTCTACTACCGCAAGCAAAGCCCTGTCTTAGTGCAAAGTCTTGCGTATGTTGGCCGTCATTTTTAGGCGCTTTCGCAACATTACCAAAAGTTACTATTATCTCCATCATATTTGTCCGCCCGTCTATCCGTCCGTCCGCATGGAACAAATCGGCTTCCACTAGAGAATTTTCAAGAATTTTGATATCTGAGTATTTATTGAAACTCCAGCGAGAAAATGAAACTTTCTTTAAAATCTGACAAGAATAACGGGTACTTTGCATGAAGACCTGAGTATATTTATGGTAATACCTCGTTCAGTTCTTAGAGCGAGAAAATGTTTCAGACAAAAGTTGTAGAGAAAATCAAAACACAATTTAATGTTTAATAACTTTGTCCCGAACATCGTGGCGTTTATGAGATAATGTGGAAAAAATATGGTGGAATTATACATGCCACAGTCGATAATATGGCGAACGTGCGTTGTATGCTGGATAACTACGGCTACTGACACACAATCAGAATACGAAATCATTATTGATTTGCCACGACAAAAATTGTTGGGAAAAAGCGTCCCAATGTTACGTTTATAGCACATTTCCTACCTTATTAACAAAAGCACTGGCTTCTTTGTCAAGTTTTCTCCTTCATTAACCATTCTTTCTCCATCTTTCCAATTATATGCACGACAGGAAAAACTTTCATGTCACAAAAAATTCATCTTTCTGACTAAATAACTTCTTAATACTTTTTTGTACGTTACGATACATTTCCTTTTCTTTGGAGTGTTGCGAGTTTTCGTCTGTATACTTGTACTACAGTAATGGGATCAAATCCACCGGACGAGAGAAAAATGAATGTATAGCCTCGATGGAAGGCCTGAAAGGTGGTCGTGTAGACACGTAGGCTTAAAAGGAGAGAGCTACGTGTAAGTTAGCTGCCTGCGTTTGCACTGAAACGTGGGAAACATAAAGAAAAATATTGTTAACAGAAACATTCTTGTGTTCACAACTTCTGAACTATTACTGTGTTGGAAATAAAGGAAGCCTTGTTCTGTGTTTGTTTAAGTTTAGCGATGAAGTCATATAGGGGAGTGAAGGTACAGCAGCGCACAGTTATTTACGAAGTACAAAATAAAATTAAATCGTTAGATTCACGCTCCGGCTTATTTACTGCTATATAAATGGCCCTCGCTGTTGTTCAAAAGGCAGCGGGGTTGAGAACAGTTAACTTCGTGCCTCTGCCCGGAATCGAAGCAAAATATCTGGACTGCCCAACACGGAAACTAGTCACTGCACAACTGAACTCTCGGTTCAATATCGCGCTGCGTTAGTTTCGTCAAGCTTTTTAAGGCTCCTTTTTTCGTGCTTGATCATGTGTCTAGTTGGTAGAATACACACTTAACAATCAAACCAACTGACTTCAAATGAATTCGAACTATATCTCTACTTATGAATATTAATGATGCATCGAAAGCACAATATTCAGTAGGCCTGCAGTCAACTGAATTATAAGAGAATGCAGCATTAATTAGTGCATTAATTATTACGGACAAATAGAAAACAGGGAGGAGAAAGGGTGTTAGCAGATGAATACATGCGGCCGACTGCGTCCACCGCTACAGGAATCCATGTTATGTGATAAATATATAAAAATTAAAATAGAGTGGAATCATGGCGTTAAATTGAAGGTGCACTACATAAATGTGTATCCAAAATAAGGGGTGTGTCAGCGATACGCGAAAGTACTATGATTTGTTAGTTCTCTAAATATGAAGCAGGTGGCCGGTTTGCAGGCATAAGGCAACTTCACAGGTGTCATACTATTTCGTCCGTTTGTCATTTATTTGTCCCCCATTTTTTTGCCCGTCATTTCGCCTTCGAATTCTAGAAATTACAAAGTATGTGGCTACCAAATAAACGGGCGATTTTTAAGAATAGTAGAATAGTACGTTGAATCTTGGTACATTACTGTGCACATTGCACATATTAATCCCCACGCACCTGCGTTTCGTCTCTCCTGGTAAACCATTTATAATACCGTCAGACTCTTAATGCATTTTCTTCAGCTCAGATTCAATGATGGCCTGAAAATATGGAAGCTAATAATGTATACTTCAAGACAAAAACAAAATAGAGTTCCTGGATAATGAACTGGGTGTTATGGCTTCGGAACAGTGAGATTCTTGTTAAATAGTAATAAATTGACGCAAAGAAATAGATGAAGAAAAAAGTTAAACTACAAGATTCACAGAAATCAAAGTTATAATTATACGCCAATTTCAGACATGCAGAACAATACCAAAAGATAAGAGATGAAGGTAAATGTCACTCTAGAATAGGCCAAGAAGAGGAGTAGAGGTACATCTCTTCCCTTTCTTTAACCTCGGCCCTTGATTGGGTGAGAGGTCAACGCCACGCCCCGGTCGTTTTACCCCAAGGAAAGAGAATCGGTATCCATTTTACAGAAGTCTGGGTGGGCTCCAGGACCGGTCTGGACGGGTACGGAATATTTCCCCCCACCGGGATTCGATCCCCGGACGGCCCAGCACGTAGTCAGTCGCTATACCGACTACGCCATCCCGGAACACGCAAAAATACTAATTCCGGTTATTTTAAGAAGTTGTATTTGCTGCTAAAATTAGTTTCATTGAATGAAATAAGCTGAGATTATTAAAAGTTAACTTAAGAGATATGCGCACGTCCGCTGATTCAATGCCGTTTTCTTTCCACAGTTGATTGCATTATAATAGGTGTCAAGCCTAATCCCTCATCCTCAGTGCGTGAGTGTACGCAAACTAAGTGCCGGCGAGAATCCTTGGTCCTAAGATAAGGATGGAGAAAACCGCAAAACGAGGAGTTTCCAAGTTTGTGTTCTACACCAAACGCCATTAGGGTGATCAAATCAAGGATGGTGGAATGGGTGACTCATCTAGCAGACATAGCGACAAGAGCAATGCATAAGTGATTCCTGTCCGAAAACATGAAAGCAAAACATTACTTGCTTCTGTGGGAAGCTGAAATCATTTAGCTGAAGACAGGAAGCAGTTGCGTTCTGCTGTGCACACAGCAACGATCTTCGGGTTTTGCAAGAAACAGGGAAGGTTTTGACCGTCTCAGCTTTTAGACGCGTTTTGTGATTTTTGAAAGTGGTTGGTTCATTATTATTAATTAATTTAGTGTAAAGAAGTGTGTGTCGATTGGAGGCTTGCAGTACCTCAGGTTCCCACAGTGGTGTTGAAGAAGGCTACTTGTATCTTTTTCTTATTCTTATCCTTCAATCTTTTGATCGGTTGGCGGCTTTCCATATGGAATTGTTGTAAGCCATTCTCTTCATTGCTGTATAACTGTCAGCTCCTTTGCTTCTGACAACTTGCTTTAAGTGTTGTAGTCGAGGTCTTCCCACGGCCTTTTTTCCGGATATAGAAGATGGATGTCCTTCTATCTTTGTGACGTCTCAGTACTAGCGGCGTTGAAGCCTTTTGAATATTATCCTTGCGGCCAGGCTTTTAAAACAAGATGGCTTCGTCGTGCTGAAACGAGATGGCGTCGAAGTGTTTCGACAAGTGTTGGAGGGTATTTTGCCAGGTATGCGGCTGGCTGGATGGGCCTAACCTGTGTCCTATCTTTGTGACGTCAGTACTAGCGGCGTTGAAGCCTTTTGAATATTATCCTCCCGGCCAGGAATTTAAAACAAGATGGCTTCCTCGTGCTGAAACGGGATGGCGTCGAAGTTTTTCGACAAGTGTTGGAGGGTATTTTGACAGGTATGCGGCTGGTTGAATGGGCCCACAAAGATTGCGGCTGGCGGCCATGTTGGATGGGCCCAAGCCGTGTCCTACGCCTGTGTCTTCTTTAATATGACACCACGCAAACTGGTACATACCTATACAGGATACCTAAAACTTGTCATGTCATATCCCAGAAGACCGGAACATGGACATGGTTCATTGCAGTGTATTATCTCTGCATTCATGGACCCAGGAAACAAGTGCAAATGCTGGATTCGTTGATCCGGGCACCATCTTTGGTTCAGCTCGAGTTGACGCGTCAGAGCTGTGTTCAATTACTTATCGTAACTGGGCACGTGTATAATCTTCAACTGTTACAGCTTTTCAATTAAACTAACAGACTCTATAATGGGAATTAATTTTGTTTTTAACGTCTGAAGTGGAAATCGTAGGATTAAGCTGTGAAGTAAACGTTTCCTTCTATAACTATTCTAAGATTAGACTCGGTAATATCAGATTTAATTTTCTTTACACTGTCATTCACAGAATGTAATTAGGTCACTTGATTGTATAACTTTCGAAATTGTTGGTGATATATTATTTTTGTTTTATTTTTACGCAGCTTATATAGCAATGAACTGTGTATGAATTCGTTTTTGTTTACTAAATTTCAGTCAACAAACAGAACCGATATATGTATTTACACGTACACGCTAACCATAGTGAATGACGTAAATGTGTAATTCGATTTCATTGTGTGCCTGAACAACGTATATAGTTCAATCATTTAGTGTGCCGAATTATAAAAAAATGAGTATTATTGTTAGAATAAACGATAATATGTATGCACAACACATAACAAAAGGTCAATGATATTTATTACCCGTAGTTTTACTACTAATTGACACAGAATAACCATTACAACTACCACAGAACCAAACACGGCACAAACAAAATAGGTGAGTTTAAGACATGCCGTGCAAATCCATTTCGAATGCGCTGTGTATTTATTTTTCTGGTTTCTTTAAGTATGCGCCCACAGCTCTGACGATGCGATGTTGAAATTTTATTACATGTTAAATTGGGAAGGGTGTACAAAGAAGCGGTCTTAATCTTAGTAATTAACCAACACAATGCATAAAATCTTGTTTTATAATAAGTTAATTATGTGCCTCTGCATGTTTCTAGCAATATGTGCTCATCATCAGGAGATCAAAATTTTATTATACAGCATCTGGTATCATCACACCTGTAGGTGGCCGTCCGGTGCACAGGTTGAGAGAGGACTAAGATTATGACAGATCAAAACTAACTGGAAAATGTGGAATACTGTGACTATCTGCGTAACCTCATAACATAAGGTTTTTGAAATCGAGATATTAATTGTTGAGTTTATAAAAGGTCGCCACAGGCCACTGCCCTGTGTCACATTATTGCAGTAAACAGAGATTTCTTTTTTGGGTGCGTTCGAAAAATTGCGAAAAGCGACCATTAGCTTAGTCTTGTCCGTCCGTCCGTCCATACGGAACAACTCGGCTTCCACTGGAAGGGTTTTCATCAAACGTCGGTCTTTGAAGATTTGCGGAAATCTGTCGAGAATTTTCTAATTTGATTAAAATCTGACAAGAAAAAAAGGGTTACTTTACATATCGACCTATGTGCACTTACGATAATATCTCGCTGAATTTCTCCTAGAATGAGAAATGTTTCAGACAAAAGTTGAATATAAAATCAAAAAATACATTTTGTGTTCAATAAAGCTTTTTTCCGGCAATCTTGTCATTTATGAGATGCGGAATAATACAGCAGAGAGAGACAAGGCACAGATGACAAAATGACGTAGCAGAGAATAGGTGCGCTTTGCCTGCGGGATAACTAATGCAAGAACAGAGACATACTCTCATAATATTCAATACCTACTGCTTTTCCACAGCAACAATGGTCACGCGTACGTACCTCAGTATTATGTTACACGAACACTGCCTGCCTTATTGAGATATACGGGGTGGCGCGGAGCCGACTGACACATTTCAAATGGTCATAGATAATACTCGTATATGGAAACAGGGAAAAATAAGCGAAATACGTCCAAGTATGCTATTTATTACCCACAGATTACAAGCTTATTTTCTGAACATCAGGCAGATGGCTTCCGTTTACATCATTTCATTGTTGCAAGCATGTCTGGAAGTTGCCGTACACGCGCCTCCGTAGGTCCTCATCAATAGCCGCAACTTCGCCAACAATGGCTTGTTTGAGTTCTTGAATAGTCATGATACGCCTTCGGAACACACGGTCTTTCAGGAACCCTCACAGGAAAAAATCTGGTACGATAAGTTCGGGCGACCGAGCAAGCAAAGCGATGTCGCCGAAACTACGAACACAGGTAACACGTTGTTGCACGTTCCAACGTTCCATTGCGACTGACCATATGAAATGGCGTCCTCTCCTCTACCGTTTCCCTTCCCGCCAACCACGACAAGCTATCGCGCCGGCGCAATATTCAAATTCGAAATGTGTCAGTCGGCTCCGCGCCACTCTGTATAATAAGAGTCCTGTACTGTCATTCGCAACTATGTCTATCAAGCAGCCTTCACGCTTCAGGTTTCCCGGTCAAAACTTGTCTGTTTCTGCATAACCAGGCCTTCTCAAACCATTGTACTTTATCATTTGGTACAGACTACATATTACGCAGCTTCTCAATGTGCAATTTCTACACACTTTCCTTACTTCCAGCCTGGTAACACTTCTATCTGTGCTTCGTGGCATACAACCATAGTGGACGCCTGATCGTTTTCCTCACAACATTGTGAATTGTTGACTAAAATGATTCGGCGAATATCTTACAAACACTCGAATGTGGAGGGTGAATAACAAAGTGTACATGTTACAGATTAAATTCGTTATAGATTTCTGACGTGTTCGTTGTAGAAAGGCAGAAGCGAACTGCAGCGTGACGGCAATGACCCTGCACCATAAACTGACCAAAGAGCACTCTTCCGATCTGACGGTCCTATAGTATAACCTCTTTGTTAGAAGTGTCATTTTGCATTTCATATAGATTGCAGAGCCCTCTGTGCATATCGATACGTGTATTCACGCCAGTCGAGTATGGATCAAACTTAACTACAAATTCACACGTCTGATAAATTTTCAACTTTTAAGGAAACCCGTGCACCGTGAACTCCAATTATCACACAACAGATCTTATGCATAATGGACTGTGCATCATTGTGATAGTTGAAGAATAAGAGACCAACTTGATGTCACTATTAAGTGTAGCAGGATGAAGTCTGCTACACGGATACCACTCCAACCCAGCCACACCGAACTCCAACACACATCGAAACAAGAACACACGACTAATGTGGTGATACAATAGAAAAGTGGCAGGCTCCTGATGATGGATGTATTAATGTCCGAAACATGTTGAGCATAGAAGACGTGAAATAAAACTTAATATATAGTGACATCAAGTTGGTCTCTTATTCTTCAACTAACAAAACAGATGTTTACGGTTTCTTTGGTAACAAATAAGAAATACGGTGCTTTTCACTAAATCGGACACGCTGATCCCAAAAGTGACAAAGCTGTAACGAGCGCAGTTCTTTTGTCTTCATCTACCATTATTTTTGTGTAGCACATGAATTTGTGAAAATTAATTTAAAAGTTTTCTTTCGTTTTATCAGGCGCTTTCGCAAAACTGCGAAAAGCGACAATTAGCTTAGTCATTTTTGTCCGTCTCTTCTTCCGTCCTCATGGAAAAACTCGGCTCCCACTGGACGGACTTCCATTAAATTTGATATACACGTATGAGTACTTTTCGAAAACCTGTCATGAAATTTCAAGTTGCACTGAAATCTGACAAGAATAACAGGTACTTCACATTAAGACCTGTGCACATTCATGATAATACCTCGCTCGTTTCTTCTTATAATGATGTTCCAGACACATGTTTTAGAGAAAACCAAACACATATTGTGTGTTCTATAACGTTTTTCCAAAAATCGCCTTGCTTATCAGATAATGTGGAAAAATAGGATAGAAGCAGACGAGCTATAGATGACAATATAATACGGTGCATGCGCTTTGCATGTTAGCTGACTAAGGCAACAGACACACACTCAGAATGCGTGATACTGATTGCTCATCCACTACAGATATAGTAACGCGAACGTGCCTCAAGAGTTATAACTTCCTTGCCTGTTTTGTTATTACCGGGTTGCCCCGATGTCTTAGTCGAATGGGCCTGCTCCCTCTTGAGTAACGCTAGATATTCAGACTCGACAGTTATGAGCTACAGCATGCCTGGTGCATACTGCTGCAACTGAACCAAGTTCTAGCCATCGACCCCTCCACAGTTCTCTCCAGCTCTGGCACTTCACTTTCCAGTTTACCTACATTTATTCCCATTCATCCGTTTAAGTTCTTCTTTCGAGAGAAATGCTGGCAGTGTTAACAGTGTGATAACTTCATTAGCGAAAAGAGTGTTGAACTTGTTGACATAGGCCAAAATGGCTGGATTAGAATAGAATGGACAGAAAGGCAATCACGTGACAGTGATCCTCAACATCCGTGTGACTATTCTTCTTGGTCTTAATTACGTTAATGCATTAACTTCACGACGCACAGTCTACGGTTTGCTTCGTGTTTGATTTAACGACCTTTCAAACTGCTAACATTGCATAGCTTAAATGTAGTATGAATATGAATTAAACCCGCATGGTCCTTTTCGATAAACTTACAGTAGCTTCGCTGAACAAGAAACTGGCCATGTTCTGTGGTACACGAAGGTTCATTTAAAGCGCCTCATTACTATCCTAAGCCAGATTAAACCAGTCCACTGTGAAACAAACTTTGGCGAGACATATTATGTTATCGTACGTCTATTCGTGCTGTAAGATAGGCCATAATTTATTCGTGCGTCGGAACACACGAGGCGTAACTTCATGTACGTACAGATAGCGCCTCTCTTTGTACGTTCTGATGCATTAAAGCTCAACACAGCCGATGACCCAGGCCATAAATTCACGCCGCAATAAACTACCTTGTATTCCACAGCACAATGTTTCATGAATCAGTTATGGCGACCTTCCTTACTTCCTAATTTAGAGTTTCCTTTCACTGGCGAAGCATTCAACGTGAGGTTCGCATGAATAGCCGTGGCGTAACAGGTTAAGAGCCTTCGATTATTTAACGACGTCTTCTCTTCTGCGTTGATTACACATAGGGTACGCCTCTTTCCGATATTGCGAGGGAGTCTATGCTACAAGCTACTGGACGAATTTGAGTTCGGTCTCTAACGGACCACATTAAATCCTGGTTTAGGCTTATGTTGTGATAAAATTGAAACTTTATCTTGCTCCTCACAAAGAGCTGTCGTATATAAAAAGATTGGCACATGTCATCAACTATACACCACATTTATTATCAATAACTTCTATTTTAAACGTTTCTTGTAAGATAAATATTTAACGGAACACTTGATAACGGGTGACTTTTTGACTGGGCAGCATGATATATACATTATGAAAGGTCTTAAAGAAAATATCAGTATATTAATTAAATAAATACAAATAAATGGACTATGAAGTGTGTAAGAGCGTAACTGGGAAAGGGTCAAAATACTCTGAAATATACATACATACACACCCATGTTACCAAGACCAGCAATTCCTATGCACTTTCCAAACGTCAGCCACAGTTAAAAGTAAAATAAGTTGACAACAAGTAGGAACTTGTAACACAGGTGTAACGGTATTCCTGCAGGGGAGAAACCTGTGATCGTAATCAACTAATTACTCCTAATTACACTTCCTATAATTTCGGACATTATTTATAATTCTCATATATCCTGTCAGTCCCCTTCACGACATTCATTTCTTCCGCTGAGCAAAACAGCTTTACCGAGACATTTTTATACTTCTGAACTGAGTTTCGATACTCAAGTGACAGCTTATGTTGCAGCATTGTAAAAGCTGGTAACACTGCGATAGCTTGTGGTGATGTAAGTGAAGTAAAATAACAACTGGTGTAGAAATAAAGTGACAAATACTGGTAAAATTGAAAGATAAGGTGCTGCTACAGGTAACAACTTGTAGTAAAGTGACAGCTCATGACGAATCAAAGTGACAGTTTTAGTGAAGTGATATGTGGTGCTGAAATAATGATAATTGGTGCCAAACTGAAGCGAAGTGATGGCAAGGGACGAACCTAATTGCCAGCTGGGAGGTGAAATAAAGTGACAATCGGCAGTGAAGTGAATGACCGTCGCTACCGGTGGCAGCCATTTCAGTGCAGTACTCAGAAAATGCTATTTTTCTGACTTCAAACGGTTGCAACCCTTGCCATACATTAACCACCGCCAATGTACGTCGTAATCAAGCAGCCAAGGTCCGGGCGCATTTACCACGTTAGAACGATCTCTCTTTCTGATTTATAGTGGGCGAATTATTCCTAAGAGCATTCCTACCGACATACGATTAATTTGGTCGATTTGCTTGATTCATGGAAAGGGTGTGTTGTAAAACAATACCCTGGTCTCATCAACCCATTCTCGACTATGAAGCTCACCAACGCATACTTGTATGGTATCGCTATACTCTATCTATCCCTGTTTGTAAAAGTGTTTATTATAAATGATTCGGTAGCAGTTTATGGGAATCCACAGATTAATCTTTATCGCACTCGTAAGTGCCGCAACATCTGCGACTCACTAACTTCGTAACGAAAGGCCTTAGGAATGAGGACAGTCATAATTTTGAGGCGTGCCATCCCCTTTGTGTGTGTAAACTATAAGGTGAGGTAAACTCAGTCAAAAATACAACTATGAATATATGGCTAAATGATGGTGTTAATTAGCAATAGAAAACTACATGTTTCGGCCTATAGCGGCTATCATCAGGCTTTGACAACTTTCTTGCTATAAGAGTTATATATAATTATATATAACTATATAGATAATTATATGAAACTATATATAATTATATAATATATATATAAATATATGCTGATCCCAGTGGTCGCGCAGTCTAAGGCGTAGGTCTGCGGCAGCTGGCCTGCTGAGATTGTGGGTTCGAATCCCACCGGGGGCATGGATGTTTGTCTGTTGTGAGTGTTGTGTGTTGTCAGGTAGAAGTCTTTGCGACGCGCTGATCATTCGTCCAGAGGAGTCCTACCGACTCTAATGCGTCGTTATGTGTGATCTAGAAACCTCAAAAATGAGGAGGCCATGGCCCGCGTTGGGCCGCAGCGCCACAGGAAAAAAAAATATAATTATATATAATTATATATAGTTATATATAATTATATATAACTATGTATATATTTATATATAACTCTTATAGCAAGAAAGTTGTCAAAACCTGATGACGGCCGCTATAGGCCGAAGCATGTAGTTTTCTATTGCTAATAAACACCACCATTTAGCCTTATATTCATAGTTGTGTTTTTGACTGAATTTACCTCACCTTACAGGCAAAATGCTGTCTGTATTCCAGAAACATTCACTGGTTCGCAACTTTACACAATTTCTCATCCTGTAAAGCGCCTTAGATTTGTAAGTTACGAACTGCTAGGTTAAAAGTCGCGTCTGATCCTTTCCCTTATGAACTGACCAATATTCGTAGACTTAGGTAAGAACGTCACTCCAAACTCGAAGTCTTGACTCCCTGCACTCAGTAACAACATTACGGACCAACAGACTAATGGTGTGGCCGCTAAGCTGCAAACATCTAACGAAGTGTCCTCAAATTATGCAGAGTAATCCGTAGATACTCGAAAAATAAGAAACTTCGTTCAGCAGAATCTACCGCAAACTGCAGAACAACATAGCATGTGAGTGAAATTTTAATTTAGTTTTCATTTCGACACTTACAACTAAGAAAATGAATGCAGCCACAGATTTTCAGTTAAGATATGCTATAAACATTCCTACATATTAAGAGTGCAGTCACCGCGGGTGACGCCGTGTGGTTTTTAACAAATTTAACGGAATTTCGGAAAAGTTTCTGCCTCCATCTTCAGGGGGTTCTTCCACCCTGAATATAAAGCCAGTAAGTTTCCTCGAAACTTCCGTAAATTAGCAATTTTCATAGACACATCAGTAATAAATTCAAATGAAGGAAACCTACGTATTATTATACATAATCTGCTCGTCACAATCGCTACCAATTTTTCTTAAGCGGATGACGATTATAGTAATAACAACTTACTTACTTACTCCATGGAGCAGAGTCCTTCTTGAGAAGCTAACTGGTTCTGCAGCTAGTCAAGAAACTCCCCGTACTTTATGGAACCCGAAAGTTCATCACCGTAT
>Ga0123357_10009328_pt1 | contig 12377 bp, 8 predicted proteins | sample TergutEmb28metaG_FD_89873 | JGI IMG/M metagenome (GOLD analysis project Ga0123357, IMG submission 89873) | Embiratermes neotenicus P4 segment gut microbial communities from Petit-Saut dam, French Guiana - Emb289 P4 | ecosystem: Host-associated > Arthropoda: Insects > Digestive system > Gut ... | reverse complement strand
TAGAAGAAAACACCTGAAAAGGAAAAGGAAAACAACAAAAAAACTAGGGGGGGAAAAAAATTTTTTTGAAAAAAAAGGAAGAATAGTGGTTTCCAAAATAAGAATTATAAAAAAAAAAAAAAAAAAAAACAACTGTACTCTCATACTCTCAGCAATTGTGTAGTAAAGCTCTGTGAAATGTTCAAATGTCTAACTTGGAAAACAGCATGAAACAAAAACATGACACATTACTTTCTGAATAACCCCCACAACATCCACATACCTGCACAGAACCATCTGTGTTCTGCACTTCAAAATAACGGTAATTAAAATGAACTGTAGGGACCATTGGGTTTCGTGGGTGTATCACAGAACTGATGCCAGCAACAAAGAATGGCAGTGGCCCATCTTGCAGTATTTTTCCCCTGTAATGACAGTTGGGTATAAGCAGAGAAACATAATATCAGACAATAAAACAGAAGTAGGCAACACTGTAGTCTAATATATAAATATTTCTGTTAACCCTTATCCTGCTAACATGGAGAATATGGTGAGCTCCTAATAATGCCAGCAGATGGCAGATGGGATTTAACTCGGTGTTTAAAGGGTTAAACTGTAATTTTAATTTATTTGTTACTTTAAGTCTCCATGTAAAGTACTATCCTAGCATCTGCCTGGAGGAACTACAGAAAATCATGAGAAACTCAAGTGCATAATTCAAATCAAAGTTTTCCACAGCATGCAAAATGCATTTGCTTCATACAATAACTGAACTGCAAGTAATAAGCATTTCAACAAGCATCACATCAGCTTAAGCAGCAATGTGTATGACATATTCAAGAGGTACCTGGTCAGGGTCAGAGCTACAGAACCAGCAATCCTGCCTGAGGTGTTGGTAGTTTTTTCATTCGCTCCAGGTGAATGCTACAGTAGTACCTTCAAACATTCGATGATAACTGTTTCCCTCTTATTTACACTTCATCATACACCTCCTCTCTTCAGACTTATACAGTTGATGCAGTAACAACAGTCTATACCCAGTTACGGTAAGGAGTACACACACAGCTTTGTAATAATTCTACAACAGTGTGGGTGAGAATCAGATATACTACAGTCAGACACTACCTGGAAAGGATCATAAATGCTAATATGCTGAATTCCTACGTAACATAAAAATAACAGACAAAACATGAATGTGTAATATGCCAAAGGATAATGTAGATCCCAATGAACAACATCTGATTTATAAGATTCCATTTTTAATTTTAGAGTATGAATACTCCCAGACTTATGCAATTTCAAGTTGAAAAATCTCAGATTTGTCCAAATTTTTAAAAAGTTAAAAACAATGGAAAACAACATTTTTTAAACGTTCACCAAATTTTTTCCTTAAGGGAATAAAAGCGCAATGAGACGGAGCTGGTGGAAGAATACTGCTGGGCGATAACATGGGTGGTGCGGCAGACATGCTGCAGTGGAACAGGTTTGAGCGTGTTGGAGTTTGGATTTTGCCTGGGCTCCCTTGTTTATACATACAGTATATAGTTCACTATATGTATTCTCATTTCTAACCTGTGCCAGATCCTCCAGAACATAACTACTGCACAAGTCAGGGAGTGTCTGTAGTTGTTAAGGAATTAACATGCTATAATACTCGTTAAATGTGTCACAAATTCAACACCAACAAAAATAACCAATGCATGTAACATACAAACTGCAAATGGAAGGACATCTCATTCCTCTGGGGGAAAGTTCTAAGTGTAAATATAATTAATTTTATGTTTTCATATTTTACAAAGTATAATAAATCCTTTGTGGGTTGGGATAGCGTAGTTGGTATAGCAACTCGCTATGGACTGGGCGGTCCATGGATCGAATCCCGATGGGGGTGAGATTTTCCGCACCTGTCCAGACTGGCCCTGGGGCCCATCCAGCCTCCTATACAATGGGTCCTGGTTCTCTTTCCCAGGGGTGAAACAGCTGGAGCATGGCGTTGACCACTCACCCCCATCTAGCGTCGAAAGAGTAGAACTATACTTCTACTCCCTCTCTGGGCCTTTGTGGCCTGTTCTAGGGTGTACTTTACCTTTATAGAAAATCCTTCTACATGTTTTTGGTATGTCAATGACCCCATTATGGGGAGTTTTAAAGGCCAAAACATGTTGTCAACTGTATAATATATATATATATATATATAGTAACAAACAGTGCTTTTATGGTGAATAGCAGTCATTTGTACGAAACAGCAGAGATATACAAATACAGAATATCTGAGTGGACAGAATCAGAATTTCAATAGCAATGTAAGTACCTGGCTCTCATCTGTTGCACTGCAGCAGGAGGGAGGCGTCCCTGAACTACTGAAATATTCACTCCTGCTTTCTCAAATGTATTACCATCTTGAATTACACAAGTAATGCCTCCTCCACCTTCTGGGCGTTCCCAACGGTCAACACGAAATCTTGTCCCTCCATTCTCCTCAGCCTCTAGGGCATGGCAAAATTCAGCCTACAGGAATAAACACAGAAATTACAGACATATGATGACAAGTCGCCACATTTGTTTCCTTCCTTTAGCCCCCCCTTTGTGGATTAATCATGAACACAAAAACACAGAACTTCAATTTCTTGTTGTGTGCATCCCTTTTATGAGGTCGTTTCTGAAAAGTGCAATAACCCCATGGTATTCATGAAAGACAACTTTGCATGCAAAAAGCAGTAGTCCCAAGAAATGTTTCTACTGTAAACACATCCAGTATCTGATACCAAGAACTAGTCTGATTCCAGAAACTCACCTGTATTCTCATTATCAGAAGCTCCATTTTTGTTTTCATGTCATGTGGATTTTCTGACAATTTCTTAACATCTGTAATGGGTTTAGCCATAAAATTTGAGGTATCAATCATTTTTCTGGCCATTTCTGCTTTATTTTTACTGGCTGTATAGGCTGCAATGCTAGAGCTCAGCAGCAGGGCTCCTATACGCCTACAAAGCAACAGGAAAAAGAAAATGGCAGCTAACATATTGTATTTACTCAAATATGACTCCCTTGCACACAAGATGACCCTGCTTCACATTATTGAATTTGCAGGAAAATAGCTACAAACACATGTTTAACTCTGTCTGTGATAAGTTGACTGCATGATGAATTCAGAAAAAATTATCACCTGATATTCAGGAAAATGTAGTAATTGTATTACTCTTGAAGTTTTAGTGGTGATTTCTTCACTATATTCATTACAGTATACTACCTTTTCTCAACTTACTGGAATTAGGTAGTGACATTTCCTCAGACACAGATGTAATGGTTATACTGTCAAGACTCAGTTCTTTGGAAACAGGTAATGGCATTTCATGTACACCAGATATTATGGTTATACTGCCATGAGAGAGTTTTGTAAATAGGTGGTGGCATTTCCTGCACTAAATATGTAATGGTTGTATTGCCATTACTCAGTTTGAACTGCATTCTGTGGGGAGGAAATGCCATTACTGAAAATGTATGTTTAGTTAAAGTTTAGGGTTTGATTTATTGACTGTAATAATCACTGCAAATAAATCATGTAGCTGAGTGAACTTTAATACATGAATTAGGCATAACCAATCTCTGCAATCCAAAAGCACTCTTAATATGTTAAGAGACCTTAACATACAGAAAGCTTCATGTGAAATTTGTAATTTCTCCCAACAGAAGAAGAACACACTCACATTAGTTCAGAAGAACTAACACTTTTAAATACTTCCTACCCAAATGTGGTATGCTTGTCTCTTGCACAACGTGGTTATAAGGGGGAGTGGTCAATGTTTATATCAATCTCACAATTACTGAAGTGGTTTTTGATTTCGCTTAATCTGCTGTTTGCATGGCAAACTGTAATATTATGTTACATCTACATATTAGATGACCTAACAGACACAGAGAACACAAAACCGAAATTTAGGCAGAAAATAAATTTTAAACAAACTACTAACCTCAACTTTGTTCCCCTATTCTTCAACACATGTTGATATAATGTGATAGAAGTTATTGTTTCGATGCTTTTAATGCAAATATTCTGAAACATTTTTACACGCGAGAACGTATGTTGCAACAGTTCTGCCAGTACATAACCCACAAACTCCTACGCCAACACACGTACGCCATTCACATACGTGAGACTTAACAGCTGATGTTAGCACAGGGAGTCGGTTTGTATTGATCTGGTAATGAAAACCGCAATGCTGAGGATAACGTAAATGGAAGTACATGCATGTATAAATTTACCCAATAAGGTTTTACGGTAAATGTGATTTGTTATTTGTTAGATTATTAACGTTGTGCTATAATGTAAATATATAACAAGTAAAATAACACCATCTGACAGACCCAGCAACAGCATTATATATATATTTTGCCAACCTCCTGTGATTACCCACAACTCCTTGCTGCAGTAATATTTGCGGCTTAGCAGACGAGTTTTGTATCGTGGAATGTGGTGACGGGGCATTGGGGCTATGAAGCTGCGTTAATTAAATGGAGATCGGTGATTTTGTGTTTACGAAATGAAGAAGTTCACCTTTAAGGGTGTATTGGATGGATTTCGGTCTTCTGTTGCTCAACAGGCTAGAGTTGACCAGGAAATTGTGGAAACACTTAGGCCTGACAACTTCCAAGTGGCAAAGGTATGGCATATATTAAAATGGCGCCTTGTTTAGCTAATGCAGTAGCTCATAGACATATCTATAATCGAAGTTTATACGAAATAAATACAGAGATAATTGCATGGTATCTCTCATAAATCGAATTTCGATTTTAAGAATACCGAAATTACTATCCCTTGTGTTGCCATGATGACACTGTAATGTTTTGCCAAGTTATATTTCTCGAGATGCATTTGCTTCCCGAACTTACCAAAACAGTGGTGAACTACAGTGTACTGAATATTGATAATATGATCGTGCATATAATGTCTCATGAAATTAATTATACCGTTGTACAAACCATGCAGCGTATGTGGCTGTTGTTGTTTCAATACTTATCACTGCTGTCATCATTTTGACATTACTTAATACAACTAAATCGTTATGAGCCAAAAGTAATGCAGGTAAACATACCGTACGCTTCTTGTGGGCGCCTAATGCGGCACGCCCCTGCCGTAACACGTTGAACTGTAAACAACAAATTTAACAATGGTTAACAAGTTGTACTTTTTCTTCCATATAAAGTATGTGGTAAAGAGGGGAGTGGGGATCGTCAACACGGATCGATGCGTTTGTTCAAGGTTTTTGTAACTGCGAATATGAACGGGATTAATATTTAACAGTACCGGTACTTTCAATAACTAATATTGTAGGGACCAATTTTTGCGCATTTATGAACGGAAAGAAGAAACTTCCATGCATCTGGACCTTTTAGATACCAAAATATTTGGACACTTTTATGCTGTTGCTGGAAGTCGCATACGTCAAGACAGGCGGAGACTTCGTTATTGTAATTAACTGTGCGTAGTAGCCTTCGTGTTACGGATATACGTTCGAAATCATTGCTCTGCAGTAGTAACACTCCCTCTCAATCTTTTATTTTTTTTTTTTTATAAATATAGATAATAGAAACAGTTTCATTGAGTGTGGATTCTAACTATCGATTTTGGCTGACAAACTTCACCGAAGTTATCGTTTATTTTGCTTAGTAAACATTGCTAGTGTCTAGAGTACTCAAGACGGATGGCAGCTTTCCCCATTTTACCGAACTGGTTCGAAGTTCCGTTCCCTTGTTGTGCACTACCATCGCCACCACTATCACAAAACTGGTACCTTTCCTGAGTACTTGTTTATCAGGCTGGTAACGCCCAAACTTGTACTAGAGCGGTGAGGTAAAGTTTTTTCTGTACATGGCATGGCATATGGGCGAATGGAGGTTTAGCTCCACGCATTATGAACCTTGTCGCTACGTGAAGTTGAGTGGTCAGCTTCACGCCTCGGCCACTGTATCGTATTAGAATTACTGGTAACCATTGATTAGGAGGCTGCGTGGGCCCATGTGCCTTTCCGGACGCTTGGGAGATGTGAATCTAAGCGCCTGTTCGGTAGCTGAAGTAGTACCGTGTAATAATGCGAGGCAGTCTCTTCCGAAGTTAGTGCGCCGTTACTTCTTGCTTACCTTATTCGATAGTTGCAGCAGCATTGTTAAATCAGGGCGACAGGATACATGAACGGTGGTATCTTTGTAACGTCGATGTAGAGGTTCATGTCTTATGCAGAATACTGGCCGCTGTGTTCTCTGATGTTTCTCATTACCTCCAGATAGTTGCCAAGACGGCGTTGTGATGTGAAATAAGCCATGACGGTGAACTTCCACGAACTTTCCTTTCAACTTTGACAATTTTCCATCTGGCCACGACGCCTTTGTAAGAACTCTTGCTTTGCGTTCCGCACACTTAAATCTCAGTCCGCAGTAGGCTGTCCAGGCATTTTTATTATTTTATTCAGCCCTTTAAGGAAAGTGACGTGTTTGTAGTTTAAAATAATCGTAAACGTCTTCTCCCAGCTGTTGGCAATGTTTAAGTGCTGGACTATCTGGGGCCCAGCCAGCCTCATGTTCAGTGGGCATTTGGACTATTTCCCGGGTGTAAAGCAGCCAGGGAGTGAAGCTGACCGCTCACCTGAATGTAGGACCGAGGCTAAACTTGAATTGAGGTGTACCTCTGCTCCCTACGTATTCTTTCATGACGTGAAGAAGGACAACTTCGCCTGTAACCTTTGTTGTGATATGTTTCGCGCTCGAAGTGATGCAGGCTTGGATGACCTATCTTCAAAGACGATATGATCTGCTTCACCAATTTTGCTTATTCATAATTCATAATCGTTCTTGTGTCTTAATGCGTAGTACCGTATTTTCCGCCACGTAAGACGTTGAAAGCGATAAGACGCACCCAGTAGTTAGCATGGAGTTTTCCAGATTTAATACCCTTCGACTTTCCGGTGTTAAGACGCAGGGTGATTTTTTTTTCGGGGTGGGGGAATCTTATAATGAGGCGGGAATATATATATATATATATATATATATATATGTATGTATTTTTTCAGTTGAGTCATGTCGATGATTAACTTAATCGTTTTTCTTCTCACACTCTTCTGAACTCGCTCTTCAAATTTCTGTTCTCTTAGCAGCCTTTGCAGTTCATTTAGCGCAAGTACGTAAGCAACGATTTTGCACCCTCTTGGATTCTAGCGTCGTGTCTTTTGCACACCGTATCTGTGCGGCTGCTCCTGTCGCAGGTGTTATTTCTTAGTGGAAGCCAGGTTATCTTGATCCTGCAGAGTCCGACCGTCCGGACTGGCGTCCCAGCGGCCCGTCAGAAGGTTATTACTGCAGATCCCGATATGTGACTTTCACAGCTGCATGTGTGTTTCGCACGAAGGCCCACTTAAAGAGTAACATTTAACGCCAGTCTGTTTCATTCTACAGTAGGACAAGACAAGCTGGGATGGCTCAGTTCGTATAGTGACTAGCCTGCGGTGATACGGCCTTCGACTCGCGGCAGGGACAAGAGTTTTTTCCGTTCCTCAAAACCTTCAGACTGGTTACGGAGCCCGCCCATCCTTCCTTCAGTTGATACCGTTTCTTTTTTTTTTTTTGTTTGGGCTTAAAGTGGACGGGATGAGTACGACCACTCACCTGCATCTAGGGCTGAGGTTAAAGTGAGTGGAGTTATGCCTGTACTTCCGCTGTTTGCCTTCATTGTGGGCACAGGGCCGACTTATTTTTAATGTACAACGAGAGGTAGTTGTAGGCCGGGTAGCTTGGTCGGTATAGCGACTGGCTATGGGCTGGACGTTCCGGGGATCGAATCCCGGTGGGGGGTGTGATTTTCCGCACCTGTCCAGACCGGCCCTCGGGCCCACCTAGCCTCCTGTACAATGGGTACCGGGTCTTTCCCGGGGTAAAGAGCGGCCGGGGCGTGACGCTGACCCCTCACCCTCTTCTAGTGCAGTGGTCAAGAAAAAGTAGCGCTATACCTCTACTCCCCTATTGGCCGTACGGCCTGTACAGAGCCTCAGTGCCTGCACAAGGGTACACTTTACCTTTACTTTACGAGAGGTAGTTTATGTTCCAGAACGGTGCTCAGTCGCGGCCGCCACTTATTCTTGTGGCTAAAACATAAGGAGACTGAAAAGTGTTCTTGAAATATGTTCCGCGCATCAGTGTCTCTCATTGTCGTTGACATGCATGTGGAACTAGCCTCATTCGGACAAAGTTATCTTGTTTAAGCTTGATCGCACGCAGAGTATGTTCAAATAATGATATATTGTTTTTCGTTTATTTTATTGAATACGTACTGGTCGAGAAACGTTCTAATTAAAAGCTGTGGATCCTAATAAGGTGTGTATTTTGTGCTGTGCATCACCTGTTACGGCGTGCATTTCTTTCCGAACAATTTTGTTTTGACATTGTGTCTCTTTTATCGTGTATCTGAGCACCACAGTTGCCGTGGGTTGCCCCAGAGGGTGCAGGCCTTGTGTACGGTAGAACTGCAGTGCTCAAAGGTACGATAAATTGGATATTGTGTTTGGATTATTCCGCCGGAAATTAACCTTTACAGCCCTTGCGTCCTACCGTCTAGGACGCTAACCTCCAAACGTTGCATTTAATGTATTTATTCAACACATATAACAAATATAGTTACTGAATATTTTAAACAAGGTATATACTCTCCGTGTTTTCCTCTTCAAGATGCAGTTTGTTTCATAATTCTGACGTATTTGGTTTCTGTTTTATTCACATTGTATATACAGGGTGTGCTAAAATTAAAAAAAATAATTCCGGTGCCAAAAGGTTAAACTGAGCACACACTTTATGTGCAGATACAAAGTATAAAATATGTTGATCTCCAATATACTGTAGTCTGATCTATTATGCATTTTTTGTGTGCATTTTGCAAATAACCCGTATCACAAGTCAACAAATTTAAGGTTTACAAATTTTAATTCGTCTCTTCGGCAGCAAAACCTGAGCCTAGTGTTGTCAGACGTTTTTACGAAAGAGAGAGGGGGGAGGGGGGGAAGCCGGTACAAATTACAGGGCCCCGACGGTCCAGAAGGGGGCCCGGGGTCCGGTGATGTTGCAGATGTTTTACTTTCTCGGTAGTACCATTATTTGTTGACTGTACAATTTAACCCTCTCAGACCAAGCCTAAGTTATTCTCCAACTGGGAGTCGGTGTTTTCGATTTAGTGTAAAGATTTTTAGCCGGGCCGCCCTTGCTGCGGAGGCCCTTTTTTTTTTCCACCGGGACCCTAACCCTTTCTCAGCGGCCGTGGCAGTCAGTATGGCCGACTTCATTGGTCGTACTAGCGGTAGGGAGGAGCCGCGTTATGTTGACAGAGATCTTAAACGCAGTTCCATGTTATATTTCCTGTACAATTCCTATTATAACGCGTTTTAAAAAGAAATACTAATATAAATTTTATAAATTTCTGATCTAAACGGTGGGCCGGGATAGCTCAGTCGGTATAGCGATTCATTATGGGCTCCATAGTCCGGGCATCGAATCCCGGTGGTGACGGGATTTTCCGCACCTGTCCAGAACGGCCCTGGGGCCCACCCCGTCTCTTATACAGTGGGTACCGGGTCCTTCCCAGTAGCAAAGCGGCCGCGGCGTGGCGTTGACCACCCACCTCCATCTAGCGCCGAGGTTAAAGAAAGAGTAAAACAATCCAACTTCCCCCTTCTGCGCCTCAGTGGCCTGTTCTAGTTTGAAATTTACCTTTACTTTCTGATCTAAACATGTTGATGTAGCGACAGTACACCAAACATGTTAGGAATGTTCCCAGTTCGAATCTCGGCAGGTACAACGACAATGATGACGGAGTTCTTGTCGGGTTTGAGAATTCTCAAAATGAACCACCAGTGTGATCTGCCAAATCTTCACTTATTCATATTACATAATCACCCTCCAGTTTAATTTACCGCTGTATGACATATACCTATGTAATCATCTAAATGCATAGTAATGTAACATGATGCCATTTTGTATTTACGATGTCATTGTTATTCCATTATTTATTTATACGGTATACGCAGATAAAAAACTACTGCAAAATACACAGAGAATGGCATTGTAATTGCATCAGGTGCCGGACTGTAATGTATTCTGTAGCGACTAGCACACATCCCGGCACACAGTTCGGTTTTAGTTTCCATTGCATGATCACCTGATTCGCTTAAGTGTGTTGGATGTTACTGAAGGTGTCCGGTCATTCTAATTCACATATAAATTAAACAGTCTGCGGTGTGCGCCAAGTACAAAAATTTGGAATATGACATTTTTTTATCTTGTCGTTTATCTATCCCATCACGTTTCTGGTGACGTAGTATGTTTTATCAGTTATCTGTAACACATGGGAGGTAGAAGGATTTGAAAATTTGTTTAGTTTGTTTCTCACCGATTAAATTGTACTAGACATAGTTTTGCGAATTAATTCTAAGCTTCTAGGGTGACCCCAGTGCGGCTTTCCTACGACGCAGCCAGCCAAAAAAAGAAAGAAAGAAAGAAAAAAAAAACTTCAACAGGTCAGCCACATTAAAATAAATGAAATTCTTTCTTTGTGAACGACTGTTTATAAATTTATCTGCATCTTGGCTGTAGGTCTATCATCACGCCTCTACGAGACAATAATGCGCTTTCGAATCCCTGAAAGTATTCAAATATTATAACATAAGTGTACGTCAGCACAATTGATAGTATTGCTCAGCGATGTACTTAAACCCAACGGCTACCGGATGCAGACTTTTCTTATTTTATGTCTATGCTTAGGATCTAATAGTGGTACTGTGGGTATGAACGTACGCATGCAAATACCCCCCCCCCCCATGATTTCTACAGCTAGGTCTTGAAACGTATTGACGGTAAAAATACTTTACTTGGAACAACCGCTTCTAAAATGTGGGCATATTGGACGGTTCGGATGTTGAAGTTCCTAGATTGTGATTACTTTGCCCCATTTCAAATCGTTGGGTTTTGTAAAAGGGATTCCTTCTTACATAATTTAAATACAAAGTTATTCAACACTAAACGGAACAGATTCCTTGGTAAGTACTAACAGAAATGAGAACGGAAACATGTACTGCAGTTTAATGAATACAGGGTTTATAAAACTACCGCAAGACTGGTGGAAGATGAACTGCACTTTAACCGGGAATCGATCTGTGCCGATTCTTCTTGAATATTTGGCAAACAGGAAGATCCGCGCGAAGTTTGTTCCACACAGAGTCACTGATGAGTCATTGTAACAATCACAACTTATGGATACCTATCCAGACGTATGAGACCAATCAGCCTGTGTCACTAATGGACAGGTTTTTTTTTATCGGCGTGTGTTCATGTCCCTCAGAGGTCGAGGTGGTCTGAAAACTTTTGTTGTGATATGCGAGATCTTGTGAAGTTCGTGGCGTAGTAGCAGCCATGTCTTGGCTGCTTCTCGAGGATTTGTATGGTAATGAAAAGACACATCGGACTGTAGTACGTTCAGAGCTGCTGTATCCAGCACTGGATGATCCGGAAGGCATTGTTAACTGGAAATTGAGTAAGAGGCCCATTAAATTTCATTATTCCATCAACTGGCAGCCTACAACACGAGTTCGGAGATTTCGGCCATTAATTATTGGTGTCTTTTTTGATTACCATCGGTGACAAGACAGGCAATGTAGTAATAACGTAATATTGAGGCGCGTTCGCGTAACTATTGTTGTGTGGAAAAACAATGAGTATTACATATTATGATCGTGTGTTTGTAACCCTGGTTATCCAGCATGCAAAGCGCATGCGCCGTATTGTTGTCTGTGGCTTGTCTGGCTCTACCATATTTCTACACATTGTCTAATAAACGGCGCGATTTTCGAAAAAAAAAAAAGGTTATTGAATATAAAACATGTGCTCTGATTTTCTCTACAAATTTTGTCTGAAACATTTTTCACCCTAAGAAGAACTGAGAGAGATATTATAAAAATGTGTATTGGTCTTCATGCAAATTGCAGGATAGTCGTGTCATATTCTAATGAAACTTAAATTTTCTTGACAGGTTTTCGAAGTATTTTCACATACCAAATTTCTTGAAAATCCGTCCATTGGAAGCCGAGTTGTTCATGCGGACGGACGGACAGACAGACAGACATGACGATACTAATAGTCGCTTTTCACAATTTTGCGAACCCGCCAAAAAAAAAAAAAATGGAATGGGACTTCTGGTAGGCGAAACGAGGCAGGAAATCGTGACAGGTTAAGCGGTTAGGTCTGTCCGTGAGGTAGAGTGAAAACAGAATGTGGTGGCACACGCGCAGAAACCAGATTTGGTCTTTCAGCGAAATGGACGAGTCCATTTTTATCGGCGGGGGTGTCAGTTCAGTCGGCTGCTGGCAGCC
>Ga0123357_10009327_pt1 | contig 12379 bp, 9 predicted proteins | sample TergutEmb28metaG_FD_89873 | JGI IMG/M metagenome (GOLD analysis project Ga0123357, IMG submission 89873) | Embiratermes neotenicus P4 segment gut microbial communities from Petit-Saut dam, French Guiana - Emb289 P4 | ecosystem: Host-associated > Arthropoda: Insects > Digestive system > Gut ... | reverse complement strand
TTACCGGTGTATGCCAAAATCTTATCGGTATAATCCGCCCGATAAAAACCTAATTCGATTTTTTTTTCGTCCCAAAAATTATATTTTCTGATTATATTAAATTTTTCTTCCATACTCGAATTTTTTTCTGCAAAGATACAAAAAATATTTTACAGTCGAAAAATACTTTTATCTGTGTTATCTGATTTAATTAAAAATAATTATCTTTGCATGATTAATTATTTTTACATCAATTACAACAACAGCAAGTATGAATAAACTTAAAACCTTACGAATTATCTTCCGGAAATTGTCCGGAGATAAGATGATTGCCGAAACGCTTAACAAACAACCCATTGTCGTTATTTGCAATCCCGTTCAAATACAAGAGTTGAATGATTTGTCCCCTACCCTTTCTTCCGGCGCTGTTTTTAATTTACTAAATGCAACGGAAATTGCCGACAGCGCGTATGAAGCGGAGTTTATCGTATTTGAACCTGATTATTTGATTGATACAAGCAGTCTTGCCGAATGCTTCCGACCTTACGGGAATCACTTCCTGAATTATACCCTGTCGCGTCTGCAACACAAAGAAATTTCCTCGTCCATTTTGTTAGGGAATACGGCGAATTTCTTTATTGATGAATTAGTTAATGAAGACGAAGAGCATCCCGTGGGATTTACGGCAGCATTGAAAAAACTGTTCCGTATGTACGCATTCGAGCTGACCGTTTGCAAAGATTTGAAAGAGACAAAACCGGAAGCGGAATTTTTTGAAAATTGCCGGAAACATTTCAACCATATCTGTCACGCTGTGGAGAAATTTTTTCCAAAGGCAGGAATCGACAAGGAAAAAGTAGTGTTGGAGCCTTCTTTCATTTCCAACGCTTTAGGATTGCAGGGACGTCTGGATATTATGCTGTCGGATTACTCCGCTTTTATTGAACTAAAATCCGGTAAAGCGACGGAAGATTTCCGAACCGGCGGTCAATTTATTCATGCCGCCGAAAACCATTATACGCAAATGATTTTGTATCTGGCTATTCTGGAATTTAACCTCGATTTGCAGGCTGACGACGTTCGCTCGTATCTTCTTTATTCCAAATATCCTGTTTTAAGTAAGGAACGGCATTCACGAAAGCGCTTGCAGGAAGCGTTAACCTTGCGAAATAAAATCGTCGCTTGGGAATATGCCCTCCAAAAAGCCAATGATTCAACGTTTACATACAACTTGCTAAACGGAATCAATTCTAAAAATCTAAATACAAAATCGCTTACAGGAAATTTCTTTACCAATTATTTAGCCCCCGCTATCGACCGTTTTTCAGTCGGATTTTCATGCCTGAAGGAACACGAAAAGGCTTATTTTTTAAGAGTTTATACTTTTATTGCGAAAGAATTGCGGCTTTCCAAAGCCGGCGAACGCGAATACGAAGGAATTAAAAAAGCGTCCAATTTATGGAGCGCTCCATTCGAGGATAAACTGATTGCAGGGGAAATATTGTACGATTTACGAATCGTTGAAAATCAAGCCGCTTCGGAATCGCATACGGTCGCGTTGGAAATTCCCGCATATCCTGATTTGTATCTGTCTACTTTTCGTCCGGGAGACGCAATCGTTTTGTACGAACGGAACGCTGTTGCCGACACGGTAAATAACCGTCAGGTTTTCAGGGGAGCAATCGAAATGCTGGAAGGAAACCGTTTGATTGTCCGCTTGCGTTACCGGCAAAAGAATCCGCATGTCTGGAATCCCGGCGCCTGTTATGCCATCGAACACGACTATATGGATACAAACTTTGCAGGAATGTTCAGGGCTTTAGCCTGTTTTATCGAAGCTAACCCTGACAGGAAAAATCTGTTGACAGCGCCGGCTTTCGAGCGTCAGAAGAATGAAAACAACGATGTGTCTCTATTGTTAGGTCCACCGGGATCGGGAAAAACTTCAATCGCCTTGAAACAAATGGTGGAAACAGAAATCGGCAAAAACAAAGCAAGCGTCCTGCTGCTTGCCTATACCAATCGCGCAGTCGATGAAATATGTAAAACTTTAACGAATATTAACACATCCTTGCCTTTCATCCGGATTGGCAGCGAGTTGAATTGCAATCCTGAATTTCGCGAATATTTAATGGAAAATCGCTTGGAAAACTGTCAAAAACGGAGCGATGTTTCGGAAATCATCCAACGCTGCCGGATTTTTGTAGGAACAGTTGCATCAGTATGGAATAAACCGGAGCTTTTTCAATTGAAACACTTTGATTTAGCTATAATTGACGAAGCTACCCAATTATTGGAGCCGCACTTGCTGGGCATCTTCTGCGTCAAAAACGAAACGGGAAAAAATGCCGTTGACCGGTTTGTTTTGATTGGCGATCACAAGCAATTGCCTGCCGTTGTACTTCAAAGTAAAGAAGAAAGCCGTGTAAACGATCCGCTCCTGAACGCCGCCGGAATAACCGATTTGAGCGCTTCGCTTTTTGAACGCCTCTACCGCAAATACAGCAACGAAGGCAATACATCCGCCTTGGACATGCTTTCCAAACAGGGACGGATGCATCCCGTTATATCGGCTTTTCCTTCGGAACATTTCTACGAAGGACGACTTGAATCTGCCGGATTGCCGCATCAAACGGAAGAATGGGTTGATCGCCGCCGGATGCTCTTTTATCAGGTAGAACCTTTGGACAATGAATTTTCAAACAAAACCAACCGCAATGAAGCCGGAACGGTTGCGGAAATCTGCAAAAAACTACACGCTGAATCTCTAAAAAACGGCGAACCGCTGGATTCGCAAACAATTGGAGTGATCGCTCCTTTCCGGAATCAAATCGCGTTGATCCGCAAACTTTTACAGGAAACCGGAATCCCCGTATTGACTCAAATTACCGTCGATACGGTCGAACGCTTTCAGGGAAGCCAACGCGACATTATCATCTATTCGTTCTGCATCAAAACGGAAGAGCAATTGGCGTTTTTACCGAATTGGATGGAAGAAAACGGCAAATTAATCGACCGGAAACTTAATGTGGCGTTGACGCGGGCAAGAAAGCAACTGTACGTGATTGGCAATGAGAAACTGTTAGCGAAGAATGTGGTTTATAAAGAGCTTATTGAATATATTGGGGGATTGAAGGGCTGAATAACTGAATAACTGAATAACTGAGTAACTGAATAACTGAAGGGGGAGGAAGTGAGGGGCGTAAAAATTATCTGTGTGATTTAAATATTTTTAACGCAAAAAAAATGCTAAATATAATTAATTGCCATTAACTTTGTCAGTAGTTTTATATTTAAAATTTTAAAATTAATTATTATGAAAAAAATTATTTTATCAGTTATTGTTTTCGCATTTATTGCGAATGTGTCGGCACAACTTAAAGTTGATCCTTCTGGGAATGTAGGAATAGGCGGGGTTTTAGGTACAATCAACAATGTTCCTATTAATTTTAAGGTGAATGGCGTTTTTGCAGGATCTACTGGGAGCAACGAATTTACCAATGTGTCTTTGGGGTATAATGCTATCCCTAATCCGTCGTCGCAATGGGCATGTAATACCGCCATTGGTAATGAAACGCTGTTCGGGAATACGACCGGTATTCAAAATACCGCCACCGGATATCATGCGCTTTTCAGCAATACGATTGGAAACTATAATACCGCCAATGGTTATTTTGCGCTTTACTCCAATATTGATGGCACCGGCAACACTGCCATTGGAGCGAATACGCTTCAAGCAAATACACAAGGCGGAGGCAATACCGCCATTGGCGGTTCTGCGCTTCTTTTCAATTTAACAGGTAACGACAATACCGCGGTTGGTAGAGTTGCGCTTGCTTACAATACAGGAGACTATAATACCGCCATTGGTAGTGTTTCGCTTTATTCCAATACAAGCGGCAGCTATAATACAGCCAATGGTTTTTGTGCGATGAGCGACAATATGAGCGGCGAGCAAAATACCGCCATTGGCGGTTTTGCGCTTATGTCAAATACGAAAGGAAACTGTAATACCGTTATTGGATTTGGGGCAGATGTTGCTGTCGATAATCTGACTAATACTACCGTCATTGGCAGTTATGCAATGGCAACGGAAAGTAATCAGGTAGTAATCGGCAATTCTACCGTAAACAAAATCGGCGGTTATGCCGAATGGACTACCTATCCGTCCGATGGTCGAGCAAAGAAAAATATTCAGGAAAATGTTCCGGGTCTTAACTTTATCAACCGGCTGCAACCGGTAACGTATAACCTTGACCTCAATGTTTTAGATGAATTGCAGAAATCTGACAACCCAAAAATAAACAGTTTCAGGGATTCTTTACGCATGGCGGCTTCTCCCGAAGAAAAGGCTGTTATGGCAAATGCGCGAGCGGATAAAGAGAAAGAAGTCTATTCCGGTTTTGTGGCTCAGGATGTAGAAAAAGCCGCCCTCAGCGTCGGGTATAACTTCAATGGCGTGGATGCGCCCCAAAATGGAAAAGGCGCTTATGGAATCAGGTATGCCGAATTTGTCGTTCCTTTGGTGAAAGCCGTGCAGGAACTTAGCGCGAAAAACGACCAACTGCAGCAACAAGTCAATGAATTGACAGGATTGGTAAATAAACTGCTTGGGAAAGACGCAATAGACGCGGGCGCTTTGAGAAGCGAAAACAGCGGCGCTTCCGCGACAGGATTAACGGAATTGGCAGCCGAAGCCCCCGCTTCTTTAGAACAAAATATTCCAAATCCTTTCAATCACACGACTGTCATACACTATACCCTGCCAGAAACTTGCACTTCGGCGAAGATTTTAATTACCAATACGGCTGGAAGAGCTATCCAACAGTTTCCTCTTTCTGTTTCCGGCGGGCATGACAACATAACGATAAAAGGAGGTTCGCTACAGGCTGGGGTTTATTTATATTCGCTGATTTGCGATGGGAAGGTGGTGGATACGAAACGGATGGTTTTAACAAAGTAAATTGTGATATGAAAACAAAAATTTTAATATTTATGCTATTCCTGTCATTTTTGGCAAGTAGTTTGTCTTCATGTCAAGACGAAATATCGGATGCCACAGGTTCTTGGGTATGCAACCCTGAGCCGGATGTTACCATTACTCTTACTTTTAGAAGACATGAGGGTGTGATAGCGGATATTTATAATCCTTACTCTCCAGACATGACAGGTACTACAATGCCTTCAGGTAATTCGTACGTATTTCAAAATGGAGATGAATTTACTGTACGTGGCAATAAGTTGTACACATTTGATCCTATGGGTCTTACTCCACCTTACCTTTTTTTTATTGGAACGATGCAGTCTTCCAACAAAATGAGTTTGCATTATTCTGGAGAACTTGATGATTCTAAATTGTGGATTATAGATTATATATTTGAACGTAAATAAAATTTAGCGATTATGAAAAATAAAATTCAAATTACTATATTGACCATTTTCTTTTGTTTCTCGCTGAGCGCTCAGCAGGAAGGAGAAAATTTCTATTATTATCAAGGAGAAAAGATTTTTCTTCAGCAACGAACAGATAAAATGTATTTGAAATTTGCACCGGATGTCAATAAAGAACAAATACGTTCCATTGCTAATAATGATACATCCTTGACGGTATCTGGGACAAATTTGTCAGACGATCACCCTGTCCATTCCGCTATTATTGAAGCGAAAAAAGGGAGGCAAATATCTTCCGCTTCTATTGAGTCTTATAAAAAGAGAACGGAAATTGTTTCAGCAACGCCATTATTTCAGTATAACTATACAGAACAAGCGCTTACAGATGAGTTTGTTGTTAAATTGAAAGAGACGACATCTTACGCGCAATTGCAAGAATTGGCAAAGCAAAATGATTGTCAAGTGAAAGAAGAAAATCCTTTTGTTAAAAATCAGTTTATGATAAGCGTTTCCAAAGCTTCCAACTTAAATGCGCTAAAGATGTCTAACCTGTTTTCCGAAACAGGACTTTTTGAATTTTCCGAACCAAACTTTATAATTATAAATCCTTTTAATTCCAACGATTCTTTATTTACCCAGCAATATTATTTGAAAAATACGGGACAAAACAGCGGAAAGGCAGGTATTGACATTAATGCAGAACAGGCATGGACTATTTCAACCGGATCTAATGTGAAGATTGCCGTTGTTGACGAGGGGGTTGACTTAGAGCATCCCGACTTGAAGGCAAATCTTTTATTACCCGGATATGATCCTTCAGGAAACAATTCCGGTGGAGCTCCGGTATCGAATTTTGATAATCATGGAACAGCCTGTGCCGGTATCATAGGCGCAATACAAAATAATATTGGTATTAGCGGAGTGGCTCCCAATTGTAAAATGATTCCTGTACATATTACTGATAATACAGGGATAAACCAAGACTACTGTGCAAAGGGTATTGATTGGGCTTGGAAAAATGGAGCAGATGTTATCAGTAATTCATGGGGTAGCAGTTCGCCTTATACTCCTATTACAAATGCTATCAATAGCGCTGTTATACAAGGAAGAGGAGGCTATGGGTGCGTTGTAGTTTTTTCTTCAGGAAATGGAGGTACATCCGTTGGATATCCGGCAAGTTTACCGAATGTTATTTCTGTGGGAGCAATTGATAATAATGGAATAGTATGGAACTACAGTTGTAGAGGCGATAATTTAGATGTTGTAGCCCCGTCTGGAAAAACGAGTCTTTTAGGAGATGTGGTCACAACGGATAGACAAGGTAGCGACGGTTATAATACAGTATCTGGCACGTCAGGAGATTATTGTACTAACTTTGGCGGTACTTCCGCCGCCTGTCCTCAAGTAGCCGGAGTTGCCGGATTAATCTTATCTCAAGGATTAAATAGAAATTTTAACCTGACAACTGATGATGTACGGCATATTTTGGAAATCACAGCAAATAAACTTGGCAAAGCGGATTTTACCAATGAAACAGGCTATGGTCTTATTAACGCATACAGTGCATTACAACTATTGAGCGCTCCTTATCAATTATATCACGGAGAGGCTTATGGAGGAACTTCTACATTACAAAGTTCAAACATGGAATTGATTCTTTCCAGCGCCATTGCAGGTTTAGCTGCCGGAGTATATTTTGCAGATAGATATCAGATTACTGCGCATGTTACATTTCAAAATTCGTTTTCGGATATTCCTAAAGTTTGGCTTAGGGAAAGGGAAAGCAATACGATGAGTTTTGCTAGTCCTAACAATGGATTACCATACGCTGAAATTACCAATATAACTTCAACAGGATTTGATATAAGATATGCAGCTTATTATGTAAAAAATACTATAGTAGGTCAAACCTTTAACAAATGGATACCAACAAATGTGTCTTCCATAAAAATAGCTTATACTGTGGTGGGAACACCTCCATGTGTTAATGATTTTAACAACCAGACAGTGACCACCAGTACCACTGTAAATGGTTGTACAAATTTGAACGTCCAAAACGTTAAAGTGCAAAACAACGCAAAATTAACGCTTGATGCAGCAGGAACAACAACAATTAATGGTGATTTTGAAGTGGTATTAGGTTCGGAATTGGAAATAAAATAATGTACAGTGTCGCGTCAACAAAAATAGGTCATAATTATACCGTCAGGTATAAAATATTGGTAGAAAAGAATCATCCCCCTCATTATTCGACCCCGTCAGGGTCGGATGTGTGGGATTGCAATTGCTTTTCTACCAATATGTGAACCCTGACAGGTTCAATACCTGCAGCATTTTATCATTGATAAGCTCGCTGATTTGCGATGGTAAGGCGGTGGATACGAAACGGATGGTTTTAACGAAATAAGGAGATGAATTATGAAAACAAAGAAAATAAGATTAAAAAAACAACTACGGTTTACAATAACAACAGCGCTGTGTTTCATTGTAATTTCTTTATTTGTAGTCACTGCCTGCAAAGAACTAAACGATACAACAAAGCAAAAATATGATATTTTTGAAAACCATGATATTTCGGCTTGTGGAATAAGCGACCCATTACAAAATATTGAATGGTTGAGAGAATATTGTAAGAATATTAAAGAAAAAAAGGATATTTTACCTGTTAGTGTTAACTTATATAAAGTAATTGGCAAAGATGAGTATATCTTTCAAATATCTGTTCCTTCTCCAATAGAATATGCACCAAATGAATATTATTCTACACTATATTTTCGAAATTGCTATGGCGATACAGTCTTTAGATGGGAAACAGTAACGCCGCCAAGTGAACTTTATAGTGATTTTATGAAGGATAAAGAGTACATTACCAAACTATTCCATTTTGTTAAACAATAAAAATTAATGTACAGTGAAAAGTTACTACTTACCTCCCCCTCGAATAGAAAACAGCAGTGAAATATTAAATAAATTAACTTTAAATACTAAACCGCAACAATCTTCGTATAATTACAACGGATTATAAACAAAGTATTTTAATATTAGCAATGGCTATAGTTAATAATAATACAAAGTGAAATCCTGCGGATTTCACTTTGTATTATTCGACAGGTGTTTCTATTAGAATGAAAATATTAAGTATTTTATATACAAATAGATATAATCATGTTCTTCTATTTAGTCCCTAATGGGACAGATTGCAACGCTATAATTAACTAAAGCCATAAGCAATTTGTGGAAATCAATAAGCATTTGATTTTTATAATTTTACAAATTAGGTAAATTTTAATTAATTTTTATCAAAAAACTTTTTCCCAAAAAAATTTGTTTTACTTTTGTATGAAAATACAAATATTATTAATTTTTTATAATTTAAAACAAATGAAAACCAGATTTTTTACATTTCTTTTATGCTGTATGACCGCATGGTCTGGTGTTTCGGCACAGAAAACCGTATCGGCATTTAGCAATCTTTCTTTAGGCGTAGAATTTTTTAGTTTTACCGGTTTTGGCATAGAATTAGCCACGCCATTGAGTCCTAACTTTGCCTTACGGGGAGGCGTATCGATACTCCCGATCAACTACAATATAACTTTCAAAGCTCCTGTTGATCAAGGTATTATAAACGAAATTAACAATGCGATAACAACCTCTCAACCGCCGGTATCAACTATCCTTGCTGAAAATGGATTGCCCACAAAAGCGGAAGATATCAGCACGGACGTAAACACTACCGTTTCTTTGAACTTTGTTAACGGGAAACTTCTTTTCGATTATTACCCTTCGGCAAACCATGCATTCCATATTACCGCCGGATTTTATATCGGTTCAAGTCAGCTCATCAAACTCAAAGGCAAAATGGATCAAGCTGTCGATGTCCTTAACGTGTTGAAAGATAATGGAGTGTTGGATAATAACGGAAAAAATTTTATTGACAGAACATACGTTATAGATCAGGAAAACGGTTATCAACTCACAGGAAATGATATTAAAAACATCACAGGGTCGCTTAACATTAATACCGTTAAGCCTTATCTGGGATTGGGATTTGGTCGCGCAGTGCCAAAAAGCCGCGTAGGGGTTACTTTTGAAATCGGCGCATTTTATCAAGGAACTCCTGCGCTCAAGAGCGACAACGAAAATATTCAAAAACTTATTGACGGCGAATTGTCCGGCGTGACAGAAACGCTTAATAAATTACCAATTTATCCGGTTTTATCGCTCAAACTTAACTTCCGGATTATATAAAATTACCGTTTAGCTCTCACCGGCGATACGTCTTCATCCTCTTCTTCTTTTGGATCGTCTTTAACAAAGAGTATGCTTAGTTCATACAAACCATACAGGGGAAGAAATACAATTGACAGGTTGAACGGATCGCCGGTGGGAGTAATAATTGCCGCAGCAACCACTAAAATAACAATGGCATGGCGGCGGTATTTCCTGAAAAATGATTTTTTCAAAATGCCTACTTGCGACAATAACCACGAGATCAGAGGCATTTCAAAAACTAATCCCATGACTAAAATTAATGATATAAAATTATCTAAATAAGAATCTAAGGAAACCTCATTGTGAATAACATCACTTAAATTGTAGGTATAAAGAAAACGTAAAGCCATTGGAAAAATTATCAAGTAGCTAAAGAAGCACCCGATAAAAAACATAACCGATCCTAATAAAAATACCCTGCGAACATTTTTTTTCTCATGCTCATACAACGCCGGACTGATAAACCGCCAAACCTCAAACAAAATATACGGACAAATTAATACCAATGCTACCCACCCTGAAGTACTTAAATGCCTCATAAAAGGAGCTGCCAATTCGATATTGATCATATCCACATGAAAACTATTATCGCAAAAATCCGGAAGAAAAGAAAATTGTTGGCTCAACTTACACATCCAATTGTAAAGAATAAAATCGGGTTTGGCAGGTCCCATAATGATATGATCGAAGAACCATGGCATAATGAAAAAAGCGCCTATTGCAAAAATAACTAATGCAATAATAATCCGAAATAACATCCAACGCAGTTCTTCCAGATGATCCCAGAAAGACATTTCCTGAGCGCTCATTCCTTATTTTGGCAAGGATTTGAATTATTTAGAAGATGAAGAATCATCATCTTTAATTTCATCTTCAATTTCTTTTAATCCGTCTTTGAATCCTTTAATTCCTTTACCGATACCTTTCATTAATTCCGGAATTTTTTTCCCTCCAAAAAGCAAAAGAACCACAATTAAAATAATAGGCCATTCCCATCCTGAAGGTGGTCCGAGTAACAATATAGACAATAAACTTTGCATAGCAGTGATAATTAAATATATAACAAAAAAACATACCACATTACCGGTATTCGGACGGCAAATTTAATTAATATTCCTGACATAAAATGCTAAATCGCTAAATATTTATTTTTTTTTCGTACCTTTGCCCGCCAAAACGAAATATTTTGATGGAAACAATTTTAATAAAAGCATTACAATTAATTTTAAGTTTATCGATCTTAGTGATCATTCACGAGTGCGGTCACTTCTTATTTGCCCGTGTTTTTAATGTAAGGGTTGAAAAATTTTACTTGTTTTTTAATCCATGGTTTAGTTTATACAAATATAAACCCAAGAGTAGCGAAACGGAATACGGCATCGGCTGGTTGCCGCTGGGTGGATATGTGAAAATTTCAGGAATGATTGATGAAAGCATGGATAAGGAAGCGTTGGCTAAACCTCCCCAACCTTGGGAATTTCGGGTTAAACCGGCATGGCAGCGTTTGCTTATTATGGTCGGCGGCGTGTTGATGAATTTTATTCTGGCGTTTTTCATCTATGCCGTGATAGCGTTCGCGTGGGGTGAAGAATTTATCCCGATTAAAAATGTAAAAATGGGTTATGCTTTTAACGAAGCAACTTTAAAAGCCGGTTTTCAAAACGGAGATATTCCTCTTTTTGCCGATAATGATTCGTTGGAATGCATGGACAGTAAAGCGCTTATGTCCATTGTAAATGCTAAAGAAGTAACCGTATTAAGAAACGGAGAAGAAGTAAAAATTCATCTTCCGGCTGATTTTAGCAAAATAGTATTTGAAAAACAAGAAAATTTTGCCGAGCGGTTTCCGTTTGTCGTTAAAATTGTAACAAATGGAAGTCCTGCCATGGAAGCCGGATTAATGGACGGCGACAGTATTGTAGGCGTCGATGAAAGCATGAATTTGTCAACTCCGGAAATTCAAAAATTATTGGCTGACAACAAGGAGAAAAAAATTAATCTTGATATTTACCGTAACAATCAATTGCTTTCGATTCCAATTACTCCAAATGAATTTGGAAAAATAGGCGTTGCGCTAAAACCGATAACCGAATTTTATGAAACGATGTTGATTCATTACAATTTTTTCACTTCAATTCCTGCCGGCGTTAGGATAGGGATAAATACAATCAAAATGTATTTGGGACAATTCAAATTTATTTTTTCCAAAGAAGGAGCAAAAAATGTAGGTGGATTTGGCGCAATCGGCAGCCTCTTTCCGGATAAATGGCATTGGTTCAGTTTTTGGCAGTTGACAGCTCTCTTATCCATCATGTTAGGCGTTATGAATCTTCTTCCCATTCCCGCTTTGGACGGCGGACACGTAATGTTTCTGTTGTATGAAGTGATTACCGGTCGCAAGCCCAGCGACAAATTTATGGAATACGCTCAGATAACCGGCATGATTTTGCTTATCGGATTGCTTATATACGCCAACGGGAATGATTTGTTCCGCTGGTTGCACAAGTAGTTCTTGAGGACGAAACGATTTGTTTACAAAGACTTTGCCGTTTTAAACTTATAAATCGCAAACGTTTTCGCTTCCAATTCCACATTCAACAGCGCGCCGGAAATTTTTACCGGAGTTTCCTGCGGCATAATAGCAAAAGGCTGTTCAAGCGTATTGTCCTTATCCGGATCAGCAGATTGCAGTTTGATACATTTCCCGTCCGTCAATACCTGATTCTTTTGCAATCCC
>Ga0123357_10009326_pt1 | contig 12379 bp, 11 predicted proteins | sample TergutEmb28metaG_FD_89873 | JGI IMG/M metagenome (GOLD analysis project Ga0123357, IMG submission 89873) | Embiratermes neotenicus P4 segment gut microbial communities from Petit-Saut dam, French Guiana - Emb289 P4 | ecosystem: Host-associated > Arthropoda: Insects > Digestive system > Gut ... | reverse complement strand
AGTATATACCATGTTTAAAATATTCAGTAGCTATATTTGTTGAATAAATATATAAAATGCAACGTTTAGAGGTTAGCGGTGCGGTACGACCACTATAGTGGTCGTTAGGCGTCAAAGGGTTAAGCGAACGCGCCTCATTGTTACGTTCATGTACATTGTCTGTCTTGTTGTAGACTGCCACGAGTTGCAGTCTGTTATTTCACATGCCATCTTCTTGAGACATAATGACCTTGTAGCAATCTCTTTAGTAGTATGTGCATTATCAACAGAGTGTTTCTGACATTTGTAAACGTAGTTTACAGGTCGTTATCACTATCAGTTTCTCTGACAGATTAGACATAAATTGAACTTTGATTTTGATTATCTGTTAAGATGTAATGTGATTAAGATGTGACAAAATGGAGAATAAGGAGATTGGTGGGGCATGTAGCGCGTATGGGGGATAGGAGAAGCGTATACAGGGTTTAGGTTGGGAAACCTGACGGAAAGAGTCCACTTGGAAGACCCAGGCATAGGCTGCAGTATAATATTAAGATTGATCTTCAGGGAGTGGGATGGGGTATGGACTGGATCAAGCTGGCTCAGGATAGGGACAGGTGGTGGGCACTTGTGAAAGCGGTATTGCACCTTTGGGTTCCATAAAATTCGGGGAATTTCTTGACTAGCTGAGAACCGGTTAGCTTCTCAAGAAGGACTCTGTTCCACAGAATAAGTAAATAGCTGTTCAGATTTGATCAGTATCTTCATATGATAGAAGTTCAGATGCACGTATGTATATTTAGATATGCACACATTATGCTCTTGATAAATATCTGGATAATTTTATGTTACTTCTTTCGCACCATTGTGTAACACCATTATCATTACTAATTTCAAGTAGATTGTATTCCCAAATGTCTTATTGTAAATGTCTTTTCTCCATAATGTTGCATGTAAATCTGCTGAATAGTTTGTGGTACTGGATGTGTGACAACTACCTAGTGTTATATATGACCTATTACTAGTGCTTTCTTCTGCCTTAAAAATTGCTGACTTGATTTCCTAGTGTATGAATAAGCCTGTCTCTAAGTGGTGATTTCCATAATTAATTGCACAAATTGCAAAAAATTATGTGTAGGGGAGAAGAGTTGTAGCTCCATTCTTTCTTAAACTCTGGCACTAGAAGAGGTGAGTGTGTACCTGTGTACCCCAGTTGCTTTACCTTTGGGAAAAGAACCCCCAGTACTCCTTGTACAAAAGGCTGGATGGGCACCAAGCTGATTTGCAAGTAGTGGTGGAAAATCTCTACCCATGCCACAAATTGAACCCCATTGGTCAAGTAATTCAGTATAATTGCCTGCTTTTTCTTTGCCATCCTTTTCGCATCTGACCTGCATTTCCATTAAATTGAACTTGTACTTTGCTAATTATCTTGCTTCTGTTCTCAGTGAACTTGCCTTTATAGGCTTCAGACACATGTTGCATATACAGCATCTGTTTGCTCTTAGTTAGGTCACTTCAGATTATTCTGCCACTTTAAACCCCATTATAAGATTTTGTAAATAGCTGCTTCTTTTTATAGTGGGGACTGTTAGTTCCTGCCTGCCACTGGACAACCAATCTGTGGCTATCCTTGACAAACTCTTGTCATTGCTTATGGTGAGACAAAGCTCTTAGAGGGACCTACACTGGCTTACAGTTAAAAAGAAACAGTACGTTGTGGGAATACAAATCTAGTGAAAATTCCTGTAAGTACGTTTCTGACCAGTTGCATATTCTGTAAGGAATTGTTGACATTACTCATGTTTCTTTTTCATGAGTAAGGGAATGGGTATTAAGCAGTAAGTTCACAATATAAGTAAACATACTGACTCACCTTCAGCTTACCTCACAAGTAAAATGATACAGTCTAGTATTTGTTTAATTAGCTTACCTTTGGAATCGCCTTCCAAAAGCACAATAAGTAACATATTAGTCTTCAGTGAGATCTAGTGAAAGGCAGGGTTTGTACTTCAAGTATTAGCTAGGGGTGCTCAAAAAGCAATGAAGGAACATCAGTTGGTAATTAATCATTTTATCAACAGAAAATCTCTGAGGGAAATAACCAAAATTATCCAGAGAAGCCATTTTACTCTTCAACATGTTGATGAGAGGTATAAAAAGGTAAACAGGCTTGCTAGTGGTGAGAAAGAGTGCCAAGAAAATTTTTAAAGCATGTGATGAAAGATGGATTTTGAGATAGATTAACCCTTTAAATGCCAAGTTAAATCCCATCTGCCCTTTGTTAGCATTATTCAGAACTCACCATATTCTCCATGTTAGCAGGTAAAGGGTTCAAAATAATACAAAATTAAGTGCTACGAAACTGGCTGCAGAAATAGAAAATCATTTACATAACAAAGTTAATCCTGATACAGTTCAAAGAGAATTGAGGAAAAATGATTTTCATGGAAGAGTGGGAGGGAAAAAGTCCTTTGTTAGCCAGAAAAATCAGAGGGAATGGAATTTGCAGAAAGCCATGTAGTGAAGGGTTTGGAATTATGGAAAACAGTTTTATTTTCTGATGAAAGCAAATATAATGTATTTAGATCAGATTGATGTAATTATGTGTGGCAAATACCCAAGGAAGGGCTTTAGGGGGAAAAAACAAATGTTTGTCCAACTGTCAAACATGGTGTTGGTAGTGTGATAGTATGAAGATACTTGGCAGAGTCAGAAGTGGGAAATCTTCATTTTGTCAAAGGCATCATGAGCAACTCATTTATGTAAACTTTCCCTGAAAACTTATAAAAGCCACTGCTGAAAACTTGGGATTAAACAAAATTTTGCATTTCACCATGGCAATGACCCAAAACATTTTTCACATTTGGTAAGAGAATGGTGCTTGTAGAATTGCCCCAAAGTAATTAAAACTCCACCTCAATCACCAGACTTAAGTGTGTTTGAAAATATTTGGGCTACATTAGGAACAGAAATAAGAAGTCACTCAATTTAAGACAGAGAAGTTCTGAAGAAGGCTTTAAGAGAGGAATGGGAAAGAATCAGTCCTGAGTACACAAAGAGACTGATAGAATCCATACCAGATCGTCTAAAAGAAGTCACTGTAAACAGAGGATTGTAAACATGATATGGAAAGAATTAGGAGGTATGAGAGATTAGTTTTCTTTATAATTAAGGAACTGTATCATTTTTCTGTGAGGCTATTATTGTTCCATTTTTATTCATAGTATCAGTACATCTTTTTGAATATGATTTTGTTTTGTTTCAGTGCAATAATTCATTTTACAGAACATGTATAATTAAAAGACAAATTCTACAGCCTATAGGTTGATTGATCATGTATGGATTAACAGAATGTGTAATAAAAATAACTAAACTAAAATCCCTGAAAGATGAATTTGCTTGATTTTAATTTGCCCCCAAAAGCTTTTTAGTTAAAAGATGCACTGTACCGTTTTGACTGTGAGCCAGTGTATAAGACCCAACTAACTTCTTATTCATTATTATTGCAGTTCTTGTCCACCATCCACAACCCAAAGAGGAAAATAAATTGAACGATTTCACCTTTGGAACCATTAAATTATTTATGTGTATTGTCTGTATTATATGACTTATAATAGCCTTGTGACAAGGGAGACATTCTGTACTATGCATAAATGTAATATGTGCAGAGGGAACCAGATAATGTATGATACTGATATCTGTGCATTTCTGAAGCTTGTGGTATAAGTCATTTTCTTATTATTCTATGATATTGATTTTTCACAAATTCACTTGGAAGAAATGCAGTTCTGTAATATACATGCTCCTTCAACAGTATATGTTTCATAGCAGTTAAAAACTGCCAAGGACTTTTATAAGCATCAGTTAAATATAAAGAAAAAATAAGATAAATTATATATATTCATAATTTTCCTGTACTTGAAATTGTTTTGCCATGGTGTGAACATCCAAGAATTATGTATGTAACTATGTTCTCACGTAGAATGGAGGAACAAAATACTGCATGTAACTTAGCACCGTTTTTTCTTCCAAATCAGAAGCAGTAAAATGGTCTGAGTGTGACTCCTACACCAAGAACTGCACAGTTGTAACCAATGTCAAATGCAGAGGCCACAGCTCTAACAGTGTAGTTGTAATATGTATCAAAGTTTTTAAAAGGACCAACAAATGCACTTGGATTTATGAATGTAATTTTTAATACATAGTAATCACTGATATGTTGGGGCCACTCATGTGGCCATCTTCAGGGTGATGAGAACAAGAATACAGATACAATTGTAATATATCAAAATCACTCCACAGTTAAAAATCATATAGTTTTGGTTAAAATTCATGGTTTAAATAGTAAAATATCAATGAGTATAAAATATTTGATGTTAAAAAGTTGTATGGAGTATGGTTCTGTGGAGTGATATAACTTGATGTTACATGTGGTGAATTATGACTGTGAAGACTGTATCATCGCTCAACTATACTGTCACTCACTAATCTGGGTTCACTGTGCAGACTGTATCATCACTCAACTACACCTTCAGTCACCAATCTAGATCATAATTCACAGCATGTACCTTCTGCAGAAGTTTATTCCATACAATAACTTTTTAACCAGAACTATATGATTTTATGTGTGGAGTGATATCAATACATTGTAATTGTACTTGTATTTCTTGTTCTCAACACCCTGAATATGGCCACATGAGTGGCCAAAACATGTTGTTGTTACCATATAATAAAAATTACATTCATAAACGAAGTGCATTTGTTGGTCCTTCTAAAAAGTTTTATACGTCTGATTAATGCATGGGACTTGGAACTAATAATTGTAGTACTCTCCTGATATTAAATTACATGACTGCTCTAATAGTCACTGCCTGTTTTCTGGCTTGTCTAGTTGCTCAGCTGGAGGAGAAGAGGCTGTTGGTGCTGTTGAATCCAAAGAGTGGTCCAGGAAAAGCACGAGAACTCTTTCAGCAGAGAGTGGTTCCTATGCTGGCAGAAGCAGAAATAAGTTTTGACTTGTATGTGACAAAACACGCTAACTATGCCAGAGATTTTGTGCGCACAAAAGATATTTATCAGTGGCGTGGTGTGGTTGTGGTGGGAGGTGATGGAATTGTCTTTGAGGTAATCAATGGATTGTTTGAACGTGAAGACTGGCAGAAAGCTGTAAAAGAACTGCCGATTGGAGTAATTCCATGTGGATCTGGTAATGGGTTGGCAAAAGCTATCAGCTATGCTGTTCAGTAAGTCTGCTTTTGGATTCCTCAAGAGTCAGAAATACATATTAGATTTTTTTAAAGAGTTTAATTATGTAACTTATAATTAACAAGTTCTGCAGAATTCTGTGTTAAGTCTACGTAACATCCTACACTGTAACATCAGTTAATCTTATAGCTGTTCTTTGTGAGTCATTGTGATGCTGTATGCTAGTGTTATAGTCCTGGTGACAGGAGTATAATTTAACTCAGAAGCTGAGACAGGAAGATGGCTTATTTCAGAACTTAAACATTAATTTCATTAGCATTTATGTAAAGGTAACATGATTATGAATCCTCATTTACAAGAGTAAGGCCTGCTATGGGTTTTCACTTGAAGAAAATCTAATAAGTCTTTCCATGTGTGGTGAGATAATGATAATAGCAATAATGCAGTGTTACTAACAACGTTCGTTGTAAACCTCATTTCTTGCAGATAAAAAGTCTTTATATATATATATATATATATATATATATATGGTGAGGAAACACAATAATAGCAATAGCGTGACATATTTTACAGTTTTGATGTATGGTTGACTGTGCATCGTACCCACATTACCCATATTTTACAGTGTCAAAGTTAAAATTTCCCCCTTGCTGAATTGAGCACCATTCCATTAAGGCATCTAGTGGAGTGGAGGTATAGCTTCATACATTCTTAAACTTGGAATTAAATGTAGGTGAGTGTTCAGCTTCACACCCGGCCATCTTATCCCAGGGGAGAAAGCACTTACACAAGCATTCATATTGATCCTAAAGGGTACTGGCAGTGCCATGTCACATTTAGCATTACTGGCTTTGCACTTCCTCTGTTGTGTTGGTCAGTGCTTCTTTTTGTTAAAAAAAAAGTGTCAGTAGGTCTACTCACTCCTTTGCTGCAGGTGAAATCAGAAATTCCCATTGTCATTATGCAGAAAAATGAAAAAGTTTTGTTGATAATATTGTTTCACAATGTGATAATTGTGTTGCAGTCAAAACAACAAATAAGATCTGTTTTTCCTGATTTCTGAATTTATAATATTCATCCATTGTGTCACCATCAGTGAAAGTGCTGGTATGCTGGTAGCACTGCATACCATCACAAAGAAAGCACTGATTTTAGTACTCCAAATACAACATGCTGTTTTGGAATGAGTTTTTAGACTGTTTCTAAAGTTTTTTTTTTTTTGGGGGTGGGGGGGGGGGGGGGAGGATTAAAATGAATGCAATTCAGAAAACCAGAAAGACAGCTTGTTATTGTTTAGGTGTGGACTCTTGAAATTTTAATGTCAGACTCCCAGATAATCTTCAAGCGCACTTTGCTCTTATCTTATTAAATCTCTGTGTCTACCTTTCAGTTGTATTACGATGGATTTCCTTCTTAAAATAAAAATACAGCAAACCACATTTATTGACCGAATTATATGATACCTCTTTATAATAATAATAATAATAATAATAATAATAATAATAATAATAATGAACATGAAAATTAAAATGGTTTTTTGCTTCAACTGATTGAGAAATATTAGCTCCTTAATGATTGCTAAAATTAGGGGTGGGTTCATTGGAAATGTGAGGAATGTTACAGAATGAAATAAATAAGTACGTATCTCAGATTCTACTGTACATTATTTCTGATAAGACTGTCTGTGAGAGAGGTCTTTGTTATGGTTATCCATGGCACCAACATTGTGATACTTCATCTCAATGATGGTACCCATTCAGTGCTACAAACTGTAGATCTCCAAATACCAAATTCTACAGCCATTATTTATTTAGAGGGTAGTCATTTTTTCAAGAACAGCATTTTTTAAGAGAGTATGTGGAATTTGTGTTTGTTATCAAGATACCTTGGATAGCTATATAGAATTTACAGAAGAATTTGCAACATTTAATTTGAATGTTGTCTCTCCTGATATGAATGTTCATATATTTCAGGGAGCCATATGACAAGAATCCTGTTCTTATTTCCACACTTTCTGTGATCAAATGTAGGCATGCAGCTATGGATTTGGTTCGAGTGGAGACAAAGTCTCAGGTTTGTATGTTGGTTATCTGTCTTTTAGGAGTAAAGGAATGGTGCATGTTAGATTCCAGGTTCTGATGGCAGTACATATTAATATCACAGCCTTCTTTGATGTTATGCCATGTAGTATGGTGGACAGATATCAAAGTTTTGGAAGGACCTGTTGCCTCCATCTTCAGGCTGTGTTCTGATCTGAAGATAGGCAGCAGGTTCCTGCAAAATCAACCACAGTACATGACATCACATCTTAGCAGTTACTGTAACACGCCTCAGGTGTTTTCATGTTACTAACTGCTCTACCTGAATCTGTTTCAGCTTTATTTTTGGTCTTTATGCATCTTGTTTTGGGATAGAGGTACAGTGGAAATACTTCTCTTGAGTCGTCAGTCTTTTCTGTCCCTCTCCTGAAGTATGTTCCTTAGGATAAATGGGATAATATTGACTCACAAAGGGTTTCTGATTAATTCCTTCATACAGAAAATAGTTGTGATTCACTGCCCCCATTCCTCTCTTTGTCTGTATTTCTCTACAGGATGTCACACATAAAGCTTTTACCTGCCAGTCAGTCTTCACATATCAGCGGTACAAAAATGCCAAAAGAAAGTGTAGTTGTTATTGACTGCCTCATTCCTCTCTTTAAAAAATAAATCTTAACTTTACTGAGAGTATTACTGGAGTATACACAAAACATAATGGAAATTATCTTAGCAGAGGAAGGAACAAAGCCTAATGTATGTATTGTTATTTTAGTTAGCATTTTGTTCATTATAATTCAAGACAGCTCTAAGGACCTCAGAATGAATAACTCTACAATTAGTAGTAGAAAGAATGAACATGGGATCAGTATTGTAATTTTTGCAGAGATATTTCTTTGTGATATTGTTGGGCAAACTGTAAATATTAAACATCTCACTTGGAATTAGATGCTTAATTACAGAATTTTACAATTTACTTGTATCCATATAATGACTAGGCTACTGACTGGATGAAGTGGGGTTTGACTTTTGGAAAGGGAAAAGGGATTTCTCTGTCCTTCAAAATGTCATGATTGGCACTGGGGCCCATCCAGCCTCCTATTTAGTCTGTACCAGCAGATCTTCTCTCTTGCAAAAAGGCAACCGGGGCATGAAGTTGATTCCTTACCTCCACCTAGCACAGACTTGTTGTGTGGAGTTATTCTTCTACTCCCCATTGTATGCCTGCATGACATAGACAGGGATAATTTAATCTTTACCTTCAGCGTACATAACTGTGCACTGGTAGAAGATAATATTGCAGTGTGTCAGGGAGAAATAGTTTGGAAAATTGTACACTGAATTGAGCTTGCGCAGTAGAGAACATTCATATTCTGTGAGTACCTGTTACGCTGGGACTGTTGGTAGTTAATTCAGTTATGCTGTACAAATGCGTGGGTTGAATAGGAGGATAATGTGAGCGGTTGTGGTATTTGGCCGGAGGGACTGAGGAATATGTAAGATCAGGATAGTAGGCCTGTGGGTCAGGAATAAAATACAGAAGAACAAGCTATTCAGCCACTTTATTCATTTCACTGTTGAGTTTAATGAATTACTTTTGTCTTTGCTAATAACTTCCTTTACTGATAAACAAGAAACTCTAACCACAGCCCATACAGCCTGCTCACCTTATTATGGAGACTTTGCTGCTGCCAATCCTGTGTTGTTAGTGTTATGTTTAGGTAACATAAACATATGATCCAAACAGTAAAATGTAATTTAGGTCGTTGGTTAGTATGCTGGTTTCGTTGTAAATGGTACTGGAATTAAATCCTACTTGTGTCAGAACAATGGATGAAATACACTGACATATGTACAGTGGTTTGATAATTGCTTGTATGTCTTTAACAAGAATAACAGTTCAATAAACACAATGGTATTATTATGAAGGCTGAACTATGCTCTGCATGGAAGGAACTGAGTACAGCATATATTGAAACACCATGCGAGCAATTATTTCTAAAACTGTTTGAGTTTGACCGTGATATGTATGGTATAGCGCATTCAGAACCTGATGGCACATGGTGACGCACGGGAGGGGAAGTGAAGGGGAAAGATGCGAATGGAGTGGGTAGCCAGTAGTCTTGCACTGTACATTGGAACACGGTCTATACAATTGCTGTCCGCTGATCTGCACTCCTCGGCTGCCAGCAGTCGACTGAACTGACACCCCCGCCGATTTAAATGGACTCGTCCGTTTCGCTGAAAGACCAAATCTGGTTTCTGCACGTGTGCCGTCACATTTCGAACGTGCTGTACTAAGTACACTGGCTGCATAAAGATAGTCCTTTCAATGCAACCACATTACCATGCAGAATGTCACTCCCGCTGTTTAATGTCCCTTATGCTTTCACATTCTGAAGGAAATGCTATAAACATACAATTTGTAGGTGGTATTAATGTTTCAAATTGAGGTTCATTTGATTGTTCTTTGCAAAGTGTTTACTGCATGTGTTTTTATGTGAAACTTAGTTTCAGTTTGTGCGAGATTTTGGGTTATTATGTTAGTAATATTCTCATTTTGAGTTCAGCTATCACACACAGCATATTATGTCTACAAGAGATATAGATTAATCTTAATCATACATTTTCATGAATGATGACATCATTAATGATAGTATAGTTTTATCACATGTACAAGATTTAGTTAGAAAGTAAGTTTAGAGTATGAGGTTTTATGATTTGCAGTGGTGTAATGGAGGTGTTCATGATACCACATTTGGAGAACATGTTGTGGTTGTAGTGGTCTCAAAAAGTTGGGAAACATTTACCCAGTGTTGTGGTGTCATGTCCCAGACGAACGGATACTTAAGTTTGCAGTTTATATTTTTAGTTATGTACTTGAATGAGGACAGTTCAAATTTAATTGTAGTGTTCTCCCACTACTTTTCTGCATAGTCTGCCCCACATTTGAGACATTCAGGCTTCTCTTTTCCATGTTTATATCAGTCTGTGCCCTATGTATCAGCCTTCATGCCACAGTTATTGCCAAATTGTCAGCCATCAGTTTAAAGGAATTTTTCTATACCTTAATTTGTTATTTGAAGGATTTACAAGGATTTGTTTGATCCATTGTACATAAATGAATGTAAACCATTATCACATAAGGCACTGCTGTCTCAAACATGTGTGTTCATTAAGTGAAAACAAAGCATAATTGTGTTCTGAAACTTTAGATTATTTTTGTCTGTTTGTTAGTAATTCAGTGTTAAAAGTCCCTTTGTTGTTTTCTGACATGGACTGCATTTTTTTTATTCTTCAGTTCATCAAAATGTTTCAATGAAGATATGCCCTCAGAAATAAAACAACAGACAGGCATGTACTGAAACATGTATATTGTGAGCTCACTGCATTCTCTTAATCAGTATGAACATGCATATTAGCCTCTGAGTCAGTGTGCAGTGACTGGAACTGATGAAAAAAATTTGTTGCAATTGAACTTCTGTGAATTAGAGTGTAGTGGTTATAACCTGTATACACAGATTTGAGTGTAGTGTGCAAGATCTGGGGTTTTGAGAACGTTGTTGTTGAGGATCCAAGTCATCTGGGATGTTGACTGGTTAATGTGGTGTAACAATCCCAGAAGACCTGAATATTCAGGAGTATGTTGGTTACAACTTATGTGTACAAGTTATTGTGTAGGTGTTACATATTAACGGGAGTGTAATGGTCATGACTTCTGCACAGTGATTAAAACTCCTATTTCGAATTTCTGCAGTATCCACTTTGATCCTGGCCAGACTCAAATGTCTGTATATTTATGTGCTTTTCGTCAGATATCCTTAAGTACCCCAAAGTCTTTTTATGTTGTGTGTTATTACAATACCAATTTAAAAATCGTTTGTGTGTGTGTGTGTGTGTGAGAGAGAGAGAGAGAGAGGGAGAGAGAGAGAGAGATAATGACAAAGATATAATTCTTTAGATGTAAACACATTTATCTGTTTTACAGGTAATAAAGGTTAATCAAAGAAAGGAAAGATAAAATTGTTGAATGCTACTCCTAAACAAATAAGCCCGTGGCTCATATACGGCACTAATTCCACATTCCATGCTTTGTGTTATGCATATAGTTAAGTCTACTTAAGAAACTAGGGATATTTACCTGTTCCATGCCAATATATGTTTTCATTAATGAACTTAAATTGTAAATAACAAAGAAAATTTTCAAAGAATGCCAACTGTGCACAGCAGTAGTACAAGGACTAAGGACCATGTTCATTGGCCAAATGCCAACCTTTCATATTATCAGAGAAGCACATTCTATGCTAGCATCAGAATTCTTACCAGTTTAACACTTTGTCTCACAAGTATTAGGAATGAAAAGGCACAGTTTAAAGTAACGTTAAGATGATACTTAAATACACTGTTCTTTCACTCTGTAGATGAATAACACTGTATATGAAGTCATTACATAGTACTTGTATTGCATTATTTCTGTCTATTTAGCATATTTTCTATAGTTTGTATGTTGATGACTTATTCCACATCCTGCCGTCATTTTGGCAAACTTTGGATCCATGGAATGTATGTATGTGTGTATGCATGTATGTACGTATGTATGAATGAATATATGTGTATTTGTATGCACGTATGTATTTATATATGTAAGTATCTATGCATGCATGATACCACAGATTGACAGTACGAAATCACCAACCATCCAACTAATGAATTGGCTGGCTGGCACGCTGACTCACTCACTCATTCACTCACTCACTCACTGACTAAAGCTTTGGCTGGGAACCTTCCCTTAGAAGTTACAATGCTTGTATATTCAGTAAATTTCTTCATATAGAATCTGAATGTTAAATACAATTACCACAGGAGCCCACCATTTAATATTATTCCGAGTCAGTTCATACTGCCACAGCGTATGTTTCTGATATTTATTTTAACCTTTTGGTGCCGGAATTATTTTTTTTAATTTTAGCACACCTGTATATAAAATGTGAATAATATAGGAACCAAATACGTTAGATTTATGAAACAAACTGCATTTTGAAGAGGAAAAAATGCAGAGTATATACCATGTTTAAAATATTTAGTACTTATATTTGTTGAATAAATATATAAAATGCAACATTTAGAGGTTAGCGGTGCGGTACGACCACTATAGT
>Ga0123357_10009325_pt1 | contig 12379 bp, 8 predicted proteins | sample TergutEmb28metaG_FD_89873 | JGI IMG/M metagenome (GOLD analysis project Ga0123357, IMG submission 89873) | Embiratermes neotenicus P4 segment gut microbial communities from Petit-Saut dam, French Guiana - Emb289 P4 | ecosystem: Host-associated > Arthropoda: Insects > Digestive system > Gut ... | reverse complement strand
TATTAACGGCCGAAACATGTTGAGCATTGAATGAGTATTGAATATATAATAAAATAAGTGGCATAAAGTTGGTTTCTCTTTACTCAACTATAAAGATGATGCACGGTCCCATAAACATAAGATGCATATTAGAAGTTACTGTTCTGAGGGATATGACAGTAGACTTCCAACATGGCAGAGGATCATGCTGCTGTCGTCTGGTCTGATCCAAGAATTCAGTAATTTTCATAGTTGCTATCAATCACATTTACTAACAAATGCTGCTGTGATAATATTAAGTATAAAACTTTTTAATATATTTGTTTATTCTCAATTATGTCTGCAAGAAAACAGGTATGATACAAAAGGGACGAGTTCAGAAAAGCTCCAAGTATAATAATAGAGGTAACGTATCTAACCAAAGTTCATCATAAAACTGTTTAGTCCTGAGTCTGTGTGGTTCTAGCAGACTTATTGGGATCGTTTAAAATTTGAAAATGGTGTTTTACAGGCGATGGCTGTGTGATTTTGAGAATGACTGTGGGGACAACAGTGATGAGCAAGATGCCATGTGTCATGGTTCCTATCGTGAGTGTTCTGAATCAGAGTTCCGTTGTGGCAACAATAAGTGTATTCCTAACCGGTGGCGTTGTGACCTTGACGATGACTGTGGTGACAACTCAGATGAAGTGAACTGCTCAGGCTTCCAGTGCAAGGTATGTTTGCACTGCCTGTATGTCACAGAAGTATAGTGACAGTGATGAGTATAAACCTTCATTTGCTAATTTTCCTTTGTAAGGAGGAAATAAAGAGTGAATGCCAACAATTATTTTATTTTCTGCTATCACTAGTAAGAACTTTTGGAATGTGCCAGTGTGTGAGGCAGGGTCACTTTGTTGTCATCATCATCATCATCAGCGTCCTTCCATCTTCTGGGACTGCTTGACCCTGAAGATCAAGGCACTGTGCTCCTGCAGAATGCACGTAACTACTTGCCCAATGACATTGTCACGTTCCAGAAGACTGGAATGTTCATGAATATTCTTCATATACATACTTTCATGTGTATACATGTTATATGCTTTCTTTTGGGTAATTCCCCAGTGTCTGAATTTTGTATGCCAATGTTTTGGAACACTCTGTCTGTTCCATCTTCATACCTACTTGCATATGAAGACGGAACAGACAGAGTGTTCCGAAACGTCAGCATATAAAATTCATACGCCGGGGAATTACCCAGAAGAAAGCATACAACATTCAGAACACGGCGAAAGTTTGAAATCAATAATACCTATACATTTAAATTTGTCTGTGCACGCGCGCATGCATGCGTACACACAAACACATGCGCGCACACAAACACACGCGTACATGCACACGCGCACGCACATGCACGTGCACACACACACACACACACACGCACACATGATGTGCAGTAATTTTACTGTATTTAAATGCATTGCAGTATGAGTAAGTTTGAGACATACTGACTTGCTTGGGTTACAATCATGCTAGTGTGTTGCTGATGTTTACATTTATGTTGCATATATTGACACCGTTTTGCAGAATGGAACGTTCAAGTGTACAAGTGGACACTGCATTGCGTCATACTTCCGTTGTGATGGTGACAGGGACTGCAGGGATATGAGTGATGAGATGCACTGTCCCCCTCACTTCCCTGGTGGTCGCTATTGTCCTGAGAGCAAGTTTGAATGCAGTAATCATTTGTGTGTGAACCAGGGAGATCTGTGTGATGGGACAGACGATTGCGGTGACAACTCGGATGAGAGCCCCAGTCTTTGCAGTAAGTACAAGCCATTTTGTGAATGCTGGCTGCCAGTACTGGTACAGGCCATCCTGCTTAAGACCTCTTGATGCCATCTGTCACTTCCTAATTCGCATTTTATTCAGTTCTCCCAGTCGTGAGTCTGAGTTTTGCTTGCATCATGCTTGTTTTATTCAAGTTGCATGCATATTTTATAGGTCTCTTATGTTTGTAACTAATAATGGGAATATACTAGTTGCACATTTTATATGAATATCTTATTTTTTATGGTTGTTAGCACTTAAGATATTTATTGAAAATTCGCATATTTGGGAATGACATTATGAAATCAAAACAATACTTATTAACAACTGAAGAGTGGAATTATTATTATTATTATTTTGTGTGTGTGTGTGTGTGTGTGTGTCTCCAATGCTACCACATGTCCTTGACGGACTTCGTGGTCCTCCCTCCTGGGCATGGCAGGAGTGTAACCAACTTCTTAGGTTGGGATGCCCATGAGGTGTGGTTACATTGTCCTGATGATGTGAGTGGTGATATAGGAGGATGTAGTGCCAGGAGGGCCCTTAAACCTAAATTCTACCAACCTACCCAGACCACGGTCACCGCGGGAATCCTCCCCTTCAGGGAAAATTTCCACGGTAGAGTCGGGAATCGAACCCGGGACCTCGTGATTAGTAGTCAGAGACTCTGACCACTAGACCACGAGGCTGGTCGAAGAGTGGATTATATGTGTGTTGAATTCTTGCTTCCATTCAGTATGCACTTTTTTGTCTTCTTGTCTCCTGTCTAAAGACCAAAAGATTGAAGTACAGAACAGTATAATTTTAGGTCTTGCTTTGGACAGGTTTGAGGGTGTTTGAGAATAGGGTGCTGAGGAGAATGTCTAAACCTAACATGGAGAAAGTGAGAGGAGGATGGAGAAAATTATATAGTGAGGAGCTTTATAATGTGTAATTCATATCAGAGAGCTGTTGTCCTTTTGTTTGACTTGATTTCTCAGTGAGTTGTGCCTTGTTTTTCAGTGAACTTCAGCTGTGATGCACTCAAGAGGTTCCAGTGTGAAAATCATCGTTGTGTGCCTCGCTACCAGCTTTGTGATGGCATTGACAACTGTGGTGATGGCAGTGATGAAAACAACATGACCTTGTGTTCTAGTCGTCTCAAACCCTGCAACCATTATGCTGAGTACCAGTGTTCAAACAAAAAGTGCATCGATCGCAGTCGAGTTTGTGACTTTGCTGATGACTGTGGTGATTCTTCTGATGAACTTGGTTGTCGTAAGTGTTTATGCTTGCCACAGTTGTTTGATTCAGATGTAATTTACACCTCATTCTGTTTTTAGGTTTCATTTTCTGTATCTGGTGTGTAACTTCAACTTTTTTGTTTAAGTCGCATCTTGTATTGCACTGTTCCTACATTTCATTGTGCATTGTGGTCACCGTCTTCAGGGTGAGAGAGTTTGAAGCTGGATGTTGTCTGATATATATTCTAACTTCATTACAGGATCTACATGTCAGGCCACATTTTCCATGCACAGCATTCACCCAGCTGCTAGTGACTGAAATATGTATTGAAATGTTGGAACAGCTTCAACATACAGTATGGTGAAATACCAAAATACAAGGTTGCACATTAACCCTTTAGTTGTTCCTGACAGAATATCTTGTACAGTATAGAAATGTGAAGTCTTCCGTGTGCATGCCATGAAGGCATATGGGGAGTGGATGTGCAGGGCCACTTATTCTTAAATTTGGCACTATGTTTAAATGAATGGTCCTTATCATGTTGGCGACTTAACCCTTAGGAAAAAACACCTAGTACCTGTTTTGTAGTAGGGAGGGAGGCTGGGTAAGCTCCAGAATTAGTCTGGATGTTTTGGAGAAGAGTGAGTTGCCTGGTTCCTGCCAGGAATCAAAGCACAATTCTTAGCTGTGGCCCATAGCCTGATACCATATGCTGTGTTTGGCAGTAGGAAATGTACAATGATTTATATCGATTGATATTACAGATCACACAAAAACATGTACAGAGGACAACAAGGGTGGCTGTGAGCATCACTGCATGAATCTTACTGATGGAGGTTACATCTGTGCCTGTTATGTAGGCTTTATCATCTCTCCAGACAATAGAAAGAAGTGCCTAGGTATGAAATAGAGATGGTCTACGTAAACATCTGTACGACATATACAACAAGATAAACTTGCAGTTGTTTGAACTGACTTATTCATTCATGACACCAAATGAATAAGTAGAGTCAGAAATATAATTATTTATTACCTTCAGTAAATGAGTTTTGCTTGCAAGAAATTAAATTATGATGTCCTGTCAAATACTTCTCTCTTTCACTTGGTGGACAGTCACAAACATTTTCTTGTTTAGTTGTGCTTAAGTTATGGGTAGAGCTAATAAATGTACGTCTTGGGATTCAGGTCTTTTGGGATGTGATGCTGTGTTAAGTGGTTGACTGGTTCCTGACATCTTGGAGGATCAAGATGCCTTGAAAATATCGGCAACCACTCACCCACTGACAGAGCATCACTCTCCAGAAGGCTTGAATCCTCAGCAACACCTTTGTTAGAATCACAAATCTTGGAACAGTAACATTCTCCCTGTGTTTAATTAAGCACCATACTTTGAAGACATAATGGGAAAATGGGAGTACAGATCCACACATTCTTCATGTTGGTACTCTGTGAAGGTGACAGACGCTTCATGCTCTATACACTTCACAGCATGGGAGAGATCCCCATGGTGCCCATTTCACAGAGGGCTGGGTGGGCCCCTGACCTGGTCTGCATAATGGAGAAGAGAAAACTCTCTTGCCCGTACTGGCAGCTACATTTTCTCAGTCATGCAACCTGTAGCCTAGACATTGAACTCACTCAAGTGTCCAAGTTCCCTATTTAATATGTTCCATACTCTGTGGCTTTTACTATTTGTGACTGCTCACTGTTACAGATACTGTGTTAATGGGTTGCTAATATTTATCATATTTTAAAGTTGATGTTGCTGTTTTATGTCTATGTTTCATATACTGCTAGTATTTTCAATGAAATCTGTTAACTAAAATGTTCATTAATGATTCCATTTCATTGCACAGTTTTAAATGCTGGAAGAACAGCTGTGATTTAAATGTTTTGTTTGAATGCCTGATGATGATTCATAGTGAATCAAAACCTGTAGCTGTATAACGTGATATTCTTTTTATAATAAGAGTTGTGTTCGACTGATGCATTTTGTTTTTGTTGTGCAGGAATTTTAATTTTGTTTTTGTCACACTTGTGATATAAGAAAATAATATAAATATTTAAATTTTGAGTTAATCAGTAATTTTAAACATTGGTATCAAAGTTTTATTTATTCACCAACTGAAGCACTAGTGAGTTCTCTTAAAAAACCATATTAAGATTTACATTAAAGTTTACATTAAAACAGCTCCAACATGTTTTGGTGTTACAGTTACACCATCGTCAGGGAGCGCATTAATTCGTGCTCACTAAAGTTACAGTTGTTAAAATAGTCCATTAAAATACATTGGTGTGTGGTTAGTACAGTGGTGGTGGTGTGGCTGCATACACTGCTGAACAGTGCAACATACAGTCACCAATAAGGACGTAATATATGCAGCCACACCACTACCGTATTAACCACACACCGATGTATTTTAATGGACTATTTTAACAACTGTAACTTTAGTAAGCATGAATTTATGTGCTCCCTGATGATGGTGTAACTGTAACACCGAAACATGTCGAAGCTGTTTTAATGTAAATTTTAATGTATAAGGTGGTTCAAATATGACCGGGACTGAGTAATTAGTTACCTTCTCTTCGCTCATCACTCTAGCAACTCCCACACAGGACTGAACAGGTTCTAACCCGAGCAGGAGGGAGGGTGGAGGTTGTGGCTTCACTCTCTCAAGGTCGCACAGCTGCTGCGCAGTGCGGCTTGTTTATACACAAATCAGTCCCGGTCATATTTGAACCACCTTGTAAAGCTTAATATCGTTTTTTAAGAGAACTCACTAGTGCATCAGCTGGTGAATAAATAAAGCTTTTGATATTGTCAAGATGCAGGGCACGAATGTGAAAATTAAACATTAGTGTTGCACATTTTCATGGATTCTCTTGTTTGGTGGTGGGAGTTTTTGTTTTTGTACCTTAATGTTAACCATGTCATTATTATAGTTTAGTAATATGTTTTGTGTCGTACAGATGTTGACGAATGTGCCACTGGAGTCCACCAGTGTTCACAACTGTGCACCAACTTGAATTCAACGTACGAATGCTCATGTCGCAAAGGATTCACTCTCTCTGATGGGATGAGTGGTGTATGTAAGGCAGATGACTCTGAAGTAGTGCTCCTCTTCGCAAATGGTCCAGAGATCCGTTCATATAACTTACTGGAACGCCGCCAGAGGGATGTGATACAGGATGAGAAGAGAATAGAGGCCATTGATTATGATCCTAACACAGAAATTGTCTTCTGGGCTGACTCTTATGAAAAAACCATTAAACGCTCTTACATGGTCAATGCTCAGAAAGGAGACGTGAAAGTCGGCTTTGCACAAGATCTGAATGTCAAAGGTAGGCATGTGCCATGATAGGATAATCTGTAGCAGGGTTTCTCTAACTCATATTCCCATGGAACCCTTCTTGGCCTGAAATATGTAGACAGAAACCAAAATAGGTCAGGAAAATAATACAGGAAACTGTACACAGGTAATGCTTAAGCATGTGTATGAATTTTCTGGGTTATTGCTTTCCTGTCCGTGTGGTGTTGAGATGCATGGTACCAAACATTCTTCACCCCATATTTTCTACCAGCACCCTGTTTAAACAGGGGACCGCGGTGGCACAGTGGTTAAGGTGCTGTGCTACAAATCGGAAGGTCACTGGTTCGATCCCAGCTGGTGTCATTGGAATTTTTCATTGACATAAAATCCTTCCGATCGCACTATGGCCCTGGGGTCGAGTACCAGGAGCATTTCCTGGGGGTAAAGGCGGCCGTGCCTAAGGCTGACAACCTTACCACCATCCTGTGCTGTTGTCATGAAATCTGGGAACCTTAAATTCCTGGAACCGTCTCCAAGCCTGTAACGGGACTGCTTTACCCTTACCTTTTACCCTCTTTAAACATCTATGTTTGCTGGTACAGTGTACACAGTTGAGTAGGGAACTAGCTGTCCATGTTTTTCTCACAGAACCTCAGGGTTCAATAGAACACAGTTTAGGAAATGCTGGTGTGTAATATACTGCAGTGCTGCATATATTTACCGCTTATACCAAATAACCACCCTGTGACTGGAATAACCGACAAACACTCTTTATGTACAGGCAATTCCAAACCAACCAGCCTGGCTGTGGACTGGGTAGCAAAGAACCTATATTGGACTGAGACAGATCGTTCAGGCTCAAAGCCACGTGGCCGTGTTATGGTTGCCAAAACTGATGGACGATACCGACGTTCGATCGTCAGTACAGGCCTTGAATTACCCACATCAGTGGTTGTGGATCCACAGCTAGGCCGCATGTTCTGGGCTGATGCTGGTGCTATACCAAAGATTGAGACATCCTGGATGGATGGCACCAAGCGGCGATCACTGGTCACTACTGGCATTCGACACCCAACAGGCCTGGCCATTGACTATGCTATGGATCATGTACTATACTGGGTTGATTCAAAGCTCAACACTATAGAAAAGATGAAGCATGATGGCAGTAATAGAATTGTTGTACTGCAGGGAGGTTTGTATAAACAGGATCATACTCACTGAATGACTTTGTTAATAAGTGTTGCAGCCTTGGTTCTTCTAAATAGAAATTAGTTATTGTAGTTGGAAAATAGTAGGTCCTGTTGTAAACTAGTGCTTACATTAACCTGTTAAGGTCATTACTTTTGCAATATTTTATATCATATGTAGTATCGAAAGTATCATATCAGCACTGCTGCTGGGTGGACAGCAACCAGCAATGTGACTAAGACCATAGCTGGAGACATATCCCTCTGTTAGAATAGTGTAGGTTTGGTTTTATAGTCACCTTTGGTGACAGAATTTCCACATATAAACGTAGAATATTATTTAATAAAGTCCGATTGGTCACTGTGTTTAATGAGATTACAGTGTTGGCAATTTACGTGTGTTTGTACCATACAAGAGCTTTCCTTCATTTAAGACAGAGAGAGTTTGACTCATATACAGACACTAAATAGAGATTTCCCTGTTGTCTCCAAGGACCCTTGTTGTAAGACTTAATTTTATCCCAGTGGTGACTGTGGAGGTTGCTTTCTTGTGGAATGTGATACAGTGCAGTCTGGTAAGGTTGTGGAGGAACCTGCTGTCCGTAACTCGAGTGTACATCTGTCCTGATGTCTCTACCCTTCTACCAGACTACATAGCGTTGCGTTCTAGAAAATAGTAATGTTCAATGCAGGTACTAATTGTCATGATGTTTTCAGAGTCACTACATCACCCAATTTCACTGGATGTGTTTGAGAGCACCGTGTTCTGGGTAACGCGGGATGCCGGCGAACTTATGAAACAGGACAAATTTGGTCGTGGAGTTCCAGTTGTCATCACGAAGGACCTGGTGAATCCATCAGGAGTGAAGGGTAAGCAACTGCTTTGAACTGCGTGACTGGTCGTGTCCAGATGCAGAGAAGAAAAGAAATGGTTAATGATTAACATAAGTTGTTCAGTCATTGCAACAAAATCAACAGTGGAACAGTCAGGAGCTGTAAACTGGTAATTTTTCCAGCTGTAAAACCAGTGTAATATAATGCTAAATACAAAGGACATTTGGAAATGATTTTGAGAGGGGCTGCCATTTTGGCAAATAACAAGCTGTGAGATTGTGTGAGTTATTATCAGATAATGTAGTCTTAGTAAATCATTCCTCCAGCAAATGGCCATAATCGTGCAGCCTGTGAAGAACTGCTCTGTCACCAAGTCTAGTGGTTGAAGCACATGGGCAAGAGTCACAAAATGGGAGGTTATTGTCATGGGCAGAGATGGCCTATGTGGTCCCTCTAGAGAGAGAGCGCCTGCATGAAACACTGCGTTTGTTGGGTATGGAACTTCAACAGTAGCAAGGAAACTGCACAGGTGGTTCTCCATGAGTGATATCACAACATCCCTAAAGAGTGGATCTGTGAAGCTATCCAGAAGCCCCCAAGGAGATGACAGTGGTGTATAGACCTGGGAGGCAATGTGTTTAGCTAGCAGGTGTTTAGTTACAGCCAAATGATCATAAAATTGCTGCAAATAAGTTTAACCTTTTGACGTCGGAATTTAGTGGCCGTAGGGCTGTTTAAAGGGCTCACTGCGCGGCCACTTTAGTGGCTGTTCAGCTATTTAAAGGGCCCACTGCTCATCCACTTTAGTTGACATTCGGCGCTAAAAGGTTAATCCAAATCATTGCCGAACACCCCCCTCATAATGTGCAGATAATATTGCAGACTGGATGACACTGCTTTGGAGTGACTTCAGCCAGCACCTACATTAAATCAGGTGAAATTTGTCCACAGTGTACCACCAGCAGCGATACAACACGACAATCATTGACCCCTGCTACAATAATGCCTGCACTCACTTCTGCCTGATCGTACCTGGTGGACATCGTTGTGCATGTCCAGACAACTCTAACTTGCGTGCCAACGGCAATGAAATTGTGTGCGATGCTGCATCTGAACGTCCTCGCCCGTCCCCACAAGTCTGCAAGTGTCAAAATGGTGGTGTCTGTCAGGAGAGTGACTCAGGTGGCCTAACTTGCCATTGCCCTGGGGATTTCCAAGGCGAATTCTGCGATGACTACGTGAAGAAAGCTCTTGTTCCTGGCACTGGTAGCAACACATCTGCTATTGTTATTCCCATTGTTGTCATCCTTCTGATTATTCTCACATCAGGAGTTGTATACTTCGTTCTCCGCAAGAGACCTTTGTAAGTTTGAAGTTGTTTTTGATCCATTTAATGTTGTCATAGTTTCTAAGTCCTTTGTACTGGGTACTGTTTTAGAACCTAGCTGTGCTTGTTGCAGGTGCAAATAATGAGTTAGCTGTGGTTTCTCTTATGTCCACAGGTATTTTACCTATGACAAATGTGTGTTATTTTCTTGATTTATTAATTTATACCTCATTGCTGTTAAGAACGTTGCATAACATTTAAATTCAAGGAGTTAAGTCCAAATTTTATATTTTGTTAAACACTCTAAAATGTGGACTTTCGTAGTATTGATAATAAGTGTTTGTCACACATAGTTTACTTTTGATGGGTTCAAAGCAGATGTATTTGAATTCACATCTATCAGCAGATTTGTTAAACAAATCAGAACAAACCGTAAAGGCTTAATTCAAATATGTCGCCGTGTTATTTATATTTTATTCACCAATTAACTCATCGCATTTGTAATGTTTACTCAACGAGCTGAGAAATGTTTTGTCTGTCATGAAAGTGGAAGGCTTAGTACGGCATTTACAAGAAACTGATATTGACTACATTGTCATATCTTGCAGTGGAAAGGGCACTGGTCTGGGTGGACTGTCTAACTCGCAGAGTGTTTCCTTCCGACAAGGCACCAACGTTGAGTTTGGAACACCAACATTTGCTACCAATGGCCCCCATGGCAGAATGGTAAGTGTCGCATCTTTGGGTCGCTGACATACAGGTACTTAGCATGGCTGTAATTTACTTTTGGGACTGTGTACATTTGTATACAACACAAAACGTTATGTTCCTGACTTCCGTTACTTTTCTGGATTGTGTGTTTATTTTCACATGCAGTTTGGTTATATTCTGATTATGGGTTTTACGTGTGCTATTGAAGGAAAATTATTTTTTGTCAAGGTTATGATCTTCGGGTATGTGGTACCATTACTTCTCAGAAGACTGTAAACTTGATATTTGTTAATCATTACAAGGACCTCAGATCCTATGCATCAGTTTATTGTGTTTTTGTCAGTTTGCCAGAAAACGTTGTCATATCAATTACAATTATTGGAGAAATTCTGTAACATAGTTTGAAAGTCATTTATTAAATAAACTGCATTATGTTTAAGAACAAATGAATATTAACCTTTTGGCACCGGAATTATTTTTTTAAATTTCAACACACCCTGTATATAAAAAGTGAATAACACAGGAACCAAATAAGTTAGAATTATGAAACAAACTGCATTTTGAAGAGAAAAACCAGAGAGTATATACCGTGTTTAAAATATTCAGTACCTGTATTTGTTGAATAAATATATAAAATGCAACGTTTAGAGGTTAGCGGTTCGGTACGACCACTATAGTGGTCGTTAGGCGTCAAAGGGTTAATTTAGAATATCTATACAATAAAAGTTTGGTGATGTTAATTGTTGTTACTGTTGGTGAAAGGGACTGCTTAAAAGGTGGTCTGATGCAACAGTCTCGCAGAATCATAGTGTAGATATAGATGGTGATGATAGTTTTTGTTGCTGTCAGTGGAAGGGACTGCTGATGGGTGGTCTGATGCAACAGTCTCACAGAATGATAGTGTACATGTCATGATGTGTGACCATGTTTTGAAGGTCTGCCTAACTGTGTGATATGGTACACGCAAAAAAGTACACCTAGATGGACGGTTTGAGTATTTAACACTGTTTGAGCTGCAAAGATTATGAAGTGTGTAATTATGTAGGGGGATGGCCATGAGTAATGGGCAGATAAGTATTTGAAATGGGTTTAGTCATGTCATACATAAAAGAACTTCCTGTACATTAGTGTGGAGAGTTTGAGGGTAATCATGATGAAACTGAGGTGAGGCCCAGTAGCAAGTAGACATTTGGAACTTGCTGTCTTCACCTAACTTGCTGGTAGCTGCAGAAAATTGCAAGGAACAAAGTTTACTTATTGTAAAGGACATCATGTACATTGGTAAACTAGGTGACTTGGTGTATAAGGTGACCCAAAATTTTTAGTTGAGAATGTAATTTTTGGTGTGTGTGTGTGTGTGTGTGTGTGTGTGTGTGTGTGTCAGATCACACATCTGTAACATTTTTTAAACAAAAATTCTTTCACATCCTGAACACACTCTTTGTTATTAATGTCCCTATTTTCAGTTGAATAAATTGATGCAGGGCTCTGATGTTTGTTGATGAACACCAGCTGTATAATGTCAAGTTCATCCTGACAGCTTTGCAATTACAGCAGTTGTGGCCATTCTGTAACGCCATGTGTTATTGTATTATAATCTGTATGTCAGGTTGCTATCCAAAAATTTAAAGATCAAGATATATAGAACTATAATTTTGCCTGTTGTTTTGTATTGGTGTGAAACTTGGTCGTTGACATGGCGGGAGGAAAGGAAGCTGAGGGTGTTTGAGAACATGGTGTTGAGCGGAATATTTGGACCTAGGAGGGACAAAATAACGGGGGAATGGAGGAGACTGCATAACGAGGAGGTAAATGATTTGTACTCCTCACCCAATATTGTGCGGGTGATAAAATCAAGAAGAATGAGATGGGCTGGGCAAGTGGCGTGTATGGGTGAGGAGAGGGGGTGTATAGGGTCTTGGTGGGGAAACCGGAGGGAAGGAGACCACTGGGGAGACCTAGGCGTAGATGGGTGGATAATATTAGGAGGTGGGATG
>Ga0123357_10009323_pt1 | contig 12380 bp, 11 predicted proteins | sample TergutEmb28metaG_FD_89873 | JGI IMG/M metagenome (GOLD analysis project Ga0123357, IMG submission 89873) | Embiratermes neotenicus P4 segment gut microbial communities from Petit-Saut dam, French Guiana - Emb289 P4 | ecosystem: Host-associated > Arthropoda: Insects > Digestive system > Gut ... | reverse complement strand
GGAGAATATTTGGACCTAGGAGGGATGAGGTAACGGGGGAATGGAGGAGACTGCATAACGAGGAGCTAAATGACTTGTACTCCTCACCCAATATTGTGCGGGTAATAAAATCGAGAAGAATGAGATAGGCTGGGCACGTGGCGCGTATGGGTGAGGAGAGGGGGTGTATAGGGTTTTGGTGTGGAAACCGGAGGGAAGGAAACCACTGGGGAGACCTAGGCGTAGATGGATGGATAATATTAGGATGGATCTCCAGGAGGTGGGATGTGGGTGTATGGACTGGATTGGGCTGGCCCAGGATAGAGACAGCTGGCGGACGCTTGTGAGTGCGTCCGTGAAATGCGGGGAATTTCTTGACTAGCTGCAAACCAATTAGCTTCTCAAGAAGGACTTTGCACCGTGGAGTAAGTAAGTATATATATATATATATATATATATATATATAGTGCATTTGTTTGTCTGGATAGTAAATTAAAAGACGTATTAGAGCGTTGTTATACAGCTTTGTCCTATGTAGAAGCAGACCATTAAAACACCTGCGTGTGGTGTTATACAAATTATGTTATAATTTCTATACGTTGAACGTGCTGGTTGTAAATTTGCGTTATGTTTGTCAGCTGTAAAGAAATACGATATTTAAAATGGCAACAAGTTTGGAGAAAGGAAGAGTCAGGAATGAGAATATAGATAATCAATCCGATGAGTTCTGTTAACCTAATACCGATTAACGTATTCTGTGACTAATGAAGCGAAACGGACAACCGTCCTGTAGTGGCCACGTGCTTAACTCTGAGCCAAAATGGCACGTCATCCAAATTAGGTGGTTTGCTCGTCCTGTAGGAAATATATGTCGTCTATCTTCGAGCGTCCTTCTAGAATGAGTTGCTTAGTAAATTGGTCGTCGATAAAATACTCATCGAAACCTACTTTGGAAATTGGCTGTAATTGAATGGTGGGGGGAGCTGGAATAATATACGATGGCGCCTGACACTCCGAGACACATCGTGAACAAATGTAAGTAAAAACTGGAATTTAGGTCTAAGCTGGCAAAAAAAAACTTTTCTTTTAAAATATGCCAATGAATAACACCTTGGATTTGGCAGGCGTTCTGTGGGGCACTGAATATTGGGCAGGTGGCCCTTTTGGAACATTCTTAACTTCTTAACAGATCACGCGGCAACATATGACAGAAGGGTGATAATTATTGCACTAATTTTTCTGATTACCGTAAGTTATTTAGAATTTTGCGTTTTTCGTAAGTCCTTCCAGGTACATTACGGAGTAAAGCTACAAGTAAAGCTACAAGTAAAGCAGTCCCGTTACAGGTCAGGAGTGGTCCAGAGGGTTCCAGGAAGTTAAGGTTCCCAGATTTCGTGACAACGGCACAGGATGGTGGTAGGTTGTCAGCCTTACGCACCGGCCGCCTTTAACCCCAGGCAATGCTCCTGGTACTCATTTCTGTTAGAGGCTGAGTCGACCCCATGGTCATAGTGTGATCGGAAGGATTTTATATCAATGAAAAATCCAGTGACACCGGCTGGGATCGAACCAGCGACTTTCCGATTTGTAGCACAGCACCTTAACCACTGTGCTACCGCGGTCCCCGCATTACGCAATAGTGGTTTAAAAGAAAATACGACTGATTCTATCCGCACCGCTCCCAAGCATATGAGAAGCTCCCATACGGAGAACTAATGCAAACATTTTCTCGATTGTCCTCTCGTGACTTCTGAAGAAGTGAGAAGGTTTGAGGTAGATACTGGAGCGTGAGTCGGGACGGGACGTCAGCTGGTAGCGAAGATGTAATTTCGGAATTACGTCACGGCTGCCACAATCTCCGGATGGCGATAAGGCGGTCGTGAGTGTAAGGCTTAGCTCTGGAAGCACCCATAAGCTGCCTTGGTGCTTCCCCTGATAAAAAGAGTCATACGATGTTCGGAGATGACTGCGAACTGCTGTAAGAAGTAGCCCGTTGATGGAAGAAAGTTTCTCAATTCGGTCTCTTCCTTCTGTTCATAGCTAAATCTGAGCTTCTGTCCTGTAAGAAGCAGTACGCAGATAGAAGAGTGTTTCTTACACAGATCAATCCTTTTTTCCAGAATTAATTTTAAGCTCCTCTCTCGTTCCAAAATATTCACTGATCGAACGGCGTTCAAAATGAGTTTAGTGTCTTTATTATTTCAAACAAGTAATAATAAAATAATAATAATAATAATAATAATAATAATAAAATTGGACAAAAACTCTGGTATGAACATGTGCCAAAATCAGTAGAAACAAGTCAAAGACGCAAGGTAACCATATTGTGGAACCAACAAATACAAACTGACAGTACTATCCCCAACAACAAAGCAGACATTATAATCCGTGATAATGAAAAGGGAACATGTATGTTAATAGACGCTGCAATTTCAGGAGACAGTCCTCTCGTAACCTGTGTACTGAACAGTCACCCAAAGAGAGTGATGATACCAGATGCTGTGTAAATACAATTGTCCTCCTGAAGACGAGCACAGTAGTGCTCGAAACATGTAGAGGCATTTTTATACATGTGTCCATGCATCGTGAATCGAATTTAACAATTTTCCAACTATATGCGACTTATTCAGTTTATTACATTACTGTAGTCAGCTCTACATGTTTCGTGTGTTGACATCTATCATCAGGAGCTCATACCAGAAGCTGTAATTACAGCTGTACGAGCTCCTGATGATGGGTGTCAACACCCGAAACATATACAGCTGCCTACAGGAATGTAATCTACTGAATAAGTCGCATCTAGTTGGAAAATTGTTAAATTCGATTCACGATGCACGGACCCATGTATATAAAACTCCTCTACATGTTTCGAGCACTGTTGTGCTCATCTTCAGGAGGAAAACTGTATTAACACTGCATTTGGTATCGTCACTGTCTTTGGGTGACTGTTCAGTATACAGGTTACGAGAGGAGTGACTTGGTTTATTCCGTACCGAATGGCTGTTTTTTTTCGTCCTATCATACTTTGAGTTCTTGCCATTTATTCTTACATTGATGTAGGTTGTTGTTAGCTATTTGATCCTACACGTTTTGTTGAGCCAGATGGCTTAAGTTTAGTTTGAAAGACCTGAAGAAAACCTTACATACATAATAATATCCGGAACACTGGCCGAGATTATAGTATTTATTCGATGGTTCCTTATCAACTACTATTTTCTTGTAGTGCCGAATGCCATTTAAATGTGTGAACGACAAACAGGGCAGAATGTACAGGGGTGCTGGTAAGTCCTTAGCCCGACCAGGAAGGGAGCTAGTGAATGTTTCTGTCAGAATGGCGTAAATTTCCTTCGGCGCCTTGTCTTACAGGAAAAAAAAAACTTGATGACAGTTAGCGTCTCGACGATGTTGAAATCGCACGCGGCCCTGACATGCTTCTGAGCTTGTTTCCTTACTGAACGGGCTAAGGACTTATCAGCATCACGGTAGACGTAAGAATATAAATTCTAACGCAGTACTTAATACAGGCCTATAATTAAGTAAATGTTGTGTCTTCTAGTAATGAGTTTTGACAGGATTCTTTGCGAACCCTAATTTTTTACTGTTAACCAAAATAAAATACTAAAGTAGGTTAAGGACATTTTGTACGTAATAAATTTGTTACTACAGAGGTGCTGATAAGTCCTTAGCCCGACAAGGAAGGAAACAAGCTAATGTTTCTGTCAGAATGGCGTGAATTTCCTCCGGCGCCTTGTCTTGCATTAAAAAAAACTTGATGACAGCTCACATCTCGATGTTGTTTCAATCGCGCGCGTCCCTGTCATGGTTCCGAGCATGTTTCCTTCTTGGTCGGGCTAAGGACTTATCAGCATCCCGGTACAAGGAAACCGTATTGTTCTATTTTAATGTACTACGGATATTAGATCATTTTCTTGCAGTCGCTGGGCTATGTGTAGCAAATCCTGTCAGGATGAAGATCTTCGAAGTTTGAGCCAAATGTCTCCTGGATAAATGTGGGTAATGATCGCGGAGTACCGGCTACAAGTTACAATTAGACGACTTCCAGATACAAGTAAGACACGTCACTGCCATGTTAACCTGTTTCATACCGAAGACTCAGACGAAAAGTGCGAAACCTCCAATTATACAGAGTGCAATCGATCTGCGTGTTGAGGAGGAAGGGATATAAACACACAGCGTCAACATGAGTTATTCTATCAAACACCACGCCACGTCATCCAAGACAATGAAATTGCCACGTGGCAGACATGCTGGGTTAATAATTTAAAAGGGAAACATACAGCATGAATAAATGTGTCACGCTAAATTAACAATACGTGGTGTGACAAACATACATCACTCCGGTGTCAGCTCAACTAAAGCTATTCGATGCCATTGTGCGAATGTCAATCTTGACCAATCCTTACTGCAGCCAGATATTCCCTCTAATGAGGGAAAGTGTGAAAGATACATAACAAAATATTTCGACATTTTCGTACCTGACTGTACACCTGCATAATGAATGAACTTATTCGCGCCAACAGTTGCACTGTTTAATTTCCATAATGCATTATTGTGTAGCTGGGAAACGTGGTGCCTGAGTTTCAGACCAAAACTACACGATATTTCGCAAGTTACTTACTTGTGGTATTGGATGAAATGATCGATGGTTCTGTTCTGACGTCTTTTAACGATGTTTCACATGTTTCAACCGGACCGCAATATTCTTACGCTAATTCTGATGTGTGTGAGGTAAGTTCAGTGAAAAACTCAACTATACATATATGGCTAAACGATGGTGTTTATTAGCAATGGACAAACTACATGTTTCGGCCTATAGCGGCCATATTCAGGTTTGACGACTTTCTTGCTAAAAAAGTTTTATATAATATATCTAAACCGCGTGGTTATGATGAGATCTCAACATCACCACGCGGTTTAGACATATTATACAAAACTCTTTTAGCAAGCTTTATGTTCCTGTGACCGTGCATCGCCCAATCTTTTAGCAAGAAAGTCGTCAAACCTGAATATGGCCGTTATGGGCCGAAACATGTAGTTTGTCCATTGCTAATAAACACCATCGTTTAACCATATATGTATAGTTGAGTTTTTGACTGAACTTACCTCACACAACTTTTACGCCGTTTAATCATGTGTGGCCAAACGCTTCCATAATCTGATATTCAATTTGTGGCACTGCTAATCTGTAGTCACCTTTTAGCATATCTTCATTAGCCCCTTTCACTGCTATAAGAAGAAACAAACAGCTGAAATGAGCAAGTGGAGCCTGCACTCCCACTGCATATGTTTCTAGCCCTTCATCTCAATTACAATTATTATTACTATTATTACTATTATCATCACCATCATCATGTCTTGTCACAGGCCTTTTCTTCCTGGTACTTCTCTTGACCCAGCGGTGACACTCACCCCTCAAGCTTCAAGCTTCACACTGCATTACTTTCCGTATTACGTGTGATGTTCCAAGTAAAGCTGTCTTTTGTAGTGAATCTATCGACTGTTTTCCTGGTACAGCTTCCAAATTTTTCCTTAAGCTTCTCGTTACTATTCCAGTGGCTCCAATTATTACTGGTACAATCGTACATTTTAGGTTCCACATTCGTTGTATCTCTATACTTAAAGTCTTGTAATTTAACTTCTTTTTGGCTCCCATTTGCACAACATTTCTGTTTGCGGGTATTGCAATATCTATCAGTGTGCGTGTTTCCTCTTTTTTGTTTTTAATTATTATATCTGGCCTACTTGTTGTAACTTCTCTGTCTGTGTGTACTGCTCGATTCCACAACACTGTCACATCTCCCTCTTCATACACTGCCTTGGGCATTATTATTATTATTATTATTATTATTTAGCGTTCCTTGTAAAAACCTGTTTCTCAGTAACACATTATGTAGACGTTAACTCTGTAGGGAACAAACTCAGAGTTTCGCATTATCGCCATATTTGCAATTATTAACCCGCAAAGAACACTTAAAATATTCCCTATGTTTATAAACGAACTCTTTCGCGGGTTTTTAAATGCCTAGCCGCCAGTGGTTCTTTAGATAACCGCAAGCTAAAGAAAATATTTGCCTAGCAGCCATATTGTTATTTTACATTCTACAAAAACATTTCCTTAATAAACGTTGCTTCCCGCCGCCACCACCTCCACGCCCCTCAAGATCTACTACCAAACATCTTTCAGCACCACAGAGGGCGTTGCGCTGTTGTCACTGCAGCCCAACAATTTCGTGCGTCCTTCATGACGTCATTAAACGCAGTACGAAGCAGGAGATTCCTCCAGCGTCGTACGGACCACAAGAGCGTTTCGTGAAAATTAGTTAAATATATACAATAACGGTACCTACAAATGCACGTAAGTATACAGGGTTATTCGAAATGATTGTCGGGGTTTTAACAACTTGTCATACACAATACACTTGAGATAGGAGTACAGGTATTTTTTTATTTAATAGAACAATACTCCAAGTTTTTATTACATACCTTACAGGTGCTCTATATGTTCTATTAAATAAAAAAATACATATAGTCCTATCTCAAGTGTATTGTGTATGACAAGTTGTTAAAACACCGACAATCATTTCGAATAATCCTGTATTAAATTATTTCATATCAACAGTGAACTGCTACATGTTTCGGCCAACAATGTGGCCATCTTCAAGGGTACAAAATACGAAGATCAGATACAGTTACAGTATAGAATGTAATTAAAAGACTATCAGAACCAATCCAGTCACATACCACATCATGCGAAAAGCGAAGAGACGTATCACGGAAAATAATGATCAGTACATCAGTAGCTGTTAGGGTCTAAGCTATTTGTCAAGAGAGGTTGGGTTTGATTATGCGGACACAGAAATTAAAACCAGAACAGGAATGAAATGTCTCTCGCTATAAGGATAACCCAATTATCTGAAGAAGAGATAAAGTTAACTTACCAAACGACGTGCCTATAAAATGCCTCATAATTGGACAATATCCAACAAAATATTTGAATAGAAGCATCACGATGTGCTTATAAACGTAATATAATACTAAATAGTGTACGTCAGCACAACCACTTAATTACTCAAGGTACTTATATAGGCTACATGTTTCGACTATAGAATAATTATCTTCAGGCCTATTTTTGTCATTTGAGTCACAAGATGCTACGCACACTTTGGGATCCCATCGTGTTTACATTCCTGGAATACATAAAATTAAATCGTTTGTCTCAAAAGTGACGTGTAAATTTTGTTTGTAAACACTATTTACACTGAGATGGGCTGGGCATGTGGCGCGTAGGAGAGGGGGTGTATAGGGTCTTGGTGGGGAAACTGGAGGGAAAGAGATCACTTGGGAGACCTAGGCGTAGATCGGTGGATAATATTAGGATGGATCTCCAGGAGGTGGGATGTGGGTATATGGACTGGTTTGGGCTGGCCCAGGATAGAGACTGATGGTGGACGTTGTGAGTGCGGTAATGAACCTTCGGGTTCCGTGAAATGCCGGGAATTTCTTGACTAGCTGCAAACCAGTTAGCTTCTCAAGAAGGACTCTGCACCATGGAGTAAGTAAGTGGTAAATGGAAGCGGTTGTTGGTGACGTCTCTACATATCTCCGTAGCCCAGAAAGGCTTTTAGTCCGCACGGCCTTCAGTTTTCTTACAAAGCAGACGGAGTGTGCCATTGACTGCAAACCTCCTAAAAAAATACCGAGATATGCGAATTTGTGTAATTTCACCTGCGTGTTCGAATAGGTGCCTATGGGAAATGGCGTAATGTGTAGTTAAAAAAATAAGTTAACTTTGCCTCCTTGCATTAATAATTAATGGCTTCATAATGGTTCTCTCTAAGATATTTCTCAGAATTGTAGTAAAAACTACGTCTATACAGAGTAGGTTGAAGAAATCCAACAAGAAGCAAGAGAATGCAGATATTTATTTACTGCTAAATTACTCTACATGTTTCGGGCGTCCATCGAACCATCAGCAGGGGTATATAAAACTGTAGTTGCAGCCTCTGGTACAGATCATACTGTAAAGTACAAGAAGTTGAAATAGAAGCTCAATATTAAACCACAGGATCTAAGACAGGTTAGAATTAGTCTAGCATTTTTAGAGATTAAAAATTAACAATTAATAATTTAAAAATTAGAAAATCTTAGCTGGTTAAATATTAATTATATAAGACAGTAGGTAAAAGTAAGTGATTTGTCTTCAATCTAGAATTACGATGCACAGAATCACAAATATAAAAAAGAGTCTATACAGAGTGTTTAACAACGCCGAGTATAATAGAAGTGTTACTGTACCCAGTGTGGGCCCGGTAGCTCAGTCGGTACAGCGACTATGGGCTGGACGGTCCGGGATCGAATCCCGGTTGGGACGAGATTTTCCGCCCGTCCAGAACGGCCCTGGGGCCCACCCAGCCTCCTGTAAAATGGGTACCGGGTCTTTCCCGGGGGTATAGTGCGGCCGGGGCGTGCTGCTGACCACTCATCCCCTTCTAGTGCCGTGGTCATGGAATAGTAGAGCTATACCTCTACCCACCTTCTGGGCCACATCGGGTCTGTAACGGGATCACTTTACCTTTACCTTTACTGTACCCAATACCGTGCTAATTCAAACTGAATATACTGAAAGGCATAAATATTTAGCTTATTCCGAGCGTATGGCAAATTGTCTGCTCGGTTATAATATATGATCATTCTGTTTGCTTCTGTGTGCGTGTTTGCATAACTGATTTTGCGTGTCAGTGCATGTGTAAGCAAATTTTCCTCTGTCAAACAAACACGTTGGGTTTAGGGATACAATTACAAGTTTGAAACAAAGCTGACTGCACAGGAGGATCCAACGTCTCTTAACGTCATTCTGACCGGACAGGTACACCTGAGAATCCAATTTAAACCGCAAATGAACATGAAAAGATGATAACACATTAAGTAATATCAGTATTTCAGGGGAAAAAAATATGCAGGAGATAAGCGATGTTAACAGCACAGACAATGAAGATTCGTCTTGGGTGACGTGACACCATATAGACTGGTAGACGTACACAGACCATTTAGACAAACCTGCTTCCTTAAAAAGAAAAAGGTAAAGTGCATCCTTGTACAGAAACTGGGGCTATGTACAGAACGTAGGGCCCATAGGAGGAGTAGAGGTATAGCTCTACACTTTTTTGACCACGGCTCTAGAAGGGGTGAGGGGTCAGCGTCACGCCCTGGCCGCTCTTTATTCCCGGGAAAGACCCGATACCCATTGTACAGGAGGATGGGTGGGCCCCACGGTCGGTCTGGACAAGTGCGTAAAATCTCGCTCCCACCGGTATTCGATCCCCGGACCGTCCAGCGCGTTGACAGCCATTAGACCGACTACGCTACCCGGCCCAAAACCTATTTCCTTTACCATCAGCGTATTCTGAAACGTCCAAACTACTTTAATCAGAGCACACAGCGCTGCATCCCACAATACAGCCATCTTCAAATTGAAGAAATTATGAGAGACGTACAAATGTGTTTTGCTTACAGGACATAACAACTGAATAGCTCAGGAGGGGGGGGGTGGGGGTGGGGGGGGTGGTTGGGTGGGTCTACTGCCACTGAACCGAGACCAATAATGTACTGTGCATTTATATCAGCAAAATTTCACTTCCGACAAAATGCATTATGTTGTTTACCAATATGCATCGCTCACTGCCTGGTGCTGAAAATCAGTACTTTGGAGTATACTGCTGGCTCTCCTGGAGTCCGAGATTATGTTCCGAACAACATCAGGGGCGCAACCGGTATTTTTCACTGGGGGAGATGGGCCGAACGTGAAGCTACATAGAATTCATATACGATTTCAAAAATCATGTTAAAACATGTCAAAAATAGAACTTTAACAACTTACTTACTTACTTACTCCATGGTGCAGAGTCCTTCTTGAGAAGCTAACTGGTTTGCAGCTAGTAAAGAAATTCCCCGCATTTCACGGAACCCGAAAGTTCATTATCGCACTCACAAAGCGTCCGCCACCTGTCTCTATCCTGGGCCAGTCAAATTCAGTCCATATACCCACATCCCACCTCCTGGAGATCCATCCTAATAGTATCCATCCATCTACGCCTAGGTCTCCACAGTGGTCTCCTTCCCTCCGTTTTCCCCAGCAAGACCCTATACACCCCCCTCTCCTCACCCATACGCGTCACATGCCCAACCCATCTCATTCTTCTCGATTTTATCACCCGCACAATATTGGGTGAGGAGTACAAATCATTTAGTTCCTCGCTATACATTATCTTCCATTCCCCCGTTACCTCGTCCTTCCTAGGTACAAATAGAACTTTAAAATAACACTGTTTGCAACTGAATTTAAATACATATAACTACTCGTTCTGTGACCGCATCATTTGATTTAAATCACAATGTCTGATTTTTTTTACTTCATCTAAGGCTTCCGAAGTTTCTTACTTTATTTTTCGCAACTCAAATGTACTAGTCATCAGCCGATTTCGGTAGCTCGTTTCGTCTGAAGGGTAAATCGCGTCAATAGTTAGATATTATCATTTCAACACAATGTCTATTCTTTAAGTACGGATTCTTGGGTTAGGAAGGGGAAGCAGCCCTGCAGCCCCAATTTAAGTGCGCGCTTGGCACTATGGGTTCCTTGTTGGATAAACTGCATCGTTTTGGAGCACCCTGATCCAAAGTCGTTAAAAGAAATACCCTTTTTGGAAAAAATATATTAATTTCCAATATATGAGAGAATTATAAGGATCTGTGTATAGTATGTGTGCTACAATACACCGAATAGGAATTTATTTGGCTTCACAACACAGTAGTTCGCAAAGTGTCTATGTTAATTACACTAAACCTATACATACTGTCATGTTAGTTGGTACATCACAGTGCACGAAATATCTGTTGCGCAGGGTTAGGTACGTTGCTAATGAAATCTGTACGTGTTTTGCCAGACTAGAACTGGTATTTTAAGCGTATCCGAAGCACAAACATTTTCAATTGCTTAGCAGATCGTTAATCCAATGTTACTGATGCCATCAAGCCGAGCATTGCGTATGCAGCAGCTAGTTCTGTTGTCATTACTGTTTGGTACAGCGTTTCTGACCTGCCTCGGTAAGCGAATCTATGGAATAGAGGTACAGCAACGAACGCGATATAAACATATTTTTTTATCATTTTAAGTTTTCTTTTTTACATTTACAATAATCATGGTAATAAGCATTGCAGAATCTTTTGTCTTCCAGGTTGCTATCCAAAAATTTAAAGATCAAGACATAGAGAACTATAATTTTGTCTTTTGTTTTGTATGGGTGTGAAACTTGGTCGTTGACATTGAGGGAGGAAAGGAAGCTGAGGGTGTTTGAGAACATGGTTTTAAGGAGAATATTTGGACTTAGGAGGGACGAGGTAACGGGGGAATGGAGGAGATTGCATAACGAGAAGCTAAATGATTTGTACTCCACACCCAATATTGTGCGGGTGATAAAATCGAGAAGAATGAGATTGGCTGGGCATGTGGCGCGTATGGGTGAGGAGAGGGTGGTGTATAGGGTCTTGGTGGGGAAACCGGAGGGAAGAAGACCACTGGGGAGACCTAGGCGTAGATGGATGGAAATTTGGATGGATCTCCAGGATGTGGGATGTGGGTATATGGACTGGATTGGGCTGGCCCAGGATAGAGACAGGTGGTGGACTCTTGTGAGTGCGGTAATGAACTTTCGGGTTCCGTGAAATGCGAGGAATTTCTTGACTAGCTGCAAACCAGTTAGCTTCTCAAGAAGGACTCTGCACCATGGAGTAAGGAAGTAAGTAATAAGCATAAACATGTATTTCGTGCACAAAAACAGTGTTAGTGTTGATAATTCTATATACGAAAAATTTTAATCATCATCATCATCATCTTCCTCCATGGATTAGGTCGTCTGACCCGTTGCGGCATCGACGCGTTGCCATCGTTTCCTGGGGCGTCCACGGTCTCTTCTTCCTCGAGGTTTGTAGTTGAGGGCGTGTTTCGGGAGTCTGGTGTTGTCCATTCTTTCTAGGTGGTTGATCCAGTTTTGCTTGTATTTGAGTATCACGTCTTGTATTCTAGAGATATCTAGTTCTTTCCTTATAACTTCGCTTCTTATTTTATCCAGTCTTATGTATCCCGTAACACTTCTTAGAAAGCGCATCTCTGCAGCTTCTAGGCGAGTCATGTCTCTCTTCGTGGTTACCAATGTTTCGCTGCCATAGAGTAGTGATGGTCTAGCTAAAACTTTAAAAAAATTCATTTGGGTGTCTGTACGGGTTTTCTTTGAGTGCTTTCTGATAGTGCTGCATATTCCTTGAAACCTGTTTTTTTTTTTTTTTTTTTTTTTTATATTTTTTTTTTCTTTTTTTTTTTTTTTTTT
>Ga0123357_10009322_pt1 | contig 12380 bp, 8 predicted proteins | sample TergutEmb28metaG_FD_89873 | JGI IMG/M metagenome (GOLD analysis project Ga0123357, IMG submission 89873) | Embiratermes neotenicus P4 segment gut microbial communities from Petit-Saut dam, French Guiana - Emb289 P4 | ecosystem: Host-associated > Arthropoda: Insects > Digestive system > Gut ... | reverse complement strand
CTATTCAGATTTAAATGAATAAAATACGAAAAGCACATGCTGATAGTTAGTTTATAGATTTTAGCAGGGGGGGGGTGGGGGAAACATACATACATACATTACGCAGCGTACCTTTAATCCTTTCCCTGGGCATGGCAGCGTCTCCAGGGTTTTAATGCACAGAAAGCCTCAATCCACCACGACTTAAAAGAGTCTGTTTTTCCACCGCATTTTAACCTACTTATTTTAGAAACTGCAAACATCTGGCTTCTAAGCAGACCTTGCACCTTCTCAAAACATTACTTGATACATGAGAGGGCTAATCTTGAAATATTAGCGATTTCTCTTCGTTTATCTTTCAATTTTTGCAAAGAATGTGGACTGTTCACAAAAGCCCCATCTTTCAGTGTCCCCCAAACATATTAAAAGCATGGATTCTTATCTGTGGATGTATGAAGCTATAATTCTCCAAAGAATGATGCTAGAATTAACAGACTATAGTGGCAGGAATTTTCTCTTTCTTATCTGATGATTTTGCCCATGCACACACGCATGTGTTCACACACAAACATGTGCATGAGCACATATGCACACATGCACACTCACATTAGTGTCTGAGTTCACAGCCATGCCAAGCAATTTCAGAAAGTGAATGAGTGCTTTTGTAAAACGAAATTTGTTACTGTGGCCGTTTATACACCCACTTAAAGCGAACCATGCCTCATAAGATAAAAACATGAATGCTGGATCAAGATATTCTCTGACTACCAATTCTTGAAACTACTTGCAATACTGACTTCTTGCATCCCAGTCAAGAGGGAAGGGTTGTTGTATGGCTGCAATTTTATTTGGGTGTAGTGTTAAAAGTTCTGTTGGCCTGCAAGCTAAAGCTTTTGGCGCAACACTCTGAACAGCCAACTGGTGCAATGATTTTCTAAGTCTTGTTTTCCTTATAGTATCAATACTGTTCAATTTCGCTTTGGTTAAAACATAATATTCTCACATTTTCTTTTTGCCCAGCACTGATCCTGTCACTCAATTTTCCCCACTCCTGTGCATTTTTTACAGAACTTTGAACCACAATTTTTTTTCTCATTATGTATACTTTGTAAGAATGTTGCAAATGAACACTTTTTGTTGGGCAGAACACATTTTACATTCATGTGTAGTAAGAGATGACTAGCAAGTAAGCAAGCTTAAGTACCCATTCCAGCTGCTCAGTTATCAGCAGCAAAAAGAGGGCCACATTATCAGTAAATAGGCCCACACTCTCTGAGCTAATACAGTTCCTATGTAGGCACCATAATTACTGGTACCCTCTGCACAACAAACCTAGTAACATGCACAACTACTAACAATTCCTTAGCAGTTTTACAGAAACTTTTCACATATTGACACAGTACTATTATTTACCATGGGACACCGGCATTTACACCCATTAATTTGAAACTATTAATTTGGAATGGCATTACTTCAATGTACGCAGATCACATTGTACCCAGTGTGCCATCATGGAGTAGACATGTGCTGTGGAGTGTGATGAGTTATGGCTGCATCCCATCCCCTCTGCTGATTGAATCAGCCAGATGACATGGTGTAAGATTAGTGTTTAGGCTAGGTCTCTGTTACAGTCTTCTTGCCAACTGAACCAGGCAACTGAAACAGACTTAAGTTAGCTTTCACGCTACGTCCCTGTTATAGTCGGTGCTCTCCCATTCCACTGAACCACAGGTGAGATGGACTTTGGTTAGCATTCACCATTTCTGTCATGTTCTTTGCTCTCCTCTGCAAATGAACTAGTCAGATGAGATGACCTTAGGTTAGCATTTATATTGTATAGTCAATGGATATTATTGCTGCGTGGTTGATAGACTTTTTTTTTTCTGCAAAGATTGTGGTATGTACTGTATGTCAGTTTTATGCTTATTTCATTGTGCTGAGTCCTTGCCTTTCTGTAACTCATTATTTGTTTACATTTTTATTTCTTAGCAAGCAGACCAGGCATGGGGAGAAGATAATTTCCTACCTTTACTTTTTGTGTATATCTGGTCATGCTAAATGTTTATCGTGCGAGTATATGTAGGGTCATGAATGCAAGAGTAGCTGCCTTGTGGTTCAGGTGGAGTCTGCAGATTATCTCAAGCGGTGATGGGCAGCTTTGAGGGAAGCTGGACAATCAGTGAGTGGATGATCAGAGTGTTAATGGTAATGAAGAGACCCACATATGAGATTTGAACTCAATACAGTTCACTTGTAACAGCACTATTCACTGTTTATGCATACCACACTCCGGTACATTTGACGTGGAGATTACTGTAAGTGTACGCAGCCTACCCAACTCCCCGTCTTAACCCGAGAGGTTCGAGCTCCATCCCTCCTGGAACAACATCCACGATACCTTCCCCGCTGGGACCATGCAGGATACAACATTTAGGATATGTCTCTGTTATAGTATCTGTATTTGCATACACTCTTCCTCACTAATGCCTGTAACAGTCACCCAAGTCAGCATTACACCTGTTTTCTGATGTTCCAACCTCCTACCCCTCTCCTGCCATAGTAACCAAGTCTGTCCCACTATTTCAAACTCTGCCCAACGTTGTTCCTGTGATAAACACTACCTTCATCTCTATAAAAAAATTTTCCTTCCATGGTCTACCTACAATGCAGTGGAACCTTAAAACTCTTTTTAAATCTTTCCATTTAATCCAAACTTGGTGTCACATAAATGTTTATCCAAACTCTGATGCTGATTTAGTGACCTTCACCTCATACTACTCAAAGCAAGGGGTATATGTATTAAATTTCTTCAATAATTACCTACAAGGGACTTGTGGTTACACCTGCCAACAATCTAACAGTTTTCTTCTGGATGGTGAATACTTTTTGCACCTTCTTCAAATGCTGTAACACCTAATAAACTGAAATATACTGAACTAAAACTTTACAGCACCTTCTTTTAATAAGGTGAGTAAATACCTGCAATACTCTGAAAGCAAACATGCTGAACCTGACATGTGCCCAACTGGAACGGCAGCACGAAATGACCAACGACAAGAGTCAGATAAAATAATAACCGCATATATTTTAAATCGTAGGCACAACAATCTTCTTTCTTATAATGATTCCAATTTGATGTCAATCATCACCACTCAAAAGAGGATATGCCCACATACAGCTCTTCAAAATATTTCACAGAATGGATTATTGAGGATCTAAGTATGCAAGAATAAGTTGCAGAGGAAGAGGGCAGTTCACCATTTTAAAAAAGGTATCTGGACACCAAATTTGCCCATAAAAGAAAATGTGTGCAACAAAAAGGGCATCTTATCACCTAGGTGGTGTATTGTGAGACAGTACTATTTCTTACCTGTTCATGAACATGTTTGGAGTGTCGAAGGATGCTAATAACATCTCCCATTAGCGTTATTCCCATGTCTTTTAAATACTCTTTATTGAGATCCAATAACATATCCATCCGAATACGGTTGTTGGAAAAGGTTAGGGCATAAGAAGCTGCTACTGCAGCTGGTATACCAGCTTCCGTGAAGAACTTAATCCACGTATCTGTAAGAGAAGAATGCAGAAATTTCACTAATAATTTATGAAGATAAACAGATCAAATGCAGCAGACTCTCGGTTTGACATTCCATTACAATCATTCCAGCACCATAACAAACACGAACGAGGTATCTAACTTGATATAAGAATTTCGTTGTCGTTATATATAAAAAAAAAGCATTTCCAAGCTAAACTGTCAATAAATTAACGCACGATTTACTAGCTTTCGTTCAGAACAAAAGTTTCTACAACCACCTACTTGCCACACCCGCCATCTTGCACCTCGAATTCCATACTCGCGCATCTGAACTCGTCTGACCAATGGTAGCACAAGTTTCATGTTCTTGATTCGTTACGTTTTCCAGGTTTCCAGGCCTGACGAATGCCAAGTTTTGGATTCCACAGAAAGGTGTTTGAAATTGCTGCTTTGAAAGTTGCATTATTTATTTAACGTAACGTTTCATTGTACCACATATTCGAAGTTTTATATTGTCACTTAATTGACAGGAGATCAAATTATTTATTTTGGTCACGTGGGTTCCCCATTTTAGCCAGCGCAAGCACGGCTGCCGAGAAGGCAGCTGCTGTACGTAACCCTGTAGGAGGGTTTGTACGGTGATTGAGGTGGTGTGACGCCCTGCCTCGATTGTCTGCCGTGGAAGGGACTCTTCGATCAGCGAGAATCAGTAAATTGAATTAACGATGACCGACCACGCTGTGAATAATATAGATCAATATGGGGATGGTTATATGGAACCAGAAGAAGAATGGGAACGGGAAGGACTGTTGGATCCAGCATGGGAAAAACAACAAAAGAAGGTACGTAGAGAATGTCCCAAAGGGGTGTAACACTTCGTGATGTGTGAAGTCTGGATGTTCTTTCTTGTATAAAATATGCATTGTTGTGGGTAGTACCACGTACGGTTACTTGTTGTGAACTTAGTTTGCAGTTCTTTGCACCGGCTGGAAATTTTGAATATCTGCGTAAGCAATCTTTTCGTCGTAATTGGAAATTGATGTAGTAATGGCATTTTTTGGAACGTTATGTTTTTACGGGTAATTAAGTGCCCAGTCTTCGCAGATTATGCTCTTACCCACTTGCTTGTGAGCCTCAGTTCTGTAGCAGAATATGACAACAATAATTATTTGCTGCGAGATCGCGAAGGCGTGAGATGTGACGAGGCCCTTACCAGTGCACAAAATCCATGTAATTAATTGCAGCGCGTCGGTGAACTCTTTTTTAATCAGTACCAAAAATGTATACGATTTGTAATCATGTTACTACACATTTTCCAACGACGAGACGAAAAGTCCATGTCATTTGCCGATTTTGAGTACGGCGTTAATTCAAGTGATGGTTGGGATCATGGACGTGATATCGTGTGGAGCATTTTCTTGCCTTTAAAGTTCGTGACGGCTTTCCTGAGGCCACACAGTTTGTAATTAATGTGCAGTGAGTACAATATGAATATGTACTTAACAAAGCCGGTGTGCTTATGTTTAATTGGGTGCCATCTCTGTTGTTTTAAAGGTAGTGACAGTTTTAAAGCTTCAAAATTGATGCTCGTATACTTGCAACTACAGCAATGGAATGACACATGTGTATTAATCAGCTGTAATGGGTGGAATGAATACATAAGAGATTAAAGACCAGGCCAATTATTTTTGTAGAAAATTATGTGAAACTAAAAAAGAGACTTGCATATAGAAATACAAGCATGAAGATGCAATAAGTTTTACCTAGCCCTGATTATTGAGTGTGGTGGTTGGCAACCTTTTTGTAACAGTGAGCCACATTGTCAAGAAACGACATGGAATTGGATGTGAAAAGGTTCTCCACTTAACTGAAAGCAGTAAGGTCATTCAGATCATTTTGGCTGTATTTGTCAGTTGTTAAACTTTTTCAAGCATTCTTCTGAAACATTTACAAAATTTTAACAAATTAGTAGCTGCAACAAAATTAACAAAATGGCCACAGAATTATGTAAGACAGTGAGTTATAAGATGTGGAGTTTTTTACATATGGAATTTTTGTCTCTTAACTGCTCAGTCACCACCAGTAATCACAAATTCATTTAGCTTTAGTCTGTTATTGCATTTTAATGGCACTGAAATATAGACAGCTTATCAGTTCACTAACTCTGTAAACAATCTCCTCTTTAAGGGATGAAAGTCTTGGCATTCGCCTCAGTTTTAATGACAATACGTATGCAGTAAATTGTTTTAAAGAGATGGCCCAACATAACTCCTCAATAAAGCAACATGTTATGTCTGAACATTAATGGTTGGAAACCGATTGTATTGGGTAGTTGGTTTCATATGCATAAGGAGATGCAGCTGGGCAACATGCGTGAGTGAAATTTCAAATTTGGAAATTTAATTGTTGAAGATATTTGCCAAGATACATGCGTTCTTCCGAGCACAGTCAGCATTATTGCTGCATGTCCTTATTTGTTAGCAAATTTCAGTCTGAGACATTTATAAAAGTGCACCCAAGTATGTGAATAGAAGGCTTATTTCAGTTCATTATTAGCCCGAAAGTCACCTAGTTGAGACTGATAATTTTCAGATGCTCGTTCAGTCTGGAAGATGAATTTATGCATGAAATTCCTTATGCAAGAAATCTAACCCTTCAGTGAATGTTGTATGAGGTCCTCTGCAGCAGCTTCTTGTGGAATACTTTCGAAGCAAGGGAAATGGAACTGGTTTCCTCAAGTGTTGGGAGAAGAAAAATCACTGAAATGTTGTGTGTGTGTGTGTGTGGGATGTTCGTGAGCAGGTGCTGGGGTGCAGCAGTTGAAAGTACAGTTCAGGCTACAGGTTGCTGTTCCTAGATTGTGCATAGAATCGGCATCATGTCCTATCACTGAATGACATATTTGCTGATATGACAAAAGCACATTGCAGTGGGGTTTACTGTTATTTTGGAATTGTTGCTAGTAACTTACAGTAGATTATTAAATTACATTTCACTGTGCACAGGCTGTATGGATGATGATGTATTTTCTTAATGGTTGCATTGGTTCCTGCGAATCATCTTTCATAGCTATTATTACAGAAGCTCTGAATTCATCTGTCCTTTGCCTTTAAAACCCTGCTTGTGCTGTGTAGTGAATATTCTCCAGACTGAAGTGGACTTAGTGTGTATAATTTGTTTGTGTCATTGCATGAGTAAATGTCAGTTTTTTGGCTTTTGCAACAGTGCAGCTGAGGTCTCCAGGGATATGGTACCATATCACTGAAGAGTTGGACATTTGACCCTTGAAGGTGAGACCACTATGCTGTCTAAAAAATAACTGGCACCAGTAACTCAGTGATGTGATATCATATCCCAGAAGACACAGAGAGCTCATAAAAATATTTATATGATTTTACTCGAGATGCAAGAAGCAGGTTTTAGGGTTTGTTCGACACCCCCCCCAACAATCTCTTAACTTTTTCATTAAAATTGATCTAATGTTATACACTTCTGGCCCTGGTGCCCATGCAGCCTCCTGTACACTGGGTACTGGGTCTCTTTCCTGGGTGAAGTGGCCAGGACATGGCATTAACTAACCACCACCATCTAGCGCTGAGGTTAAAGAGGGAGTAGCGCTATGCCACTATTCCCTCCTTGGGTCATTATGACCCGTAAGGGTGAACTTTACTTTTAAGTCCTCATACTTTTATACAGGGATGTTGCTTGCCAGGTGACAAAAGTGTAGAGAGCAAGAGATTCTTGTTTTCACATACATTTCTCTGTATAGGGCATTAGTGCTGTAGTTGGTCATGTTAGTTTGCATATGTATAGTCTGCTGAACTCTGTGTAGTTGAACAATTTCATAAATAATAGCACACTGTGCCTATGCAGCTTTGTCTCAAGATAATGTGAAACTGTAGAAGTGTATATATACTGGAGACAGTTTATTTTTCTTTTAACTTTGTTGTATTAACTTGGGAGTGGTTGAAGAATTCTTTGCCTCTTTTCTTGCCCCATACTGAAAATAAACTTATTTTTGACATTCTGCAACAGCAGGTATGCTTGTGTAACTTAGATTTTAATGTTATTGATAGGGTTGTAGTGTGATGGTAATGTTACAGTAATGTTGAACCAATTTGTTTGGTTTTGGAGGACTGATCACTTTGAATTTAAGAAGACCTGTAAAATGACACATTATTAAATGCATATTATTCTTCCATGGGGCCTATGGTTGTTGCAGTGCATACATAATATGTTCTTAAAATTTATCAAATGAGATACTGTGTGTGTGTCTGTAAGCATACTGATATTGGAAACCACTTGACAAATTTGATGAAGTTTGCTGTAGATGGAGTCAATAGACAAATTTGAGTGCTGAAGTGATTTCACATTATGCCCAAATTGAACTTTGTTCATTTTTCCAGAAACCCTGCATTCTTCAAAAGATTGGTTCATGATGTAAAATGCATGTTTCAATAAGGCCCACAACATTTATTTGTACATTTTTTATTATATGGAATATTTAACATTGTACAATGCTGTGGTAATGAATTTATATCTGAAGTAAATGAACATTGGGGCCAAACAGCAAAGAACACACACACAAAATATGGGTACCCCATAATGTTAATCTCTTATAACTTGTATTAATTTATGTGATTAAACCTTGTTATATTAGATTGTGGTTTAATTTTAAATCTTCAGGTATAAAGTATCACTTTATTTGACAAACTTTGGAACTGAAAAATAACTTAATCTTAGAACCACCCACTTTTTAGATATTGATAGGAAGGATAAGTTGAAGAATAGCACTGTTTTTTGTTGGTTCATTGAAATGCCAGAAATGGGCGAGTTCGTGGACAGGGTGTACCGAGACAAGCCGTAGATAAGACTGCCTGAAATCCCAGCCGTGACCGCCCAGCGCCAGTGCTGACTTCTGTCTATTTTTGGGTACTGCTATTCGGTAACTTCAACGGCGGGCATTGGTAGCGTCATACATCGTCAACTGGTGACGTCGCGCGTCGTATAGCTACTTTTCGTTTACAGACTGTTCGAGATTTTAGGGTGATGAATACGAACAACAGTTAGGAACACGGATAGCTGAGTGCAAAACTAGCAGGCCTAGTTTTTATGTGTTCCATGTTCCCGTGCATAAATCACATGTATAATTTTTTTTTTTTTAAATAAGACAAACAGATGCATATGTAAATGCATTTTTTGGTCGTTTTAAAAATTTATGGAAGGCCTAGATTTGATTCCCGGCAGGAACAGGGACCTCAGTTTTCGCCGACAACCACCTATCCAGTGGGTAAGGAGGGTAAATCGGCGTCATCATTGTTCCTTGAAGCCCTTCGTCGTCTAAGCATAAACGAATAATACATCAATAATGGACATCATTCTTTGCACCTTCAAATGTTCCATATTCGCGGTGTTGTTGTTTGTGTCGTTTAATGTCGGTCTTTACATCCGTAACTTAATACGTTACGCATCGTCTAGTGATGGGGTGATTGTGAACTGTAAATTTGTTAAACGTGGGAAGGAAAAGGTAATTGCCCATTTTAGAGTACGAATTGTTTGGCAGTACCATGAAACACATCAGATTAATCGGTCTTGAGAACCGAAAATAGAATTTAGAACTTCTGGATTACGAAGCAGGAGTTCCCGCAGAACGTAGAAGTAATTGGAAATGTTACGGTTGGGACGTGAAACGTCTGTACTATTGAATGATGCATTGTGTTGATACATTTTTCTTCTGTGTCCTTTTTTTTATTTTGTAAGAACTATGGCAGAATGACATCCGAATAGGGTGTGTTTTGGCAGACGGCACGTTTGAGTTTTTACAGACGTGTTCCTTACATTTCGTTAGATGTTGGATTGCAGGTTCTTGTATTCAGTTCGACTGCATATATAGTTCAGGAGTAGAGCTGTGGGTTGGTGTAGTTGAAGGTCACCTTGAAAGTTGTGTTACAAATATCTCAAAGGAATATATCAAGCTAGACACAGAGATAAGTAGTAACCTTGAGTTGTTCCATACTGTCTCTTTTTCTTAGAGCGTCAACACGTAGACGGGCTCATTCGCAGCGTTTGTCCGTGTTGTGTTAGATTACCCATATAGCCTTTATCCTACTGGGGTGGCCATATACATTTTAGCGCATGGTTTATGAGAAGCATGAGTATCAGTGTTATTTGAAAAGAAAAAATAAATTGCTTTAAATTACTAATATTACCGTCTTCTTAATAATTACAGTTAGGTAAGTACTGAACTCCAAATGACAACGGGATGTACTGAATCAAATAGAAAAGATAAAATTGTTGAAATAAACGGTGTTTTGTGGAAAATAAGAGTTTATGCAATATGTCTTTAAAAATGCCGTAAATTATCTTGTTGCCTAAATATATAAAATGATTTTCTACGGATGTTATCATACTTGCGTTTGCGTATGTAAATTTAGGTAATTGTGTAAAACCTCCTAGCGCGAAAGTCAGGTGTCGTAACGTGGCGTCGTGCTGGTCATGCATGCCTTGGGCGTCTTTGACGCAGTCTTGTTTAGTAGCCCCTGGGATATTTCCAGCATGTTATTCGCGGGACTGGGATGCTGTGACTCATACAAGCCACCACATCGATACCGTCAGAACTAAGAGGAGTTTTCTTTGATTTGCGATGTCCGTGCTGTCAGCAGCATATCAGGCGCACAGAAACTGTAGTGTTCGTCCCGTCACGGAAGTCCGGAATCTGCTACGACTTATTGCTGCTGCTACTACTACTACTACTACTACTACTACTACTACTACTACTACTACTACTACTACTACTACTATTCCTAGCTGCTGCGTCTGTTTGGTTGTTCGCCGACGCAATTGCATTAGTAAAAATTACGTAACAACGAACTGTGTGAAAATATATGGATATGGAAGACCTATTTGCCAGGTTTAGGGAAAGGTGCTTAATTTAGGGCCCATTTTGAGACATTGGTAGGAAGGAAATAATCCATCTTTTTCTTTGCAGGAAAGGAAAGATGTTCAAGAAAATGACCCATTTTGTGTTGAAACTTTGATATGTACATTTTAAAATTATCATGCACTTTGAAATCTAAGCATATGCACACATCACTTCTGTTGAATACAAATGTTGCCTGTAATGTGAGAGAATTTTCTCATATCGCACACTTATTGACATTTTGAACCAAATGAGACCTCCAGAGTGGTCTTTAATCCCATAGTCTTCGCCGAACGATAGCACCACATATAGGCCTTTTTATCACCATGCTCATGCTGTGAGGAAGAGCCTGTGTAAAAGAAGCATGCTGCATCTTCGTCGTTTGTGCCCTCTTTCAAATCATGTTTCAGATTGCTTCCCTTGTCGGAGTCACTAGTCGATAATAACTACCGTAGCTGTAACCATTTTTGTACACAAACATAGGCACATACATTTCATTAAATTCTATGTTATCCGTAAACATAAACCCTCGTACATGTTTCAGCGATAAATCGCCCTCCTCGGGTGACGTTAAGTACGAAGGAATATATATTAATAATACATCAATTTTGCATGTGCTGTGTTAAAGTGTATAAAAGGAGCTATACATATAATGATGTGGATTTTGTGGTTAGTATGATGTTGACATATTCGTCGTTGAGATTCACTGATACGTTATTGTTTGCAATGAGTGTAGTTACATGTATACAAACTTCCCTATCAAAGTTTTCGATCCGGGAGGATCAAGTCCGTCTGCCGCATATTGATGTTTCCTGTGCGGGAAGGTGTTGTGTTTTTCCTGTAAGGAAGGATAAATCATAACTACATTTGCACAGATCTGGTTGCTGTGACTCGACGTACATAATCGGCTTTTCGTTTTGTCGTTTGGGAAAGGATTCTCATATTTTTGGGGTTTACAAATTGTCCATCACTGACACGGTTCGAAAAACACATTTCATATTCCCGGGAAGTAATTTCCACTACCAGTTTCACTAATCCTTTTATTATATATTCAGGATTCGTAGATTCATTTAATTTCGAATTCATGATCTCCGAATTATATATGTGTTTGTTTGTCTCAGGGAAATCAGTTGTGTTTTTATAAATGAGTTTGCGGAAACTTAGGCGCGTTCGCAAAGTTGCGAAAAGTCACTATTAAGTTCCCTCATGTCTCAGGCCGCCTGTCGGCCCGTCCGCATGGAACAACTCGCCTCCCACTGGACGAATTTTCATGAAATTTGATATTTGAGTATTTTTGGAAAATCTGTCGAGAAAATTTAAGTTTCATTAAAATCGGACAAGAATGACGAGTACGTTACATGAAGACCAATATATATTTTTGATCATATCTTGCTCAGTTCTTATAAGAATGAGAAATATTTCAGACAAAAGTTGCAAAGAAAATCGAAACACATTTTAAATTCAGGAACCTTTTTCCGAAAATCGTGCTGTTTATGAGATAATGCGGACAAATGGTGTAGAGCCGAACAGGCCACAGGTGACAATATGGCTTGTGCGCCTTGCATGCTGGGTACCGAAGGCTACAAACACACACTCTGAATTTGTAATACTTATTTATTTTCCACAGCAACAATGGTTGAACGAACACGCCCTAATGCTGCGTTATAATACATTGCCGGTCTTTAAGCAGACCAGAACAGAACAACTTGCATGCTGTTAGGAGTATAACAATATGATCTGATTTGTTGGATAACAACGTTACTTTCTTGAGCGTAGGCATAATACGTTTCGTAGAGTACCTTGAAATCAGAGGGATTTGGTTGTACAGTAAAACCTGTCTAACTTGACCACCGACGGTTCCTGAAAAAGTGGTCAACATAAGCAAGTGGTCAACTTACACAAATGTGTACCAAAATAACTTTTATACTCGTATTTTATTTTCTG
>Ga0123357_10009321_pt1 | contig 12381 bp, 10 predicted proteins | sample TergutEmb28metaG_FD_89873 | JGI IMG/M metagenome (GOLD analysis project Ga0123357, IMG submission 89873) | Embiratermes neotenicus P4 segment gut microbial communities from Petit-Saut dam, French Guiana - Emb289 P4 | ecosystem: Host-associated > Arthropoda: Insects > Digestive system > Gut ... | reverse complement strand
TTCTTGGGCGTTTTTACCGGAAAACTTGAAAAAAAAAACTTTTTTAACAAAACCAAAACATTGAACCCCCCCCCCCCCCCCTCCAAAAAAAGGTTTTGCAGCATAGTCAAGAAATAATTACGGAGTTTTATACCCGATAGGATACATAATGCGTTAAAATGTATGTTAAATCCTTTCGTTCAGTTGAAGCTAATGCAGTGTCTAAAAGTGAAACACGTGATTTTTTAAAACTTTTCCACAAAACAAATTCATTGTTATAACGTGCAAACATTAATTGCGTGAGATACGTAGCAAGCAGAATTTGCAAGTAATAATTGTTTGTAGCAGAATGCCTAGAATTTGTAACAAAAAAAAAAGTTAAAATTAAAAGGCGAGTTTGATATTTCCACGTTTGTGTTGCAGGGGGTTCGGTTTGCTCTGATTTGACGTTTTGTCATTGGGTTTTTTTCTGACGTCTCGAAGGAACGGAGTACATAACTCGGCTCCCACTGGACGGATTTTCATGAAATTTGATAGAGTATTTTCCGAAAACTGTCGAGAAAATTCAAGTTTCATTAAAATCTGACAAGAATAACGGGCACTTTCCATGAAGACCATAATACATCTTTGATCATATCTCGCTCATTTCTTCTTAGAATGAAAACTTTTTAGACAAAACTTGTAGAGAAAATCAAAACACACCTATTGGGTTCAGTAACATTTTTGAAAATCATGCCGTTTAAGAGATAATATGGAAAAATATTGTAGATTGGGGCAGGCCACAGATTACAATGTAGCGCATGCGCATTGCATGCTGGATAACTAAGGCTACACACACAAACACACACACACACACACACACAAGATGCAATAACAATGGTTGCAAGAACGTGCCTCAGTGCTACGTTCATACATACATACATTTCCTGTCGTGTTAATTTGTGATATGTTCAGGTCATCTTGTCCGAAGCGTTCGGCCTGTTCTTCATTCGCTTTGCATATGTCTGTACTCACTATAGTTGTTATTAATGCCGAATATTTTGTTTGTCATGAAAGAACAAGATATGAAGTATAGTCATTCCGAAAATAAAGTAGTGGGAAAGAATGCTTTCAGGTTACCTCTGACGCAAAAGCAAAGTTGGCATTATGCATCACTCGAAGGAGTGAGTCATTTATATAAACTTTTGGTTTGTAATGAATGACACATCCATGAATTCAGCTACGGACGTTTATGAACACGACATTTCACCTTCTGCTTCCGTGAAATACGAGAAATTCCTGGGCTAGCTGTGAACACCAGTGCTTCCCTCTTTAGGTAGTTTGGTCTGTTTAATTAGTGAAAATTACTAGTTAGAAAGCTGAAATGCCAAACGCTTTATTTGCAGGCTATCTAAATTAAGTACCACTAATTATCTTAGGACGGTGTCCAGCTAAGTGCTTTATAGGGAAAATTAAGCAAAGAATAAGCATGGCCATTTAAGTTTTTATTTAATGGGATTAACATGTACTTTGGGCCTCACGTGTACTACAAGCAGAGCTTTTTTTACACGGAAAGGGTACATAGTTTAACATATGGGTAACGTAAGCAACAGGAACATCGGTCAGAAAAGAAGTTTACGTGGCGTATAATTTCGTAATTAAAGAAATTCTGGAACATCGCACCTACAGTCGTGATTTGGCGCCGAGCGATTGGCTGAAAACGCAAGACACGGGACTCTAATGAGGGGGAATAGTAAAACTCCTCCTGTTTTATGGCGAATGCCTGAAAATGGTTGGAGATTTCATTGAAAAGGAGTTGGTAGCTGTAATTTTAAATCCTAAACTGTCTTTATTAGGAGATGAATAAAGTGAACCCAAAATACGTTCACTGTAAACTTATGTTCTGACTACAATTCTTCCGTTCTAAAGAACAGCCTTGGTGCTGATGGTAAAACACTAAATTTATTACATTTTTCATTCATTCATTCTTTGTTTCTTGAATTTCAGTTTCCCCAAAGAAGTTTCTTCGTGAAGACTTCTGTGTCGCCCATGTGTACACTTCCAGTGACGTCATCAGAGCACGTGATTTCCAGCATCTCCTATGAGTTGTCCTCGTTACCATTAATTCTCCAGTAGGCCAGACGTTGTACATGAAAAACTCAGCATTTTCATCGTTCTGGAGCGACAAATCAACAACCGGAGCTGCTGCGAAACTACGTGAAAAGTAAAATAAGAAAATGCCGCCGATGTATCGGTGATAGACAACATGGTGCCCGCCCGTATTTATGGGCATTGGAAGGCGAAGAAACGAGGAGGTGGAATTGTTCGAATTCAATGTGATGATTCTTTGTACAAAAGAAAAATTGTAATTGTAGTTCCCTTAACTGAGACATTGTCTAGGGAATATTTGTACAAAAAAAAAATATCCGTAACATTAAATTCGTTGTTAGAAAGAGAAGGGTGCGTGTTTTTTCTTGACTGGAGAAGTAAATTTTAGAACACACTCGAGTAAAACGTTTAATGATAAATAGTGTTTTTTAATTTAAAATGCTGTTCTGTGGAGACGTCAGGGTAGTGCATGTTTTATGTTTGTGTGGCGAAGAATGAAGCTGTTCTCATTTAAACGACCCTTGTTCAAGCAGTTTGTGGTAACATATTCAGGAAAGGCGTACCATCTCTAAAACTCTTCAAGATCTCTGCCATCATCACAATTCCTCAACACTTGCTAAGAGAGCAGAACCACAAAAGAACCTGGACATTGTAGAAAGAAAATATTATAGTAATTATTATTATTATATAATGTATCATATTAATAATGGATAGACTAAAATGAGTGTTGCCCCTTCACTTTCACATTGGGAGGGAATGTATAGAAACGGCGGCGTTTTGCTTGTCTAAATGAAATCTTCTGTCCCCAAGAATGAAGTGTAACTCAATTCTTCTGTTTTATTCCTTGAGCTATTCAGCAGGAACAAGGAAAGCGTAAAAAAAAGCGATGTAAGGGAAATCACACATAGACTGTAGAAACCCCTTAAACCGCCTGATCCTTCATTTTGACCTATTCTCGTTAATAGAAAACATGAATGGTATTCAGCTGACATTTGCGTGTTATTTCCAGTGGACCTGATTTGGTTTATATAAATTTTGCTTCGTTGCTGGGGAAGTAATTTCATGGATTTCAAATACTCATGGAAGATTTTGAAATGAAGTTAATTGTTAGACGGTGGACGTCGTTATACAGAATGAGATTTTCATTAAAAATGGTGCTACTAACCTCATTCAAAAACAGGCGTAAAGCAGACCAGGTTTGTTCTGCCGGTGTCTATTCGCTGACAACTGTCATTCCTACTGGACTGAACCTGCAAATGCCAATTGATACCGTCCATGTCGAGAGAAGCACAATGCATCTACAGTGTAATGCAAATATGATTTTTCCCCTCAGTTAGTATAAAATCCTGTACAGAAATGAGCCGCATAAACCTGCACCAGCTAGGAGATATATATCTGCATATGTTTCTGTGTATTCTGATAGACCAAGACATTGACAGAGCTGTTATTTTGTATAGCTTATTTAAAACATGGCAGAAAGTATCTTCCTGTATTTATTTATGTGAATGTAAACAGCTGTGCCAGGAACTGCAAACATCAATAATTTTCGTTTTCTGGTTATTAGTAGTGAATGACAGGAAATGAAAACTTCTAATGGTCTCCAGGTTATGTTGCTTGCAGTGTGTTTCTCTCGACAGAATAGCGTACAGTAAGATACAGTGTTAAAGTTGTTCAAAATGAAATTGTTCCTGCGCCACCTCCCCCTTTTCATTCTCACCTTGTCTTTTTTGTGCCTCCTCTTCCCCCTCCTCATCACAGTTCTATCCTACCTCACCTTTCCATCATTTTAATAAAAACAAAAAAGTGCTGTTGTGCTGAAAAAATATTTCAAAAAAGGTTGTGCTGTTGTCAAGAAAAAATCATAATTGTTATAATTGTTGTGATTCACTTTTTTTTCATCTTTTGCTTTCGTACCCTAACCTTTTATCTCAAACCAATTGCCACGTTTCCATTTTGTCCAGAATTCCTACAATATATACGTAAATTAAGATGATAGATAACCATTGTGATCTAAACAACAAGGCTTACACAAGCATACATTGTCATTACAACTCAGGTGATTAGTTTCTCTAACACAGCTCTTCGATTATCATAGAAAAAATTGTTTCCCGTCCACACTATACGTCACGAAGTCTATAATCCACTAGCCAAGCTCGGACAGTTCATCAGGAGAATGAAGCGAAGGGCACCAAGAAACACGTTCTGCTTTCTCAAATAATTGTTGTGAGCATGAAGAATGTGTGCATGTAAAGATTGAAAGAATCATAACGATAATTGATGTAAAAAAGAACTCAAACATTATGCGTATGACGTTTGTTGAGTTATGTTTCATTTCTCAGAGCAATTGGAATCCATATTTTATAATCCTAGATACCAGTTACATTAAGTGTTGTTAGTTGGAAAATCAAGATAAAGTAATGTACTAAAACTAGCATAAAACATTTGCACAAACTGAAAATTTATGAAATTAAATTTTAAATTTAAACAGGATGGAATATAAATGCACTTGTGTTATATGTCCATGGTAACAATGTAGTCCATGGGGCAGACAGTCTTGTCAAGCAGACAGAATGTAGACGTGTGGAAGCGGGGAGGGTGAAGTATTGTACACGGTGCTTAAAAATTGCGAGAAGCAAGGTTACTTCATGTCATTTTTTTTATATGTCAAGATTTTGAAAGCTTTATGGGTGGCGTGTCTAAAAGAACTGGGGGTTTATGTATTATTTCTGAAATCTCACCTTTATGGAATGTCTCCTTCATTTTTGTTTGAAAAATGTCACACCATTGTCACTAGTTCCAAAACTATGACTGACCTGCCCCATCCAACTTATAAGCAAGTGATTCCAGAATGTGACATTCTTCCAGTTGTTACAATGTTTTATCCACGTTTGAAGAATGACTTCTCAAGTCCTTTTCCAGTACATTCCAGTTTAGTAATTTTAAGTGTAGAATATTACAAGTTGGAAGAAAATCTTGCAGAAATCTTGGGCAATTTTCATTCACATGTCATCATTTGATGGAACTGGCAGTGAAACTATCGTTTGCTGTATGTGTGTGTGTATATATATACTGAATTTTAATGGACAGAAATTAAATTGTTTGTTACAATTATTTTGCAATGGTGGTAGACAAGAAATTTAAGTTTGGTTTTCTTGCAATATAAAAGCTGCACAATGGCATCATTACTTGTGGTAGGCCTTCCCATTTCTAAATTGTTATCTTTACAATTCTGTGTAATGCTTGTTTTGTGTTTAGTTGTTGCAAATTTAAATCTAATTCTGATAAAACTAATCAACAGTGCAGATATTACATGGCAGACAGATATAGACTGCATTTTTGACAACGAGAATTAACAGCAAAATTTGCGTATTACACAATGCAGATACATGCAGTGTTTTTTCGCAGGTCACGAAATGTACACCACCACAAAATCTCCTTGAGGGTAAAGTTACAAATCAAATCTGAATGTTTTAGGTTCCAATTGAATCTTTGATGCAAGGAACTGCTTTGGAAAATTTAACGAAATTTTATTTTTATATAAGTAAATTATGAGTTATATTGGATCGCACTGACTAATATAAAACTATTTCATTTTACTCTTTACTATGAGGAAAATTATTTTAAGCTTAAAAGTAAGCAAATATACACACCGGTCTGTCCACACTTTGAGGTAACAATTGATGCCTCTGGAAATTTATGACAAACTGTGGAAATTTCTATGCCAGATGTCAAAAATGTATGGTGAACTGTGATGAAGTTATGAAGAGATTACAAGATTTGATAAAACAAAATTTAGTTGCAATTAATAATGATAGTAATAACAATACTACTACTAATAATAATATTAATAATAATACATTGTGATTATTGTTGAGATGTGCCTCGCTTCAGTACATAGGCCTACATTTATGCCCATGTGACATTTTCACACAGAGATTTCTGTCAATGTCTTTACCTACATAACACTGATCTTCTCTGCTGTTCTAGTGTCTACTACTACTACTGCTTCTACTACTATTTCTTCTACTACTACTACTACTACTACTACTACTACTACTACTACTACATCCACCACCATTACCATCTTGCCACTTCTTTCCAGTCACTGTTAATTTCTCAAGCTGTTCCGCCCTTATCCTTTCCCATAAAAGCTGAGTCATACTGTGCAATTTGTTTAAGCTCCATTCCATTTGTACAGTTTAATACTTTCTAACACACTACTTCTTCTTGAAATTCAGCAATTTTATGCGGAATTTACACAAACTGAAGTATTTAACATAATATGGACTACTTAAAAGTTCTACATAAATATCCAATTTAATGTAGCAATGAGTTTCACAAGGACATACACATAAATTAGTCTGAATTGAATGACTGAGTACACAAACTGGAACAGTTTATTTCATGTGGAACAGTTACTAACAAAACATGCCACTAAGGTAGATACTTGAAAATTTTGACAGTTGAACCACGGGATCAGGAAATTCCAGGATTTAGTTCAATTTACATACATATGGATGATAGTTTTTTTCCGCTACAACTGATATTTCAAGGTACAGACTTGTTCACTCTGTTGCTAGTGGCATTGTTTTTGTTACTGTAATTTAGAAATTATTTTCAATAATATAACATTAAGCACAGGAGTTTTAATTGTCAATGCGTTCAGATACAGCCATACCCCAATTAATAATGGTAATATTTTCCAAAGAAGCAGACCTTTTAAGAAGGGATATTTCCCATGAGAATTAATTCAACATGTGGAGGTGCCTTCCTTTTGCAAGCTTTCTTGTAGGTTCTAAAGGAATACGGTAGATATGGACTGTTTCCTCTTGTCAAGAACTGTATTAAGAGGTACGCTTTAAAAATGTCTTTAATGTGGTACATGTTTTATTAACAAATGAAAAACAGACAAGCATCTAAGCCTCAACGGAAGCTTTTGAAAATCCTACTGTTATGAAAGGTTTCAAAAGGTTCTGCACAACTTCGTTTATTGCAACAACGCAAATTAGACGCCCTGAGAGTCTGCCCAAAAAAAAATAGCTTTACATTTTCAGCATCATAAAAAAAAAGTCTTTGCACTAGTATCTACCTGTATTTTACAGTATACATCTGTATTATATTCTGTAATGAACATCTCCTATTTTCTTTCCGTTTTCGTGCAATATTAAATGTAGCATATATGTTAATGAGCCCATCGCTTTATTTTCAAGTGAGCCTTAAGTGTTCTTGCCCTTAGATTTTTGCGGCGTCTGCCAGAAATGTAACTTTGGATGTATGGGGTTTAGCCACGTCTTACATCGCAACTGTTCCAACGTCTCGGTGAAATTACAGTCGCCATTTTGAGATTGGATGTAGGGCGAAAGGAGCCATAATTGGAGTGAGGTTAGTTAAATCTTGTTGCTTTTCGATGGTAAGGGGACCTTGTCAGAGGAAGGTTTGAAGATGAAGATGTGAAATCAGAATTTTTCGATTTTTAGCCACCTGTACGGTTGAAGTTAACCCTCACAACCACCCTGAAAATGGCAACTGTAACTCAAGCCGATATGTTGAAACAGCCTTATATAACGACTAAACCGCGAATGCCCAAGTTACACATCAAGCCGTAATTGTATAACTTTGGCAGGAATTATAGGTTTGCTGACTGTTTGGAGCCATGGCTTGTGGACTGTCTGTAGAAATGAACACATTCTCCCGTCACAAAAGTTAAATATTGTAGGTACATAAGTTTTAGAGTCACATATGGTTTAATTCAATAAAATTGGACTACCACTGTACAAACGAATGCAGGTTATACGAATATGTAAAAAGAATTTATACATATAAAAATTAAGTTCTCTTTGTACATTATTTGTACATAGTATACTTTTTCTTTATATATTCGAATACAAATATCCTGGAAATTGCGCACTTACACCGTACATAACTTCGCATGTAACATTTTTGTTCCAAGTTGTTGTGTTGTGTTTTGTTAGTCAGAATCTGTTCTACAGGAAGGTATTCAAACTGCGCTGGATTATCATACATATTTCGTTGAGCCTAATTCTCAAATATGGCAGGAAGTGAAATGCCTGTCAGTGCCTGTATGACACTTGTTGTAAACACTGGAAATACTCCACATAGTCACAAATGAAACAAAATGTGCACACATTCAGATCATCAGGCATTTCCTTCAATAATGTGAAATAAAATTCTTATTCAAAAAAGCTCCTTAGAGATAGAAGGGGCTAGTTTATGTCATTGTTTCTAAAGTTTCTGGAAAGTTTTAAAATTCAATTTGAATTAAATCTGTCAAACACGTGTAATTATGTATGTAAAACATACTATCTTAGGTTTCTTAAATTTCAGGTCAGAACTGCTTACGTTTTCGAAAAATACACATAGTTCGCCACTGCTGTGACCGACTACTAAATAAACGTTGTCCATTTTCATCGGAAACGGAAAATATTGTACTGCTTACATGTTGAGACGAAAATAGATTGTTTATTAAGGACTCTGTCAATCGCTAAGATTATAGACCGTCGATGATAATGAATGAAATATGAGTATGTGGCACGGCTGGAATAATTTGACAGGGACACCCCAAGTAAATCTTTCACCTTCCACATTCCCCACCAAAATTTCCACATGGACGGGCCTGGGTCTGAAACCTTGTCTTCGCCGAGAGGGGCCCAGCGTACAAGATGTAGTCTTACAATGAACCGCTCTCTGAGATATGCTCTGAAGATGCTAGCCATGAAGAACCTCAGATGCTCTCATTGTTAGCTATCAGAATATATGTTGAAGGAAATTTTGAATCTCAGAAGTTGCAAGAACGGTCGTGTGCCCGGTTAGGAACCATTTCTGTACTTTATAGACCTGCAGCCAGTTTATTGTCGTAGTTAAGATCTTCACCACTTAGAATAAATTGTCGTGACGAGGGACAGAATGCACGCTGGTACTGTGAAAGCTGTGGCCAGGAAAACAAAATGTCGCAGCTGGAATTTTTAAAAATAAGACTTTTTAAATTAACAGTGGGGTAAACTTATAAATGTAATGTTTTTACTACGTATTATTATTATTAAATTGACGTATCCATCAGACATTTCTAATTGTCTAAATTTTCCGTTAACACATGCAGGGTACTGGAAGTTGTCTGTACTTCCTTCAGCAGGTAAAATCATCAATAAGATGGCAAGCGCTGTACCCCACGCTGTATTACGCAAACTTTGTCAAGGCGTGTTGTGCCGTCTGGATATTGTACATTTTCACGTTACACGCATGAATGTAATCCTGTGAACGACCATGGAAAATATGACCTTCCTTGCGCCTCTTTGTGCAAAACTTACAAATGGTAAAAAACATTATGATCAAGTCTCTTACCTCAAAAATTAGCCAAGTCGGAGAGCAGACTTAAAAAATAAAGCCTAGAAATTCGTTCACGCCTTTAAATAAATTATGGCTTTCACGAAACTCGCAGTCACTCAAAGTTTGTGCACACCTCCTTACCGGATCCTTTACAAATCGGAAAAGGCGTAGAAAATACAGAGAAAAAACCAAAGAATGAGTTTCACTGCACCGAATTTTATCCAAATGGAACAAAAAGTATCGAAAGCACGGGGGAAAAAATATAATTTAAGCGTGTAACGGAAGTATGGTCTCCACTCTCGCGATTCTTACGAATTTCTGTATCTTATCGCATGAAACATTTCCCATGTGGATTTATACAGAACTCTCTAAATAAATATGAAAATTACAAGTACGTATGTTCTTACGTCCTCAGGAAAAGGGTGACTGTCACTACATAGATGTTCAGGAAACTCACACTCTTCTAAAAAATATATTGTAAATAACCGCTGCACTAATTTCATGGAATTCCGACAGTTTCCTTGGTCGTTGATGATAGACTGTACTGTCGATTATCCTGGGTAATGGTGTGGAAGGGTCCACGGACAGTCCGAACATACTTCACTGAGCCCGGAACAAATATAGAACTAATGTATTTATTGCATACGCAATACATACGTAGCTTAAACTTATTGTTCCTGCGACCGGCCATCTCGACACAGGTTTTTCTTGGTTTCCCTATGCCTAAAAGTAAATGCTGAGATGGTTCCCAAGATTCCAAGTTGCCACTACATACTTCTCATGTAGCCCTCCCGACTTAAATTTAGTAGTAACCAATTTCATATTTTGTTTACATGTAAAATAACCACTGCCACCGGATAACAACCCAATTGCAGTAAATAAATATTGTATATAAACATCCCTTTTTTAACTGAGAATTTTGTTCGAGCACTTGACATTAAATCAAGCTACTTTCCTACTTTGTCATTAGTCATTACCAAATTACGATCATGCACAGATAATTGCGAGCACCCTGTAATTCATATTGACCTTCATGGTCTGCACGTGAGACGTCATTTTTACTTCGTAAAGACGCCTAAAATTTATGAAACACCCACCGTTTTCTTGACGGATGGAGCTAATATCTTTCTGCGGGCGTGCAGATCCATTAGGTGGAGCTAAATATGTCTCCGGATTTAGTGACAGTGGATTGAGCACATATCTGTGTCCGGACTTGCAGATACAGTGGGTGGAGCTAACACCTATCTCCGGAATTGGAGATCCACCGGATGCAACTAATATCTTTCTCCTGACTTTCTGATCTTTGGACACGGGGAACTATCTCCAGATCTGGATATATAGACCTGAACTGTAAACCGAATGAAGCAAGTATCGCAGTTTTTGTATTTGGCCTGACAATGGATGCACAGCCGCCTCCAATATGTTTTTTGTGACATGAACGACTACAAAGTGGAAAAATAAAATATGCATTGTGTTTCATCCCAGTAAATTGTTTCCTACGTTTCTCTTTAAATTCGGTTAAATTCCCTAAGACATCTACTATAGGGTTGTTAAGACCTAATTGCTAAATTTATGTACCGTCTCCTGTAACACAAGAAAAGTTCCCTTTTGTCACAATGTGTATTTTTGTGTCTAACAACATTTTGGGTACTGTCTCTCTCTTCTCTGTGAGGCACGAAATGACCTGAGGCAGAGCTTAGTTACGCATCAGTTCTGAAAATATTAAACCGTCTTTAGTATTGAGACTACTTTACTCTGGTTCTTAGCTTCTCTTATGTTTACTATATGTTTGTAGTTTGAGGAACTAGTAAAACTTTTGTTAAATAAGCGGAAATTCTATGTCGACCATTCAGTTGGGAAGAACGCACTCTCGATACACCAGCAGTTAAAACAGGATGTTACTATCTGCCTTCTGCCTTTATTAGCAGTGACTGTGGATTTTAGAATGTCAAGGAGTGCGATATGTTCTGTGAGGTGTCATAATTGGTGTAGAGATGATTAGGTTCTCCAAACCGTGTCTTGGAAAAATTGTACTGGAGTGTCAAGAACGCTGACTGTATTGGGGTTTCCTCTGAACTAGTCCTTGATTTATATGCTTTTCCTGGCGTCCTGACAGATCTCTCTCTTCCATCCTACAAGTGGTTTGTTATTAATAGCATCTTGAGGAGAACAACAATCAGATAGTGAGATTCGAAGAATGAACTGAATAATCCAGAGCTGTTTGACGCCTTCTGTTAATTGCTGTTATTAAAACATGGCTAAAGTTATAAATATAACGAAGAAACTGTCCAGACATGAATACAGGAACTTGGTAGTGACGTCGTGTTGAATGTATACGAATGTATTGAAGAAGTGGACGATATTTTCCAACATTTCTACAAAATTTTACATTACGAATCTCAGTAAAAGCCACTATGTTGGTTATAAAACTTCTTTTGTGTTATTCATTGAGTGGAACTGACAATTTATACAAATAAAGTAAACAAAACCCACAGGAAATAACAATACACATTGCCTCTTCCAAATTCACTGCTTTGTAAGGTGTATTCAACCCATTGTTCCTGTTCTGTATGTGATTGTTCACTTGGGAAAAGAAATTAGATAGTAAAAAACGAAACACTATTTACGTTTACAAATTAAGTTTAGTTCAAGCTGACTGTCGGCGTAAACTCTGATTAACAGTATCCTATCTTTATCAAATATCCGTCATACGTCTGCAAATTTCTTTCCATCAACTGACATACTGAAGAAGAATATATTTTAATCTTATGTTCAAACAGAAACAAGTATTTTAGTCTTATGTTTATTGGAACGTGCATCATCTTGATACTTGAATAAAGAGAGACCAACTTGATGTCACTTGCTTTATTATTTCATTATTTAATGCTCAGCATGTTTCTGATGTTAATACATCCATCCTCGGGAGCTTGCGACTTATTTGTTGAGTTATTTCATGGTTTGTATTGCTCT
>Ga0123357_10009320_pt1 | contig 12381 bp, 10 predicted proteins | sample TergutEmb28metaG_FD_89873 | JGI IMG/M metagenome (GOLD analysis project Ga0123357, IMG submission 89873) | Embiratermes neotenicus P4 segment gut microbial communities from Petit-Saut dam, French Guiana - Emb289 P4 | ecosystem: Host-associated > Arthropoda: Insects > Digestive system > Gut ... | reverse complement strand
TTGCCCACAAAACCGTCGCAGACGACCACGTCCATATCGCCGGAAAAAATGTCGCGTCCCTCGGCGTTGCCGACGAAATTCACATGTTCAGCCATTTTGTACAGTTCATAGGCTTCTTTGACCTGGTTGTTGCCCTTGCCCTCTTCCTCGCCGATGTTGAGCAAGGCCACTCGGGGCGAGGGATAGCCGAAGATGTCGCGCGCAAAGGCGTCGCCCATCAACCCGAACTGGAACAGGTGGTACGGCCTGCAATCCACGTTGGCGCCGGCGTCGATGACCACGAGAGGATTCTTTTCCGTGGGCAGAAAGGCGGCCAGGGCCGGACGCTCCACCCCGGGAATGCGGCCTATAATGAATATGCCGCACGCGGCCGTAGCGCCGGAATGTCCCGCGCTGATCACGCCGTTTGCGGCGCCATCCTTGACCAGACGTCAAGCGACCTGGATAGAGGAATCTTTTTTGCGGCGCAGAATGTCGGAGGGTTTTTCGTGCATCTGCGCCACTTCGGATGCATGCACTATGTCATATTCGGCCTTGCCCAGAGAGAGTTTGGCCAGTGCGGCCTCCACCTGGGGCGCATCGCCCACCAGCAGCACTTTCACGTTGCTTTCGCGCGCGGCTTGTATCACTCCGGGCACGATGACGCCGGGACCGAAATCCCCTCCCATGGCATCAATAGCCAGCACGGGTCGAGCGCTCATCTCCGGTTCCTTGTTCCAGACTGCACGGCAACGCTGCAAGCGGATGCTATTGTCCGTCTGCCGGCGCGGAGAACTTGCGTCCCTTGTAGCTGCCGCAACTGGCGCAGACGCGATGGGGCAGCGTGGGCTGCCCGCAGGAACAGTACACCACCGTGGGAGTGGCCACACGGTCGTGGGAACGGCGCATGCCTTTTTTGGAACGGGATTTTTTGGTCTGTTGTACGGCCATGATTCGATACTCCTCAAGATGCGCTGTGCCCGGACGCGCTCACTGCATCAGGATTGTAGTTTCAAGCCGCGCAGAGGGGCCAGGCGGGGATCCGCCTCCTCGGCGCAACCGCACGCGGCCATGTTGCGGTTTGTGCCGCATACCGGGCATAAACCCTTGCAATCCGGCACGCATAAGGCTTTTACAGGCAGCGCCAGAACTAATTCCTCGCCGCATACGCCGGCAAGGTCCAATTCCGGCAAACCGCCCGCAAGAATACGCAGATGTGCTTCCTGTTCATATTCCTGCTTTTCCGCCTCGCCTTTCTCGCCGGACGGCAAGGCGACGAAATGCTCGAAGCGTTCCTCAAACGGCAACGCGGCGTCTTCAGCGCAGCGGCTGCACGGCAGTACAAAAACGCCCGCGAGCCGTCCGCGCACAAGGCATCCGCCTTCCACCGGCAGGATCAGCAATTCCGCCTTCGGGCTCTGCGGCAGACGGCAGTCCAACCGAAACTCTTCCACCAACGAATCCCACAAGGCATGGTCCTCAATGATAAAGTCCGCGCCCTGCGGCGGCAGATCCGCCAGTGATGCCCAATACGCTTTCATGGTTCGCCTCGCGAACTGGAATATCTACCTGTGAACAGGTCTGGCTGTCAAGGGCGATGGCGTTCGCTCGAAGATATATGTATACACAATCTAAGAAAAGCCCGCCAAGCTTCACTTGACGGGCGCGGATTTGGAGATTGAACACGATTGCTGTGGGAAAACAGCATTATTTGTCAAAGAATGCCTGGAGTTTGCCCTGCTCCTTAGTGCTTTGCATAGCCAACATCAGCAGCAGACGGGCCTTTTGCGGCGAGAGATTGTCGGAAAATACCGCGCCGGCGTCTTGGAGGGTTTTGCCTCCGCCTGGGTAACCGTAATGGGGCAGAACGCGGCCATTCCACACTCTTGTGGACACCACCACGGGCGTGCCGCCCTTGATCACTGCCTTGACCACTTCATAGGCCTTGGACGGGATGTTGCCCCAGCCGAGAGCGCCCAGCACAATGCCCTTAGCCCCGCGTTCCACCGCGGCTTTGATCAGTTCACCGTCGGCGCCGCCGTACATATAAATAATGTCCACCTTGGGCAGCACATCCATGGTCACCGGCACATGCTGGCGATGGAGCGGAGCACGGTAGAAAATCACCCGGTCATAGTCGGCCACGCCGAGTTCGCCCATATCCCCCGACTTGAAGGTTTCGACGTCAGAGGTATTTGTTTTGGTCACATTGCGGGCGGCATTGATGTGTCCGTTAAGCACAACCATGGCTCCCTTGTTTTTGGCTTCGGGAGAAACGCAGATGCGCACGGCATTGCGCAGATTGCGCGGACCGTCAAAGTCGCTTTCCGAAGCATTGCGCTGCGCCCCGATGAGCACCACCGGCTTATCGCTTTTCACGGCCAGGTCAATAAAATATGCTGTTTCTTCAAGCGTATCGGTTCCATGGGAAATGATCACCCCCGCCACCTCCGGGCGCTCCAGAGCGGCGGTTACCGCTTTTTGCAGCTCCACCCAACGTTCCGGCGACATTTCGCACGAAGCCACATTGGAAATATTTTTTACTTCGATGGTAGCGAAATCGGCGATATCCGGCACCGTGGCCAGCAAATCTTCACCGGAAATGGCCGGAACAGGCGCCTTTTTAACCGGATCGATTTTCATGGCGATGGTGCCGCCGGTGGCAATGAGCTGCACCACGGGTTTGGAGCCTTGCGCAGCGGCGCCGGCAAGGGTGGGGACAAACAGAACAAAAGCCAGAATCAAAGGCAAAGACAGTTTGCAACCTTTCATACAAGCTCCCATGTTATGAGTTTTCAGAATGCACGGTCCGCGCGTCAGATGCAAATAGCCCGCAAGCCAAACAACAATGCCGGCAGCCGTGTGACGGCTATCATCCGATTCTCCGCTTTTCACAGCCATTGGCGGTTCTGATGCACTGACATTCTGATAGTATATCAAATTGGCGATACATGTTTCAAGACGATACACGGCATATCGATATCACGGAAGTAACGCAGCAATTTTTTACTGTGTGAGTCCATCCGCATGCAATCACACAATAATCCTGATAAAAAGAAAAGCGAAGCAAGCGGTCGGTTTTTCGCGGCGCAAGAACAGCTTGATTACGCGGCAATGCGCCTCGCCGCCTTCACGCCGCTGAAACCAGGCGGCATTCCGGGGCCCGCCAGCGGTTTCGGCTTGCTTCCCGGCCTTTTCTATTGGCCAATCAAAGCGTATAATAGAAGCGAAAAAGAAGGCGGATATATGAGAAAATTTTTTAGTCACAAAAACGTTTCTTGGTGCATTAGAATCTTGTGCATTATTTGCCTTCTTTTCGGCGGCTCCGCACTTGTTCTCATCTGTGCCGGCTTTTCTTTGCCGGCAAAGACGGGATCTGCATTTCTCCTGTTGACAAGCCTTCTTTTTTTTATCGTCGCGCTGGACAAAAATCTTTTCGCGCTGGAAAAAGTGTTTTCTGTCCTTGTAGGGCTGTTTTTGCTTTGGATTGTTTTCTGGTTCGACTAAGGATGTATAAAAAAATAGCATTTATGCAACTGCGATGACACGGGAATCATGTCTTTGCTTTTCAAAGCAAATCATCTTTTAACCGAAAACAACAAACGCGGCCCGCTGAGACAAAGTTCCAAGCCTTTGCCGCCTTTCAATGACTCCCGGCAAATCATGTTTTCCGGCTGATTTTTCTATTTTTCCGCTTCTAACTATGCAGGGAAAAAGCCTGTCTGCTTTCACTGCGCAGAACTGTAGGATGCTTTCGGGCGCAAAAATCCGGCTTGAATTTATTCGGAATTACGAATAGTGTTAAGAAAGGTTTCCTATTGCCCGGCAGGTGATGGACGGTGAAGTATTTATCGGCAAAAGAAATAGCGGCTCAATGGGGCATATCGGAGAGGCGCGTCCAGGTGCTGTGTGAACAAGGGCGGATTAACGGCGTGTTCCGGCTTGGAAAATCTTGGGCGATTCCGGTACATGCAGCAAAACCAAAAGATGCGCGTAGAAAAAACAGTAAGCACACCAAATGAGCCGTGAGAGACTGTGGCATGCGAGTGTTCGACAATATCAAAAAGAAATATCCACATATTTCATTACGTGAATACATCATAATGCCAAATCTTTTTCATGTAATATTGGAAATCAAGACAATTAACGAAACGGGACGGGGTTTTTCCATCCAAACAAATTCAGGGCGGGCAAATCCCGCCCCTACGTTGGGTAATATTATTGCGTATTGCAAATATCAAACAACAAAACGTGTTGATTTGCCGCACAAATTTTGACAACGCAATTATTATGAGCATATTATCCGAAATGATGATGATTTCCGGCGCATTGCCGAATATATCCAAACGAATCCGTTACATTGGAGCAATGACCAAGTATGGACAAATTAACCATGCAAACGCCGGACAAAACACGCGAAAATTTCGCGGCATTGTCAAAATCATTCCCCAACGCAGTCACAGAATCCATTGATGAAAACGGCGTGGTCGTCCGAGCGATTGATGCCGACGTTCTCCGGCAGGAGATCAACACGCGCGTTGTTTCCGGCAAGGAGGAGCGCTACCAGTTCACATGGCCGGACAAGAAGAAGGCCGTATTGTTGGCTAACACGCCTATTGCAGCAACGCTACGCCCCTGTCGAGAGGAAAGTGTGGATTTCAACAGCACGGAGAACCTCTACATAGAAGGCGACAACCTCGATGTATTGAAACTGCTGCGGGAAACATACCTGAATCGAGTAAAAATGATTTATATCGATCCTCCGTATAATACGGGTAACGATTTTATTTATGAGGACGATTTTTCTGAGGACGCGAGTGAGTTTTTAGCCCGTGATTATCAGTACGACGAAGACGGCAACCGTATGGTCCGGAATTTGGACAGTAACGGACGCTTTCATACCGACTGGCTGAATATGATGTACCCAAGATTGCGTGTGGCGAGGGATTTATTGGCTGAAGATGGTGTTTTTTTTATTAGTGTTGATGATAATGAAGTTGAAAATTTGAAAAAAATCTGTAATGAGATATTTGGGAGAGATAATTGCTTAGGTACTATTGTCCGCTCAACAGGCCAAACAACAGGTCAAGATAGCGGAGGGTTAGGATCTTCTTTTGATTATATTATCGTATATGCAAAAACGCCTGAAATTTTACTTGCTGGGCTTCCGCTTACCCAAGATGACATCAAAAGATTCGAAAATGAAGATGAGAAAGGCAAATACGCCTATGACCAAATGAGAAAAACAGGTAGTAACGACCGCAGAGCGGACAGGCCTAATATGTACTATCCTGTTAAAGACCCAGATGGTAACTATGTATATCCAATTGGGCCAACTGGATATGAAAGCTGTTGGAGATTTGAAAGGAAAACCTATGATAAGCTTGTAGAACAGGATATTATCCTATGGAAAAAAGCCAAAAAAAATGGTACGGAAGTTTGGTGGCCGTATGTAAAATATTATTTGGAAGGTAGGACAAAACGTCCATCCCCGCTATGGACTGACTTAGAAGGCAATAAAAAAGCTTCGAGAGATGTAAGAGCGATTTTTGATGGTTTAAAGGTATTTGACTATGCCAAACCAACTGAATTAATAACGCGAATTCTTACGATAACGCCTCAATCTGAAAACGGCCTCATCCTCGACTTCTTCTCCGGTTCAGCCACGACCGCCCATGCAGTCATGCAACTCAACGCCGAGGACGGCGGCAAGCGCAAATTTATCATGGTGCAGCTTCCCGAAAAGTGCGACGCGGGCAGCGAGACCGCCAAAGCAGGCTATAAAACCATCTGCGAAATCGGCAAAGAGCGCATACGCCGTGCCGGGGCTAAAATAAAAGCCGGCAACGCGGACAAAGAAGGCATCGCAATCCTCGACATCGGTTTTCGCGTCCTCAAGCTTGACAGCAGCAACATGAAGGACGTGTATTACACGCCCCAGAATATGGTCAGCCCAAGCGGCACGTTCCAACTCAACCTTGACGGACTCATAGACAACATCAAACCCGACCGCAACGCCGAGGATTTGCTGTTTCAGGTTATGCTGGATTTGGGGCTGCCTTTGTCGAGCAAAATCGAGCAGCGCAACATTGGCGACATAGCAGTATTCTCCGTTGCGGACAACTATCTGATGGCCTGTTTCGACCGCGCTACGGATGCAATCGTCACCGAAATTGCGAAAAGTAAACCCTATTATGCCGTATTCCGTGACAGCAGCTTTGCCGGCGACGCGACACTGGTGAATTTCGAGCAGATTTTTAAGACTTACAGTCCTTCGACGCTCCGAAAGGTGCTGTGATGGGAAGCAAAATATCAATCCGTTTCTTCGACGACAGGGAAGTCCGCGCCGTTTGGGACGATGAGAACTCCAAGTGGTGGTTTTCTGTTGTCGATATTGTCGGCGTGTTGCGCGACGAGAGCGATTACGAGAAGATCCGAAACTATTGGAAGTACCTGCAAGTAAAGCTTAAACGCGAAAACAATCAACTGGGTAGTGTGACTACCCAGTTCAAATTTACCGCGCCCGACGGCAAGAAACGCGCCGCGAACGTCCTTGATTATAACGGCATAATTGAGCTTGCGAAGAATTTTCCGAGCAAGAAAGCAAACCGCTTTATCGAGTGGTTCACATACAACGGCGAGACGATTGCCGGCAAGAGCAAGTCAAAGGCTTACGCTCTTTTCGACAGCTCATTGCTCGACACAATAGAAGTCGGCACAGTCAAGGGATTACAACAAATTCACGGTTAAACGACCGCGAGATGTTCATGAAAGGCGTGGATTACTCCTACTACTACGAGCAGGAAGATTGAAAAAATGCACACAGAGGCAGCGGAGCACGAAAAAAACAAATTTGAGGATGCTACAGCTCAACGTAAAAAGAACGCCAAATGAAATTTACTTTCAAAATACAGCCGTTCCAAACCGAGGCGGTGGACGCGGTCATTCGCGCCTTCAACGGCCAGCAGAAACAGGGCCGCGTAAGCTATCGCCGGGATGTGGGCATTCGAGAACAGCCTGCGGCAACATGGCTGTCTTTGCCTGCGCCGGCAGCGGATCGGGACGAGGAAGAAAACGAAACAGGCTGCCGCAACGCAGCTGTTGAGCTTTCCGATGAGCAGCTTCTGAAAAATATCCGCGAGATTCAGACGGCTAACGACATCAAGCTCTCGCCGGCATTGATCAAGGCGCTCGGAGCTGTCAGCCTGGATGTGGAAATGGAGACAGGCACGGGCAAAACCTATGTGTACATCAAGACCATGTTCGAACTTCACAAACGATACGGGTGGAGCAAATACATTGTGGCCGTGCCGTCCGTCGCCATCCGCGAGGGTGTGAAAAAGTCCTTCGAGATGACGCAGGAACACTTTATGGAACTGTACGGCATAAAAGCCCGGTTCTTTGTATACAATTCCTCAAACCTGCATCAGCTTGACGAATTTTCCAGCGGTTTTGGCATAAACGTGATGATCATCAATATTCAGGCGTTTGCCGCCAGCCTGAAAGAAGATGGACGCAGCAAGGAATCGCGGATCATTTATTCCAAGCGCGACGAGTTTGGATCACGCCGCCCTATTGACGTTATCAAAGCGAATCGCCCGATTGTCATACTCGACGAACCGCAAAAAATGGGCGGCCCGGCGACGCAAACCGCTCTGAAAAACAATTTCAATCCATTGTTCTCGCTGAACTACTCCGCAACGCATAAAACACCACACAATGTGGTCTATGTGCTTGATGCGCTGGATGCCTTCAAAAAGAAGCTCGTCAAGAGAATTGAGGTAAAGGGTTTTGAGATAAAGAACCTGCGCGGCACGGATTGTTATCTCTATCTCGCGGAAATCGTCCTTGACAGCAAAAAACCGCCCCGCGCCCGTCTGGAGCTTGAGGTGAAGCACAAAAACGGCATCAAGCGCGAGGCGCGTCTCTTCGGCGCGGGAGACAGCCTGTATGCCGCGTCGAATGAGTTGGAACAATATAAAGGAGTATCCATAGCGGAGGTTGACCCTTTCCGGGGCGTGGTGGCCTTCTCCAACGGCGGCATCCTGACGGCGGGCAGCGCCAGCGGCAATGTCGACGAGAATGACATTCGCCGTATCCAGATACGGGAAACCATACACTCGCACTTTGATAAAGAGGAAGCGCTGTTCCGGCAAGGCATCAAGTGCCTGTCGCTGTTCTTTATCGACGAGGTGGCGAAGTACCGCCTATACGGAGAGGATGGCGCGGAACTGCTTGGCGAATACGGCAGAATGTTCGAGCAGGAGTATATCAGCGCGCTGAATGAACGCCGTACCCTGCTCCAGGCTGAGTATCAGGACTACCTGCGGGGAATTGACGTACACACAACCCACCGCGGGTACTTTTCCATCGACAGGCAAGGACGCCCTGTGAACAGCGAGGTCAAGCGCGGAAGCGAATTTTCGGACGACATTTCGGCCTATGACTTGATTTTGAAGAATAAAGAACGGCTATTGTCGTTTGCGGAACCGGCGCGCTTCATTTTCTCGCACTCGGCGCTCCGCGAAGGCTGGGACAACCCAAACGTGTTCCAGATTTGCACGCTCAGGCACTCGGACAGCGCCACGGCCAAGCGTCAGGAAGTCGGGCGCGGTCTGCGCCTGTGCGTCAATCAGTCCGGCGACAGGCAAGACATGGATGTATGCGGTGAAACGCTCGTCCATGACATCAATAAACTTACCGTCATCGCCAGCGAGAGTTATGCCGGGTTCGTCGCGGACTTGCAGAGCAAAATCCGTGAGGATTTGTACGAGCGTCCGACAAAGGCGAGCATAGAGCATTTCCCCAACAAGACCTTCATGGTCAATGGCGAGGCGCATACGCTTACCGCGCAAGAGGCGCAGGCGGTGTATAACTATCTTGTCAGAAACAACTACGTTGACGACAATGGCGCGATAACGCCCGAATATCGCAACGCGGCTGAAAATGGGCAGTTTGCGCCGCTGCAAGATGACCTTGTTCCTCTGGCTGCGGGAATACACAGCTTGGTGCAGGCCATCTTCGACCCGAGCGTTCTGCAAGATATGGTTACGGACGGGCGCGACACCAAGATTATAGGCAACCCGCTTAACGACAACTTTTATAAGCAGGAGTTTCAGGATTTGTGGAACGCCATCAATGGGCGATATGCCTACACGGTGGAGTTTGATAGCCCTGAGCTGATAGAAAAATCCATCGCCGCGCTCAACGCGGGTCTGCGTGTCGCCAAGCTCCAGTACACGCTGACCGAGGGAGTTCAAACCGGGACTGCATTTGACGTATCCCGCACCCAAACGCGAACGCTGAAACACGCGGAAGGCAGCTTCGTGCCGTATGACCTCATCGGTAAGGTCGCCGAAGGAACAACGCTGACCCGCCGCACGTCGGCAGCTATCCTCAGTGGGCTTACTCAAGATAAACTGTATATGTTCCGGCTCAACCCGGAAGAATTTATCCAACGTGTAGTTGAGGAAATCGATAGGCAGAAAGCGGCGGTGGTTGTGGAGCATATCTCCTATCAGCCAAGCGCGGAGCAGCCCTATACGCAAGACATATTCAACATGAGTAAAACTTCGCGGGAATGCGCAAAGGCATTCAAGGCGAAAAAAGCGATCCAGGATTATGTGTTCACGGACGGCACGGCTGTGGACAGCATAGAGCGAAAATTCGCCCAGGACGTGGACGCCGCCGATGAGGTCGTTGTCTACGCCAAGCTGCCGCGCGGCCCAAAAGGATTTTATATACCAACACCCGTGGGCAATTATTCGCCGGACTGGGCGATAGCCTTCAAGCGCGGCGCGGTGAAACACATCTTTTTTATAGCGGAAACGAAAGGCCCAATGGACAGTCTGCACTTACGCCCCATTGAGCAGGCAAAAATTTCGTGCGCCAAGAAACTCTTCAATGAATTTTCCACAACGGGCGTCAAGTACCACAACGTAGACAGTTATAAGAGCCTGCTTGACGTGATGCGGGCGTTATAGGCGAATGAGGATTGCATTGAACTATCTTGCCTCGTAGTTGGACACAAGTGAAGGGAGATAAAAATGGCAGAAGCGCAAAAGATTATATGTCCGAATTGTAAAACAGAAATTTCTGTTGATGATGTTTTGCATGCGCAGATTGAATTGCGCATTCGGGAAAAATACGAAGCGGAGAAACGCAAATATCAAGGAGCTATTGAGGCACAAGAAGCTGATTTAGCTAAGAGGGCTGCTGAGGTGGAAACCGCCAAGAAAAATATGGACAAGGCTGTTGCTGACGCTATCAGTGACAGGAAGGCGGAACTTGCAAAAAAGGAAGAGGAAGTTGAAAAAGCCAAATGCGACGCAGATATGCTTGTCGCCAACGCCGTAAAGGAAAAACTTGTTCTGCGCGAAAAAGAAATCCGGCAACAAGCCAAACAGGACGCTGAAAACGAGAAGAAGCAGGAAATTGAGCTGCTACAATCTCGTGAGCAAGACTTGACAGAAAAATTAACTGCCGCTCGCACCGAACAGATTCAACTAATGGACGAAAAAAAGAAACTGCAAGACGCAAAAGAAGCTTTTGAGATCGAAAAACGGAAGCAGTTGGACGAAGCCCGCGCTCAAATCAGGGAAGAAGCGAATAGGAAGGCCAGCGAAGCCTACCAGACTGTTTTGGCGCAGAAAGATAAAACGCTGGCTGACGCTTTGCGCGCCAACGAAGAATTGAAACGGAAAATTGAACAGGGATCACAACAAAGCCAGGGCGAAGTCGCAGAACTCAATCTGGAAGAAGAATTGGGGAAGGCGTTTATTTACGATGCTATTGACCCTGTGCCCAAGGGTATTCGTGGCGCGGATGTTATCCAGAAGGTCCGCAACCGCACGGGGAAAGACTGCGGGCAAATCATTTGGGAAGTTAAAAATACGAAAGCATGGTCAGAAGGCTGGATACAAAAGCTTAAAGACGACCAGCGCGAAGTCCATGCCGATGTTGCGATTATTGTTTCCAGTGTTTTGCCTGAAGGGGTAAAAAATTTCGCACCACGCGATGGAGTATGGGTCTGCGATACCAACCTTGCTATTCCGTTAGCTATGATTATCCGTGAAAAATTGGAAGCCATCACAAGGGAGAAAAGCCTCGCCGTCGGCAAAAATGAAAAAATGGATATTCTATACCAGTATTTAACTGGCGTGCAATTCCGCCAGCGTATAGAAGCAATTATAGAAGCGTTCTCGTCTATGGAGCAGGATATAGCAAGGGAAAAGAAACATTTTACGAAAAAATGGGCCAGCCAGGAGATGCAAATCAAAAAAATCCTAACGAATACAATAGGGTTTTATGGCGATATTGACGGCATGGTCAGTCTGCCGAAGATACAGGCGTTGGAGTTAGAATACGCCTCCACGGATGACGATGAAAAGGAATAATAATAATTGTAATCCCCCCATTTTTGTATGGGCCAGAAGTAAGCCTATGCCGCCATCTTTCTTTTCTGTACTGGCGGCATCGTACTGGTGGGGCACCCCACAAGCCGGAAGGCAGGGGATTGGACGCAAGAAATATATTAGTCTATAAATGTGTCCGAAAAATATTATATTATCTATATTATTGACATAAATGCATTTTAATTTTTATTGTGCGAATATGTAATTCTCACAATCGTGAGGAGTGCGTATGCCGGATACTATATACGTTCGCTTAGGCGCCTGTGAGCCGAAAATGGCAACAGGCTTGCCGTTTGGGTATTCGGGTGTTCTGTACCGTGTAGCCTGTGTCTGCGGAACAGTTTCGCCAAAATGGCCGACATCAGGCCCTGAAGCTGAACTCCTGCGGAACGAGTCTGTAGCCTTCAGAAAATCAGAAGGGATATGTGCAAGGGCGAGTGGGCCCGCCAACTCTGTGAGCGATGCCGGAGGTCGGTTCATTCTCTAGGGTCAAGTGGATTGTTTGCGTGTTCATATTTCGAGCCTTGTGTTTTTTTACGGCATGGGACTATTCTCCAAATTTTTCCGTCGCGGTCCCGGTCCGGGCAACGGCTCCCACATGTTGCCGCAAAGGAGCAAATATCCATGCAGCGCAAACTTACAGTCTTGATTATCGCAGTGGGACTGACGGCGCTGTACGCGCTGAACAGTTTTGGGGCAGCTCCATCGGCTAGGAAGGAGTTTCATGCCGCATCCAAATTTGCGGAAGTGCGACCCCTTGTGCAAGGAAAATGCATGGCCTGCCACACTCAGGGCTTCGACTTGCCCTTCTATGCCAAAATACCTGGCATCAAACAGATTATTGAGCGGGACTACATTGATGGTCTGCGGGCTATGGATTTGGGTGAGGAATTCGGAGCCGCCGCTTTGAACAAGCCGGTGAATGAAGCCACGCTGGCTAAAATGGAATGGGTCACAATCAACGAGACAATGCCCCCGGCAAAGTTCG
>Ga0123357_10009319_pt1 | contig 12382 bp, 10 predicted proteins | sample TergutEmb28metaG_FD_89873 | JGI IMG/M metagenome (GOLD analysis project Ga0123357, IMG submission 89873) | Embiratermes neotenicus P4 segment gut microbial communities from Petit-Saut dam, French Guiana - Emb289 P4 | ecosystem: Host-associated > Arthropoda: Insects > Digestive system > Gut ... | reverse complement strand
TGGGGACTCCGTGAGCTATGTGATTTGCTGTATTAATTTGGTCTTTGAAGAACACTTCAAAATACTACTGCATGAACCCAAAGCATTACTTTGAGTCTGTAATTATGGTAGACAATGTTTTAACCACGTCTAGTACATGCGTGTGCATACCGCAGTGTCTGTTTCACTGCCAAGCCCACGTCTGAACACATATATTGCGACCCATCCCTTGTCAGCCTTTTGGCTGGTTACAAATGCGTACTGACGGTACACGGCAACCCACATGAACAGCGTATTTCACTTATTATCCACTACTGAAAATTTTATACTGAAAGTTGTTTCGAATGGGCATGCGCGACGTCCACTTCCCGTCTGCCCCTGTACGTTATATCGATTGCTTAGCAGCAAAACATCTCTGTCCTCTTTTACCTGAGCTCTTTCGTGTCTGCACGCGTGCTGTATCGGTTTCATAGTTTAACACCTTTAACCCCCATTGTCTAACGTGGCTTCTTTCTCTAAAACACTTACGTTTCCGCTAATTTCTTCCAAAATTCACTACCCATGAATATGCTTTAGATTTCGTTCCATTTTATGCAGTGTTCCCGTTATAAACCACCGTATTTTGTCTTTAACGTTTCCCGTTTTTAAGCGCGTTTGCAAAACTTCGAACAACAAATATTAGCTTCGTCATGTTTGTTTGCTTCTCCATCCATATTTCTGTCCGTCCATCTGTCCGTATGTGTTAACTCGGCTCCCACAGGACGGATTTTTATGAAAATGTAAATCCCATTGTTTTTCGAAAGTATGTTGAGGCAGTTAAATCGCCATTCATATCTGACAATAACAAACACTTTACGTGTACACCTATGTACATTTTTTTATTATATCTCGCTGAATTCTTCTTAGGATTGGAAATATTTGGGCAAAATTTGTAGAGAATTTCAAAACACGCATATTTTCTTCAATAACAATTTTCCTAAAATCGTGCCTTTTATGAGATAGTGAGGAAAATATGGTAGAGGCAGACAGGTCACAAATGACAATATAATGCGTCGCATGCGTTTAGCATGCTGGATGACTAAGGCTGCAGAGAAACACTCAGAATACGTAATACTTATTGCTGTTCCACGCAGATATTTTTACACGACGCTCCTCATTGTAACCTTATAGGTACTGTGTACATTCCCTGTCCTGTTTAAATATTGTTACTGGGAATAAATGGAAGATAAGAAATGGGAAAGGAATTCAGAAAGCATTGGAACTAACAAATGTGTACATAATTTGATCCGGCAATATTATAGAAGGCGACAACTTAAGTGTCTAGAATATAAAAACATTATTATGAGCTCTCAAAGAGTAGATTTCGAGAGTTGGAGCTGGAATGAATGACGAAGTGTCTTGATCATATGCATGATTTTTGCTTCTCATGAAGGTCGCTGCTTCATGGATTTACGTACGTGATGTTGTCGTTAATTCGTTGAAACACAGGGAAATTAATATCATTCCTAACCAAATTACATTCAGTCCATGAATTAAAATAGGCGGTTGAAACATGTAAAGCACTGAATAATTCAGATGTGGTTTGGTTGATGTAAAGTGGGAAAGTGTTTGTGGTCCATATTCGTAACCGCAATGTACACGCGCACATACCACACCATTACAACATTACCCATATGTCCAGCTTGAGTCAGAGAAGAGCTTTTGCTTAGTATATTTCATCAATCTGTATATGTTTCGGGCTTATATAGGCCCATCATCGGGAGGTAAAGCCGTATGTATAAAACAATTGGTACCTATTATTCTTTTTATATGACAGTCTGTTATCCTGGCTGGATTGGAACAAACTTTAGCTGAGAACCACTATTCATACCACATACTGTAACATTCAAACTTTTACATTTCTTCCAGAAGTTTTTTCCTTCGTGGTTCTCAGAATAAGCCTAGCTGATTTCTCTAAGACAGGATATATAATTTGCCTTTGGAAAGGAAACGGATTATGTCCTGAGTGAGGCAAGAGCTGAACTTATGTGTATTTTTTTATTCTTATGTTTGTGTATAGTAAGGAAATGGCTACTTGTCATCAATGTAGCCTCTTCATTTTCACCCTTTTCCTATCAGCACGAATGTCAGAGAAGCCTGGGAATTTCCTATCAAATTGAAGCTCCATTCGCAATAAAGCACCTCACACTTCTTCCATGTCTTTCAATTTCGTCTCCTTTTCTACTATTTCTTTCATTTCTCTCTCTCTGTCGTTTAGTTTTCTAAGGCCTAAGGAGAGTTCTTTTTTCATGGGCTAAATTCCTTGTAACACACGACTGAACGACACAGCGATTTCATCTTGCAACCTCCGTTTCTGTGTATCGTGTGAGCGTTTTCACGCCAGCTGCTGTCTCCTTCGTAGACTGTAATGTATACAACGTTTTTCCAGCCACCTTGCTTAGTGATTTTAGGAACTGTTGTCACGAAATTCTATGAATGATACCGCGCTATTTCTAGTTCTGAATTATTTATTTATCTGGATGAAGTAACTAGATCAAGCATTAACATTCTTCGTGAAGAACTCATATTTACTTAGTTATTTATTCATTACCTATACTTTATCGAAGGAGCACGCGGTGCCGCACCTGGTTGAGGCACTGTACTACACGCCAGAAGGTCGCGAGATCGATTTCCTTTGGAGTCCTTGAATTTTTCAGTGACTTATTCATCCTGGCCGTGGGGTAAACTCAGCATCTAAATGAAATGATTACCAGGGATATCTCCTCTGTGGTAAGGGCGGTCGGCGCTTACAGCTCATATACATACTACCTTCATGTGCCGATTGCCTTGAAAGTCTGGGGGCCTCAACTTCTTGGGGACATAAGGCATAATTTAGCTTACAGTCTATCGAAATTGAAGATTACAATAATTGTGAAACGTGGTGGCACTTTTCAATATTCTGGAGCAAACGGACTTAATACAGACATTTTATTTAATGTGCAGACTCTTCAAAAATACATTTAACCCATGATTATCGGACAGTTTAAACAAATTTTAAGTAGAATCGTTTTTATGCTTGAAGAAAGAATAAAAAATGTTTAAACAAAAGTGTGTTTTCAAATCAGCCTCATTTACAGATTGACATTTTCGTACTGTAGAGGGCATGTCACTTGAGACATTAAAAATAATCGATAAATGATTCATTTTTTACACTTATGTGCGAACTATAATTGCCAATATATTGAATATATATATATATTTTAAATTCATTAACAATTGTGCGTTCTCCATGTGTTAAACTTTTTAAACACCCTTTCTTCACTAGGTCACTTCCACTAGATATTCGGGGTAACCTCCTTTTTCTACAGAGTTCCGAGAAAAATATATGCCACCTCCACCTCTTTCGTCACTTGCTTTTGCACATCTCGACCCTTTGACATTCATTGTTTGAATAACCAAATGGAAAGAATAAATTAAGTGTAATGCAGCTGTTCGGTCTTTGCTATGACAGTTGACCTCCCTTACACAAGACTCCGTTCTGTTCAGCCTCATGTTTTTGGAAAGTAATGTTGTATTTAGCTTCAAGCTCTCTAAATTGGTAGGATGTAATTGGAGAAATTTCTTCGTGTATTAAAAAATAGGAAAACACGTATCCGTTATATGTGACGATAATTCTTTTCACAGATATAAATAATTTTGAAAAGAATATGAGAGTGGGTTTAGCAATACGTATCACGTCAGGATTGTGGAGGAAATAGGAAACACGAACTATAGTTATAGTAAAGGTAAAGGTCACCCAAGACATACCTAAGCAGACATAGAGAAAAGGCGGATATACAGCTCCAACCCACTCGCAATTTCTGTGCTAGGAGGTGGTGGGTGGGTAGCACCAAGCCTCGGCCGCTTTTCCCCCGGGAAAGAATTGTTGCCTATTATACAATAGGCTGCGTGGGCTTTCATTCTCCTCCAGAAGATCACGAAACATCTCGCCCCCACCGGGATTGAATCCCTGCCCTACCCATCCCGTAGCGAGTCGCTATACCGATTGAGCTTCCCCGCATCCGGAACTATATTACAAGTAATGTATTCTGGGAGGTTAAAACTAGTGGATTTCTATGTGAAAGAGTATGTACAGCAAGGTCACGGATTCAGACTGACATATATCTGCATGTGCGGGAACATGACTAGTAGATAGGCAGCCACTTGGGCACCCTCAGCACCGATCCTGTGACGTCACAGCGACGTCACAACCCCTTGATACACGGAAATAGGTCAATGACCTCCCCATCCTCTAATTAATATGCAAATGACGCAATTAACTGGAGATTACAAACACGAATTTTTAAGAGATTTTGTAATTAGTCTAATAAGGCAACTTTCCCGCCATTTTTGCTACTTGGTACCACTGATGCCTAGCAAGCTGACAGACCAGTTTCTATATGTTTCCTTTGATGCGGAGTGCACATAGGACCTTGAAAATCATGATGGGTCATATGTGCTCCGTAGATGTGTTCAAAGTGCGAAGCGGTGGATGACTTGAGTGTCGATTCTAAACAGTGTGGTAAGCGTACCCACGTTTTTTTGGCAGAAGACCCCGTAGGTCAATTTATTGATTATCTCCAGCGGTCCAGACCATTCGCGGACAAGATTTATATCATATCACATAACTCTCGTGTATATGACGCACAGTATCTGCTGCGAAGGTTTCTGGAACTGGGACGGACTCCCCAATTGATAATAGACGGTACCAAAATTCTTATCACGATAGTTGAGAATCTGCATTTTTTGGATTCTCTAAATTTCTACCAATGATTCTAAAGAACATGCCCAAATCGTTAGACCTCACATGCAAGAAGGGTTATTACCCCCACTTTTTATACAGCCGAAAATTAGGACTATGTGGGCTCTTATCCCGAACCCAATTTATATGGTGCAGACTACATGTTAAGCGATGAGCGAGTCCAATTTTTGGAATGGTACGAGGAGCAAAAAGTTAATTTTCTGCAATAAGCATGAGCTCTAGGCCTACTACATGGACGATGTCAATGTACTGAGGCAGGCATGCTGTACATTTAGGAATTTGTTTTTGAAATTGAACAAAATGTGCCCCGTTCGGCAAGCTATCACAATATCGTCCATCTCAAACAAGGTGTTCCGAACGATGTTTCTGAAACCTGACTGTATATATTATTCCGAGAGCATGGTACCGAATGGAAGACCGCCAGTCTGTTGAGGTTCTTAAATGGCTGGCGTACATCGGTCTGAAGAGGAACAATGTTAATCATGCCGGAAATGAAAGGGAGGTTCTTTTGCCTGGGGTTGACCAAATGTGAAAGTCGACGGGTACTGCGCAGCGAACAATGAAGTTTTGAGTAACTTGGGTGTTTTGGCATGGGTGCCGATGTACCCCCAATCGACATAAGCCCATCGGCAACACTGAAGCAACTCTGCTAAGCCGGTATGAGGGGACATATGCGGGGTTGCAGAAAATAAGCGACGCAGGTTGTGAAGTTATTTCGATCTGAAGTTGCGGGTTTAGAAAACCCTTGCGCGACAATTGTGACCGCAAAAATGAACTATCGTCGCACCTCTATGTGAAGTATATTCCAAAATATATTCGAGATACCTTGTACGGGGGTAGAACTGAGGCCACGAAAACCTACTACAGAGTCAGGCATGGGGAGAAATCAAACATGTGGATGTTATGAATCTGTATTCAACATCTGTAAAACGGCCAGTTTCCTTGGGTCACCCGGAAGTGTATGTGCATGCAGACGGTCCCCCTGACTGTTTGGGTAGGGAGGGGATAATCAAACGTACGGTTCTACCTACCAGAAAACTGTACCATTCAGTGCTTCCGTATAAAAGCAACTCTGAACTGACGTACCCGTTGTTTTCCGCTTGTGCCGACACGATGAACCAAGGCAACTGTAATACTCTGATGAGGAGAGGTGTACAGTACTCTCTTGTTACACAGTACTTTCTTGCTTCGGTGTTTTTTTTTACCTTTTGTAGATGTTGTAAAATTCTAATTTTCTCGTTATTTTGTTGCTAGTTTTAAGTTGTGTTTTGTGTAATTTTTGTTGGTTGACCGTGTGTATTGTTGTAGTTGTCTCGAGTTTCTAGTTATTTTATGTGTATTTGTTTTACTGTGTGGGCATTGATTTTTTAATTTAGATGCCGAACTGTGGCTAGAAGTCAGTATTCGGAAGGTCCTGGGCCGTACATCTCGACACAGGGGTTTCTTGGTTTCCTTGTGCCTAAAAGCAAATGCTGAGATGGTTCCCAAGATTCCAAGTTCCCACTACATGCTTCTCGTGTAGCCAACTCTATTAAAATTTAGTAATAAGCAATTTCATGTTTCGTTTACATGTAAAATAACCTCTGCCACCGGATGATAATCCAATTGCAGTGAATAAATATAATAATAATAATTATTTTAGTTGGGACATGGGTGTTGGATGAGGTCCGCAAAACCATGGAGATGGGTTATGGTTTGGGGGGACGTGTTTGAATTTTGGGAATATTCTTTAACGTGCTATCACAGAGGTACCATTTTAGCAGGCGTTTTTGCAGATTAGTAAACATGTTTCTGAAATTGAAACAAGAATCGTCTGACTACCCATCCTGGGTTCAGAGTGATGAAGACAAGGAAAAATACATCGAGGACTACCGGCGCGCAGAGGGAATTGCTTCAGACAAGGCATCAATTTCCAAAAATGCGGGACAAAGACTTCGGAAAACCTGAAATTAAACTCGATGTGTTGTAAATGGGCGCAAAACTGTACGAGTACTTGAGCGAATTGGGGGAGTCTGCCCTTGATTGCAATATAGAAAGTGTTATCTTCATTCAGAATGTAGATGAACCCCCAACAATGAGAACAAATGATTATCTTGTTCACTAAACAGACGAGTTGGAGGAATTTGGCTCTGGCTCCTTTAAAACTACGCGTTTTCTGTTTTCTGCCTCTTGACGGGAAAACGTACGACCAAATGCAAGTTGATTGGTATAACCTGGAATTACTAAAATTCAAAGGTTGTAAACCTCACCACCTTGAGGGAAATGATCCTTAAAGAAACCGTCCCGTTTCATCTACGCAAACCGAAGATCAAGAGGAAACACGGTGGTGTCGTTGTGTCTGAACTAGAAAAAAAGGAGTACATGGTCGTCATTTAGAAGCGCTGACTTATGGACAACTTTGCTTACTTTCCCTACGGGCACGTTTAATTTATTTTGGCCTTGCTAATGTTCATTTTATTTATTTATTTATTTATTTATTTACTTATTTATTCTAGTCTGGGTGAAGTGCAATAAATACAGGCGCTATTGCGCATTTCAGTTCATTTTAGATTATGACTCGGAAGCTGCAACATCCATTCACATTAATCTTTGCTGGACCAAGTAATTGCAGCAAAACACTTTGAAATTATATTGTTGGAGTGCAGGGAGCAGCTTTGTGACATTGTGCTTTAAAATATAGAATGGTGTCTCAGTGAGAATAACGCCCCGCATCACTTGCAAAACGTTTCATTTATTAGAGGGTACCAGACTTTGAAAAACATGAAATGTACCTACACTTGTTGTGTTTGATTATTTAATAAACTCTGCCTATTCTTCAAAAGTGAGCGAATTATTTACCAAATGATCGCATCATCGTAACATTTGTGTGGTTCTAATTACAAGTCCCATCATCGCGTGATATTTCTATAAATAGCAAGTATAAATTTATGTTTAAGAATCCGAGAAACAAGACCCAGATTGTGCATATGGCTCGACAAGTGTACCCTGACAACATTTACAGTTTTCATAAAACGTACCTGGAACCTTGTAAAGTCCCGTACAGTTATTTATTCATTGATCTAACGCAATCGATTATAGGTTTATTAAGATCCACAACATAGATTTTCCAGGGGAAACGTGTGAGTTTTTTTTTTTGCATCTGTACATGGCTATGAACCGGTTACAATCACAACTACACTTTCTCCACGTCCTTAAAAACGCTAACCCAAAAGCCAGACGCGCGTTTCTTACAACTGCAGACAATGAACTCATAAAAGCTATTGGCCAGTGTGCTATAAATACGCTAAACTGATATCATAATTAAGCAAAAACGAAAAGAACAAGTTGAAGAAATATAGGAATATTTTACGACCGTTGGTCGATACTAAAATCAGATTCAAGAGTAAATGTAAAATTAATATTTAAAAAGGGCGGATTTATAGTTCCACTGCTCGCACGTGTTTTGTAGGGTGTAATAGGAGCATGAATTGATAATAACAATTGAAATGGCATTGGAACGTAAGTTTCTGGTTCCTCCGAAAATGTGGAAAAATCATTCTCAACAGCCCCAACCACCACAGGTTAAAAAGATATTGAAACGTAGGATGATACCTTTAACAAACGGACCCAAGTAAGTTTGCATCAAGATCCATACTTTAAAACCGAGAAAGAAAAACGGGAACCCATCCCCATTCCCATTATATAAACTAGAGGTACGAAATCCAAACAGTCTGAATCAGAAACGGATGCTATACCTGCGCATTCAAAGTACATTCATAACGTATTAACACGTAATTTATCACATGAACCCACTTTTCTTGTGTACCAAGTTGATACTGACGGTTCCTTTAAAATAGGGCGGTCGAGTTTTAAATACAACGATAAACACGTGTTTGTGAATGGTAAAAGTTGCAAGGTAATACCAGGCCTGTTGTAATTACTAACCCATTCACAACCTGATAAAAACTTGGTCACTCATGAGTACAGACAGGCATATAAACAAATACTCTTGCAATCTTTCGCGCATAGAGTGAATTATAGTCCCTCAGGCAACATTAAAGCAAACAAATGTCTTAAATATACACGGATTATTTCGCAACTGTTTACAAACCCAAAGGAAGTGCCTTAGGAATCGTTGAATTAATAATAATATCTCTGGGTAAATTCTATTGCGATCCTGGACATCCCGAAGGGTTCGGTTCGGTATGAAAGCTAGTAAAGGCCAGTGGAAATAAGAAACGGAATGTGGAAGAGTCAGAAAACGTATATTTTGCATAAACATGTGCTAAAAATTTTCCCTTGCAATCCATATACTGTAACAAATATTGAAGATGTCTGGGAAATGGATCTTGGGGGTTTAATTTCCCTCTCAAAATACAACGATACGTACAAATAATTCTTGAAGTCATAGACATTATTTCGTGGTATGCTTAGAGCGTGCCTCTAACGGACAAGAGCGCTACCTCAATCACATCAGCTTTGCAACCTTTTTTTTCAAAATAGAAAAACAATTACCATACAATCAGACAAGGGTAGTGAATTTGTTAATGCAATTCTCCAACTGTACCTGAAACGTCAGGGAGTAAATTTTCACACAACTCACAATGCCGACATAAAGAGCGCAGTTATCGAGCGTTTTAACATATCTCTGAAGACAAGGATGTATAAATATTTCACAAAAATAATACATACCGTTACTGGGTCGTCATAAATAAACTATTGACAGGTTACAACAATTCAGTCCATTCCAAAATACGTATGCCTCAAAGCAAAGTAAACCCCTTAAACATGTACTCTGTCTGGCAAAAATGAATAGTCTCTGGGCTACAATTCCTTAAGCTCGTCTGACATTGAAAGTGTGGGATCTTGTGAGGATAACAAAAGAAAGGTAAATTTTACCATTGGGTATGAAAAACCCTTTTTTAACAGAAATAGTTCGGCTTGTCAATGTTATGCAGCGCGTTCCCCAACCTGTTTAGGAACTGTCAGACTTACAAGATCGTCTTTTGGATGACTAGTTTTACAAATACGAGCTTGTCAATGTCACTGTTTCAACCCAGACAGAGTTTGAAATACATAAAATAGTGCGCACTCGTAACAAGGGCGTTATTAAACATCTTGGAAAGTTGTAATGATACGACGGGACATTCGACTCTTGGGTATACCCTTACGACATAAAGAAAATATAATGCATCATTTTTATGTAACATAGCCGTCATAGAGTTCGGGTTATTAGTTTCCGAACAACACAAGAGTTGGAACATAATAGATAGGAGGTCGAACTAGTCGAGATAACTTGTTCTAAATGATACAAAAAATGTTTTTACACAAGACACTTCCTTTAGATTCGGAGGAAGTCATATTTCCTGTAAAACACTATGAATCTCTTTTTGATCTTCTCACAAATATACCCCAATTTTTTGAACCATCTATAAACGAAAACTTTATCTGTATATTTAGCTACCATATAAAGAAATTTCAAGGACAAAGTATAGAGTTGTTTCATTCATGTCGCGTGGATAATGCCATTATGTTTAACGAAAATTTAGTATCTCATTTCTCTGCACTTGCATTGATGTGTTAGCAGAAACAATTCTGAACCCTGCTAATTGCCGTTCTCCAACACTGAACCTATCCACAAAAGACAATTTAACTTTGCTCAGCCTGATCCCGTATACGTTTACACGGATATTATGAAACAAAATTTGTTTGGAAATTTTTATGTGCGACTACTAACTTCCTTGTACTTCCCATCGGACACTGGTTATCACAGATTTGACTACCCACTGTACAAGCCAGTGGAACAGTCCTTTATAGAATCAATTTCGATTCATCTGGTAATGGAAACCAGTGAAAATGTGTTGTTTGAAGTTATTGATATTCCGTGCCTTGTGATGTTACACTCTTAAAAGAAGTCCTAAGCGCAGTAATTTTCAGTTTGGCATTTGCAATAGGTCGATATACACGGTACTACGTAAATAAAAGTGGTGGCGGGGATATTGGTCCTGCTTACAGGTATAGTTTCAGGTTCAGACAGGTATCGGTATAGGGTCCTCCTTCACGGCGCTGTTCGGTTTTGTTAAAACTCTGTTGTATTCAGGGCCAAATGCTGTAGGAAAAGAGGCCTTAAAAAGGTTGCCAATATAATAACCGTATTCTTAATAAGAAACCAGAACAGCCTGTGGGCGATGTTTTCAAAACTCGATTTATTGAAGTACAGGGTAACCTTGAAGAGAAGATTAAAAAGGTGGTGGGGTCTGACTTGGGTTTAAAAAGGAAACGTAAGCCAAATAAAGCTCAATCTCAAGGCAAACGTAGGTAGGTGACGGATATTTTCACAGAGGAGGAGGAGGAGAAGAAGAAATAATGGAGCGCTTAAAATCGAGTCTAGTCATCTTCCTCAAGCTTAGCATCAAACATCTGTTGTAAATTGTCACACCGTTACATACAAACCTATTGCGCCGGTTCACAACACTGCACAGCTCGAATTTAATTCCTCGGGCCATGGCGATTACTAAATAGATTTAAATTCTGTGCATCTACTCTTGCGCGTAAAACTTGTCAAAACTGATGGATCGGATGTAGAAAGTGCTGAGCCAAACACAGTTGGTTGTGTCAACAACTTGTTTCATTCAATGTTTAGTTCTCTCAATATGGTGGGGGTGCCCAATTGGCTGCCTACCTACTATGACTGTATAAACTGATAATTTATATTACCAAGAAATACATGTGTGTGCATGATCTTCGTGTGTGCTGGCTATGCTTTGTCAGCTCCCCTCACTGACCGGAGGCATAGGCCCACTTTTTTTTTAAAAAATTTGTGTATGTGATTTTGCGTTCATAAAGCAGACACTATGCAGGTTAATAGAGGGTGTTCTGTTTTTTTTTCTGCTTGACCGAGACGTGCCGCCCCGACAGTCTAGTAATTTCATAAATCCTATCGTCACTGCGATAGTTTTGTCTAGCTGTCGTCATCGACTGTTAAGCCTCCCCGACACGCGGCGTACGATGCAACGTTGGCATAGCCTCGGGCCAAACGTTGGATCGGCTTTTGTCGGTCAAGCAAAAAAAAAAAAACTCAATATTTCTTGTTAGTTGTTGCTATATTGTCTGTAAATTTATAAAGATTTTCAGAGGAATAAGGTGTGTCCATCATCAGGGTACGAAGTCAAGTATGTTATTTTTTTCTGGGGGTTGTGTTTCTTATCTCATTGTATTGAATATAAAGAGTGCTATCATTTGCTCTGAAGATGGAAGCAATAGGCCTTTTCGAAATACCAGGAGATTGCTGTCATGTTAAACATCGCTACTTTCTAAGACCTTTATTTTTAGCGTGTGTACTTGTTTTTGTTTCCATACCTAACATACATGTGTTGATGAATGTCAACCATTCTTTCCGACAACATTTTTCTTCCGTAATTTTGGGTCACATCCAGGAAGTACATCATCTTAATAAGTACTCTCTTGAAAACTTCTGAAATGTTTTCATCGTCCCTAAAAATGGTTAATTCATTAATATATTCTTTCATTATTTCTTCTTTTTTCTGGGGGGGGGGGGGTTGTTTTTTTTTATTTTTTTTTCTTTTTTTTTTTTTTTTTTTTTTTTATTTTTTTAAGTTGTTTTTTTTTTTTTTATATTAATTT